>Ga0129315_1000512_pt1 | contig 30393 bp, 27 predicted proteins | sample Cm827metagenome_FD_94432 | JGI IMG/M metagenome (GOLD analysis project Ga0129315, IMG submission 94432) | Eastern black-and-white colobus group fecal microbial communities from Wisconsin, USA - Cm827 metagenome | ecosystem: Host-associated > Mammals > Digestive system > Large intestine > Fecal... | reverse complement strand
TCATATGCGGTCGGCAGACCGTTTCACCGCGCCTTTAGGCGCGGCCTGTCTTAAGCCCTTATAGGGCTTGTGCAAGCCACCCGTTTTACGGGTGGTCTTGACTTAGAGGGCGCTGCCCTGAATCAGATTGTCTCTCAGAAACGCCTGATGAATGGCATTCAGTACCCGCTTTTTATCTCCGCTCCACAGGGGAGCCAGCAGGTCCCGCTTCGCGCCGTCCCCGGTGAGGCGGTGGATGACTGTTTCCGGTGGAAGATTCCGCAGGCACAGCTCCAGAATGGAAATATATTCCTCCAATTCCAGCGTCTGCACCCGGCCTGCCTGCCACTCCGCCGCCAGATCCGTGTTCCGGAGGACGTGGAGCAGATGGAGTTTTACGCCCTCCGCCCCGCTTTGACCGATATAGCGGGCGGTCTCCGCCATCATTTCCGGTGTTTCGCCGGGAAGCCCCAAGATCTGATGGACAATGACCGTCACGCCGATGGCTTTCAGATCCTTCACCGCCCGGTCGAATACCGGCAGGTCATAGCCCCGGCGGAGATACCGGGCGCTTTCCGGGTGGATCGTCTGCAAGCCCAGCTCCACCCATACTGGCTTGACGCAATTCAGCTCCTCCAACAGGCCCAGAATATCCGGCCCCAGACAGTCCGGTCTGGTGGCGATAGATAAGATCACCACATCCTCCGGCGCCATGGCAGCCTGATACAAGACCCGTAGGCGGTCCACGTCTCCATAGGTGTTGGTGAAGGACTGGAAGTAGGCGATGTATTTTGCATCGGTCCCAACCTTGGCGGCTACCCGCAGTCTGGCGGCGGCCAGCTGATCCGGGATGGCTCCGGCCTCCGCGAATGCACCTGCGCCATCGCAGAAAATGCAGCCGCGCGTGTCCAGCATCCCGTCCCGGTTGGGGCAGGAACACCCGGAGGACAGGGCCAGCTTGTAGACCTTGCAGCCGTATTCCGCCTTTAGCCGGGAGTTCAGGTCATTCCAGTACATATCATTCCGCTTTGGGGGCGGGGTAGGGGATGGAATAGGGCTGGCTGCCCCGTTCCGCCAACTTTTCCTCCAGCCACGCCTTCACCTGCTCCACGCCCTCCTCCGTCCACGGGAAGGTCTGGGATTCCACATCCTTGGCCAGCTCGAAGCTGGTGTTCTCGTAGACCCAGACAGTGAGAGTGCCCTTTCCGTCCGTCCAGCCCTCCCGCTGAAAACGGTAGCGGAAGGTGCCGATGCTGCCGGGGTAAATAGCGGCTTTTGTGAAGAAGGCCACATTCAGATGATCGAAATGTCCCATGATTACCTCGTTTTCCCGCTCTGCGGCGTCCTGATTTTTTCCTCAGCAGTATAGCATACTTCACCGGGTTCCGCAACGGCCCTTGCATCGGCGAAAAAAACAGGGTATACTGTTTTTGACTATGAATATGCCACACAAGAGGAGACTGCCATGAACATTCTGGTGCTTTCGGATTCCCACGGAAATATATCCAATATGGAGGAGGCGGTTGAACGGGAAAAGCCCGACATGATCCTCCATCTGGGGGACTGCTGGCGGGATGCGGAACGGCTGGCGGAACGGTATCCGGACATTCCCATGGAGCACGTTCCCGGAAATTGTGACTGCCGTCCGGAGGAGCCGGCGGAAAAACTGCTGTTTTTAGGGGACTGCCGTGTGTTGATCTGCCACGGCCACACCTGCGGCGTGAAAACCTCCCTGCTGACGGCGGGCTTGAAGGCAGAGCAGGACCATTTAGATGCCTTTCTGTTTGGCCATACCCACAAGCCTTTGGTGGACAAGCGGGGCAGAACGCTGTTCCTGAATCCGGGAACTGTGGGCAAGGGCCTGCGGCCTACCTACGGTATATTAACGGTAGAGGGCGACCGGATCGACGGCCGGACCGTGTTTTTGGATAGCGAATCATAAAACCAACAGATACGATAGGCAAAAATATAAGCAGAATTGATATCTGAAAGTGCATTTTTTAATTTTACAAAGGTCAACCTATCTGCTAAAATAAATAGGCTGGGGCAAAAGGCCCTGTGCTTGAAGCTAAAATCATGTGTGCCGCCATGTGGCGGCGGATTGGAGTTATTTATGAGCCGTATGGTCGGTACTGTTTCCCGGGGCGTCCGGGCGCCTATTATCCGCAGCGGCGACGATCTGGTGGAGATCGTCACCAAGTCCGTTTTGGAGGCTGCCGCCCAGCCGGAGGATGGCTTTGCCATCCGGGACCGGGACGTAGTGGCCATGACTGAGGCCATCGTGGCCCGCGCTCAGGGCAACTATGCCTCCGTGGACGATATTGCCGCCGACGTGAAGGAAAAGCTGGGCGGTGAAACGGTGGGCGTTATTTTCCCCATCCTCAGCCGCAACCGCTTTGCTGTCTGCCTGCGGGGCATTGCCAAGGGCGCGAAAAAGATCGTCCTCATGCTGAGCTATCCCTCCGACGAAGTGGGCAACCATCTGATCGACCCGGATGTGATGGATGAAAAGGGCGTGGACCCCTACCGGGACGTGCTGACTCTGGAAAAATACCGGGAGTTGTTCGGCTACACCGTGCACCCCTTCACCGGCGTGGACTATGTGGCCTACTACATGGACCTGATCCGGAACTGCGGCGCGGAGGCGGAGGTCATCTTCGCCAATGACGCAAAGGCCATTCTGCCCTATACCAAGAATGTCATCAACTGCGACATCCACACCCGCAAGCGCACCAAGCGCCGCCTGATCGCCGCCGGTGCGGAAAAGGTGTTCTCTCTGGACGAGATCCTCACCGCCCCTGTCAACGGCAGCGGCTATAACGAGAACTACGGCCTGCTGGGTACCAACAAGGCCACCGAGGATACGGTGAAGCTGTTCCCCCGCGACTGCCAGAGCATGGTGGAGGCCATTCAGAAGAAGCTGTATGACGCCACCGGCAAGCATGTGGAGGTTATGGTCTACGGCGACGGTGCCTTCAAGGACCCCGTTGGTAAGATCTGGGAGCTGGCAGACCCCGTGGTGTCCCCCGCCTACACCGCCGGTCTGGAGGGTACGCCCAACGAACTGAAGCTGAAGTACCTGGCGGACAACGATTTCGCCGGTCTGGACGGCGAGGAGCTGCGGCAGGCCATCAAGGGCCGCATCGCCGCTAAGGACGGCAGCTCTCTGGTGGGCAACATGGTCTCCGAGGGCACTACCCCCCGCCGCCTGACGGACCTGATCGGCTCCCTGTGCGACCTGACCTCCGGCTCCGGCGACAAGGGTACCCCCATCGTCTACATTCAGGGCTATTTCGACAACTACACCAACGACTGAGAAAACAGCGAAAAACAGACGCCGCTTCTGCATGAAGCGGCGTCTGTTTTTTATGGTTCGTCCTCCGGGGGCAGCAGCCGCATGACGGATACCTCGTAAGCTGTCCGCTCCTCCGGGCCGGTTTCCGTCACCTTTCGATACACCCGGCTCTGGACCCGCCCCTCAAGGGACAAGGGCGATCCCGCCTCCAAGATACACACCTGCGACGCCACCTGTCCCCATGCGATCACCGGCAGGTAATCCGCCCGGCCGTAGCTCCGGGGCACGGCTAAGATCAGATCGCTGATGCTGCGGCCCAGCGGCGTCCGCCGGTAGATAGGCGGCTTGCACAATGTCCCGGCCAGCAGGATGCGGTTGATCGGCTCTCCCAGCCCCGGCTGAAGGGAACGGACGTACACCGTCAGTACCAAACGCCGTCCGGGACCGGAACGGTTGTTGAAGGAACGCAGCTGCCCCTCTACCCGGAGGGGAACGCCCTCTTTCAGCAGCGGCAGCTGCGTCTGCCGCACCAGCAGGGGCAGACGGTCCGCCGTGCCGGACAGCCGGGGGACCTCCAGGATTTGACGGTAAAAAAGCTGGCCGTGATTTTCATGGGATGGCTCCGGAGTACCCACGGGGATCCCCTCCAAAAGCACTTCATTTCGGGTCTGATTTGTCATCTCGTCCACCTCTCGGTTGTGATGCTTCATCCTATGAGGGGGCGGCGGGCCTTAGAACGAAGTTTACAAATATCGCCTTGTAAGTCGCGGTACAAGCGGATATAATACCCTCATCAAAACGAAACGGAGGACGGCTATGGCAAATATTCTGGATTATCTGGACTGGCGGGGGGACCTGACGCTGGCGCAGGATCCGTTTAACGAAGTGGATAACCTGATCTTGGCGGAGCTGTCCTTCGTGGACTTCGGCGGCATCGTCCCCGGCCCCGGCGAGGGGAGGGCCGTGCCCCTGTGGAAGGCGGCGGAGGCGTATTTTGCCAAAACGGAAGGTCGGCCCATCGACATGGGCGTTCTGGTGCCCAATCAGATCCCAGAGCTGCTGCGCCGGACGGCAGCCTCGCCCCGGTTCCGGGACATGAAGCTCAACGGCTTTGTGGACCATCTGGACACGGTGAAGGCGGAGCAGTTCGCGGCGCTGGCGGCAGAGTGCGGGGATGGCACCGTCTACCTCTCCTTCCGGGGCACCGACGATACGCTGGCAGGGTGGAAAGAGGATTTCTATCTGAGTTGTATGCGGGAGGTCCCTGCTCAGAAAATGGCAGTGGCATACACGGAGGCCATGGCCCATCAGTACCCCCGGATCAAGCTGCGGCTGGGCGGCCATTCCAAGGGCGGCAATCTGGCAGTGTGGGCGGGGGTGTTCTGTCCCACGGCGGTGCAGCGGCGGATCGCCGCCGTTTGGTCCAATGACGGCCCCGGCTTCCATGACGATATTCTGTCTCTGCCCCGGCATATCCGGCTGGCGGAGCGTATCCACACCATTGTGCCGAAATCCTCCGTGGTGGGGATGCTGCTGGAGCACGAGGAGGACTACACCGTGGTAGACAGCAGCCAGCAGGGCCTCATGCAGCATGACGGCTTTTCCTGGGCGGTGCTGGGGAACCGATTTGTCCGGCTTCACAGTGTCACCCGGCAGGCCCGCCTGACGGATCAGGAGCTGCGGGGCTGGGTCCAGGGGCTGACCGTTGAGCAGCGGGAAAAATTTGTGGACAGCGCCTTTCAGGTGCTGGAGGCCTCCGGTGCCCAGACCCTGACGGACCTGAAGGCGGACAGCTTCAAGGCGGTGCGGCCTATGGTCCGGGCCTTGAAGGATCTGGACAAGGAGACCCGGGAGGCTCTGCTGAAATTTATGAGCATCCTCTTTATGAGCAACCTGCGGATGACGCTGGAGGGCATTCAGGAAGAAACGGAGAAGAGCCTTCTGCGGAACGGGAAAAAGGCGGAGAGATCCGCCGGGAAGAAGGGATAAACAACCGCAGATGTTCCAAGCGGAACGTCCGCTTATGCCGACAGCGGAAAAAGCAACCGGCTTCAGACATAAAAAAGCATCCACCCGTCATGACGGGTGGATGCTTTTATACTTGGCCGGAATCCTGGCAGCTCCGTTCCAGAGCACGGCGGATATTGCCGTCCAGCAAGTGCCCCAGATGGTCAATGTAGGCATCGGTGTCATATTTCATGCCGTTTTGCAGCCACAGGGCGGTCAGCCCGGACAGAGCGGCGGCATAGAATTCCGACAGGACACGGATATCCTCGTCATCCGCCGGGAGACCCTCGGCCTGATCCCGGATATAGGAGGTCATGGCAGCTAATGTCACTTTATGGTAGTAGCGCCGAAGCGTTTCCTGATTGCCGGAATTGTAGAGATGATACACGGCCCGCTTGTTCTGGGTGGCGAAAGCCGTAGCGTCCCGAAACGCTTCCTGCCAACTGTCATACCGGCGCAGCTTGGACTGGAAATCCTCAATCTCCAATTGAAGAATATCCTCTACCAGTGCGTAGATGTCCGCATAATAGTAATAGAAGGTGTTGCGGTTCACAGCGCCCTTTTCCGCGATGTCTTTGATGGAAATTTTATCCAGAGGGCGTTCGTTCAGCAGTTGGATAAAGGCCCGCCGGATGGCATTTTTTGTCTGTTGTGCCATAGCCCGCTCCTTTTGAAACAAATTTCCTTTTTCATATCCATTATACACGGAAACCGGACCAGTCTCAAGTGCGAGTTTTTAACGAAATCTTTAGGACTTTAGGCACGGAGGCAATTTTGCCTGAACTTTTGCAGGGCATTTTCCCATACCATTAGGCACAGGCGGCGGATATGCCCATAGTGGCGCCGGAGGAAACATGTTACACTTTCAGTATGGAGAAAAAGGGCGCCTTGGGCGCTTTGAGGGAGAAGAGGTGCAATATGAGGCACGTTCTGACATCGGAAGCTGTGACCAGAGGTCACCCGGATAAGCTGTGCGATCAGGTGGCCGATGGGGTGCTGGATGCCTTGCTGACGGAGGACCCGGAGGCAAGAGCTGCCTGCGAGGCGGCTGTGTGGGAAAACCACCTGCTTTTGTTCGGAGAGATCAGCGCCCGGCAGGAACCGGATTACGAGGCAGTGGCCCGGGAGGTGCTGCGGGACATCGGCTATGACCGCCCCGGACTGGGCTTGGATGCGGATCACTGTGACATTCAGATCCGCTTTCATCCGCAGTCACCGGATATCGCTCAGGGCGTCAGCCACCGCTCGGCGGAGGATACCGGCGCCGGGGATCAGGGGATCATGACCGGCTACGCCTGCCGGGAGACCCCGGAGTTGATGCCCTTGCCGGTCACCTTGGCAGGGGCGCTGGTGAAGCGGCTGGATCACATGCGGCGCTCCGGGGGAATGCCCTGGCTGCTGCCGGACGGCAAAGCTCAGGTCAGCGTGGCCTATGAAGATGGATGGCCCGCCCGGATCACCACAGTGGTCCTTTCCGCCCAGCATACGCCCAACGTTCGCACGGATGCCTTGCGGGAGGTGCTGCGGCGGGAGGTGATCCTGCCGGTGCTGCCCCCGGCGCTGACGGACGAGGAGCCACTGCTTTATATCAATCCCACGGGCCGGTTCGTCATCGGCGGCCCCACTGGGGACGCCGGCCTCACCGGGCGGAAAGCCGTGTCGGACGCTTATGGCGGCGCAGCCCACCATGGGGGAGGTTCTCTGGCAGGAAAGGACCCCACAAAAATGGACCGCACCGGGGCCTATCTGGCCCGGTATCTGGCGAAAAACGTGGTGGCGGCAGGCTTGGCGGACCGCTGCGAGGTGCAGCTGGCCTACGCCATCGGCCTTGCGGACCCCGTCAGCGTGTCGGTGAACACCTTCGGCACAGGCATGATCCCCGATGAGACGCTGGCGGTCTGGCTGGAGAACCATGTGGATATGCGGCCCGGCGTGGTGATCCGACGGTTCGGGCTGACCCGGCCGATTTACCGGGGACTGGCCGCTTACGGCCCCTTCGGCGAAAATGGCCGGGGGATGCCGTGGGAGCGGACGGATCTGCGCTTCCCGGCGCAGTTTTGACCTGTATTCTGCAAAATTTAAATAGAAGGAAGAAAGTAAGATGCGAAATCCAGTGAAAACCGCGAAAAGACAGCTTCTGCGTGTGGGAAGCTGCGCACTGTCCGCCCTGATGGTGCTGGGCTCCATCCCGGCGGCCGCCATCGGGGACGGCGTGACCGCCACCTATGACGAGGCTTACTACGCCATGACGGACTACTACGGCAATCTCACCGACGGCAGTGTGGTGAAGAGCTATCGTACCAACGGCATCGCTACCTTGACGGACTACGGCGATTACGATGAGATCATCAACCTGACCGATGGCACGGCGCCTGCCCGGAACGGCGGCATGACCACCTTCCGGCTGGACGAAAAGGCCCTGCCCGGAACCTTCTACTTTGAGGGCAAAACAGCGAAGCCCTTCCAGCAGCTTCCTTGGACGATCTCCATGAGCTATACCCTCAACGGTGTGCCTACCAAGGCAGAGGATCTGGCGGGACAGGCCGGCGTGGTGGAGATCCGGCTGGACATCGTGCCCAATGGACGGGCCAGCGAGTACGCCCGGAACAACTACACTCTGGAAGCCATGGCGATCTTCAATCAGGATGACATCCTGTCTCTGGAAGCCCCCGGCGCCCAGGTGCAGCTGATCGGCAACCTGCGGGCGGTGCTGTTCCTCGGCTTGCCCGGTGAGGAATGCCACTATACGATCCGGGTAGGCAGCGAGGACTTCTCCTTTGGAGGCATGACCTTCCTGATGGTGCCGGCTACTCTGAGCCAGCTGGAGGAGATCGCCAAGCTCTCTGAGCGGAAGGACGATCTGGAGGACAATTATAACAAGCTCTCCGGCAGCATTGATTCCCTGCTGGACGCCATGACGGCCATGACCGGCAGCCTGAACGCCTCTGCCAACGGTCTGGAGCAGCTGAATAAGGCCCGGGGTATTTTCTCCGACGGCAAGGGCGTGATCTATTCCGGAACGGACGCTCTGCGGGAGGATCTCTCCAATCTGGCGGATGTGCTGGAGCCGGTGGAGGGGCAGATCGAGACCCTGAGCAAAACCATTTCTGATTCAAAATCAGTGCTCAACAGCATGAGCAATACCTCCAGTGACCTCCGGGATGAATTGGAGGATCTGGAATACGCATTGGACCGGCTGGAAAATACCGGGGATCTGCATGACGTTCTCACGGCCTGCGGCAAGCTCAGCGGCAGTCTGGAGTCCCTGCGGAAGGCTCTGGGAGGAGACACCGGTGCCAGCGTCCCCACGGAGCCGGTCATCAAGCCCGGCACCGGTACGGAGTTGAAGGCGCAGATGAAGCAGGTGGTCCAGCTCCACGGTATTTATGAGGAAACCAAAGAACAGAAATTTTTCATTGCCATGCTGGCTATGCAGGGATATTCCAGCGAGCAGGCAAAGAATTTGTACGACTTATTTACCGGAGTAGAACAGTTGCAAAAGTTTGCGGCTAAGGAAGCCGCCGCCGGAAATACAGCGGCGGCGGCAGAGCACGAGGCACAGGCAAATGCGCTGATTGCAGAGCACCAAGCAGAATGGGCCACAGCGCAGAAGTTACACGCTTTGTTTGAAGGAAAAGGAAGTATGTCCTTCCAGAAATTCTGCGAGTCTGTTTTGCCCACAAAATATCCGAACAAATCCGCCAGTGAGATCAAGAAGCTGGCCAAGATGATGAACGATCTCTGGCTGGTCTATTCCAGCGGCGACACTACGGGCCAGACCCTCTCTGAGGACTTTTATGAGAGCTACGCCGACGTGCTGGAAGGCGAGGCGGTATATGAGATCTCCGGTTCCTTCCTGCAAAATGAGGAAAATCCTGACAGCAACAATTCCGTGGACAACCTCGACACCGGAAGCAGCGGAAGTGAACCTACCAACGGTGGACAGACAGGCGGAACCGAGGAGTCCGGGAGCACAGAAACAGGGAGCAGCAAAGACCCCGAAAATACCGGAAACGTTGTATCCGGTGAAAATCAAAACAGCTCCGTTTCCAACGAGGATGGCAACAGTACCGGCAATAGCAACAATACTAACGATGGCAACAATACTAACGATGGCAACAATACTAACGATGGCAACAATACCAACGATAACAATAATCCCGACGATAGCAACAATACCGATGATAACAGCGATAACAGCAATACCGGCGATGCTGAAAATGCGGGCGATGGCAATACTGCCGAGGAACCGACTGAAAACACTAAGCCCAACGATGCCATCATCGACCTGATCACAGATGGCATTGACAGCGCTGCCTCTCAAATCAATGAATTGCAGGAAAAACTGAACAGGGCCATGGAAGCTGTACTGCCTTCCACACGGGACGTATTGGGGGATTTAGCGACGCTGTGCGGTAAGCTGAACGGATTGACCGATATGCTGAGGAAGGCCGAGGACCTGACGGATGCGCTCTCCGGGGCCAGCGGCGAACTGCGGAGCATTCTCAAGGACGCCGAGGAATTACAGGACCTTCTGGATGAGTACGAGCCAACCCTGCAGGAGACGCTGAAAACCGTCAGCAGCCTCAGCGTCAGCGCCAACAAGACCATCCGGGACACGCAGAAGCTGGTCACGGACACCGAGGCGCTGCTGAAGGCGGCAGGGACGCCGCTGGATGCCGGTACGAAGCAGTCCCTTGAGGCGCTGGCCTCCGTGCTCCGGGGCGCGGCCCGCACCATGAGCACCGCCGGTGAGATCAAGGACGCCAAGACGAGCATCTGCGACATCATCGAGGACACCTGGGATGAGTATACCGGCGATGTGAACAACCTCCTGCTGATGGATGCCACCGCCGAGGCCGTGTCTCTCACCGACAGCCGCAACCCCTCTCCTGAGAGCATTCAGATTTTGATCCGCACTCAGGAGATCACCGTGCCGGACGAGGATATAACGGAGGCCGAGGCCGCTGCGGAGGTACAGACCACCTTCTGGGGGCGTGTCGCGCAGATGTTCAAGGACTTCTGGGCGGCCATTACCGGCCTGTTCGGCGGAAAGGATTGATCGGCCATGCTGGAAAAAATCGCAAAATGGTTGACCCGCAAGCCGAAGCTGGTGGCCATGGTGGCGGTACTGATGCTGATTCCCGCTGCCATCGGCTATATTTCCACCCGCATCAACTACGACATTCTGTCCTACCTGCCGGAGGACCTGGAATCCTCTCATGGCGAAAAGCTGCTGGAGGAGCCCTTTAAAATGGCGGCCACTAGCATGCTGGTGGTGGAGAGTATGCCCGCAGGCTATACCAACAGCCTGCTCAATGACATCAAGGCCATTGACGGTGTTTCCAATGCCATCTGGATCAGCAACCTTATGGGCATCCAGATCCCCACGGACATGATCCCCGCCAACTTCCGGGATATGTTCTTCGCCGGAGACGCTACCATGATGATCATTCAGTACAGCCACCCCGGCGCCTCGGACGAGACCATGGAGGCCATCGAGCAGGTCCGGCGGGCCTGTAATGAAAAGTGCTTCCTGGCGGGCTTCTCCGTGGTCATCAAGGACACCCGTGACCTGATGGACAGCGAACTGCCCATCTTCGTGGGTCTGGCGGTGCTGCTGGCCCTGGTTGCCATGATGGTGACGCTGGAATCCACGGTGCTGCCCTTTATCTTCCTGGCCAGCATCGGCTTTGCCGTCATCTACAACTTCGGCAGCAACATATTCCTGGGGGAGATCTCGTATATCACCAAGGCTATCGCCGCTGTTTTGCAGTTGGGCGTCACCATGGACTATTCCATCTTCCTCTACCACAGGTACGAGGAGGAGCGGCCTAATTATGACGATAAACGGGACGCCATGGCCCAGGCCGTTGTGGCGGCCTTTCGGTCCCTGTCCTCCTCCAGCCTGACCACCGTGGCGGGCTTTCTGGCCCTGTGCGTCATGCGGCTGACGCTGGGGCGTGACATCGGCATCGTCATGGCCAAGGGCGTTGTGCTGGGCGTGGCTACGGTTATTCTGGTGCTGCCCTCCCTGGTACTGATCTTCGACAAGCAGATCACCAAGCACAAGCACAAAAGCCTGATGCCCAGCTTTGACAAGGTGAACAGCTTTATCCTGCGGCATAACAAGGTCATTATGGTGATTTTTGTGCTCCTGTTTATCCCGGCCTACTACGCCCAGTCCCACGCCGGAATCTACTACAAGCTGGACGAGTCCCTGCCCCGGGACCTGCCTTCCATCGTCTCCAACGAAAAGCTGAAAAACGACTTCGATATGGCTACCTCTCACTTCATCGTCCTGCGGGACGATTTGAATCCGGCGGAGATGAGCGACATCGAAAACCGCATGGAGGAGGTCAAGGGCGTTACCTCCGTGGTGTCCTACCATAAGATGCTGGGTACCGGCATTCCTGACTTCTTCATTCCAAATGAGGTAACGGATATGCTCAAGCAGGGGGGCTATCAGCTGATGATGGTGAACTCAAGCTATTCTCCGGCCACCGACGCAGTGTCGGCCCAGCTGGACGAGATGACCGCCATTTTGAAGCAGTATGATGAAAATGCTATGATCACCGGCGAGGGCGCCATGTACCGGGATCTGATCGACACCACCGCCGTGGACTTCGTGGTGGCAAACTACCTGTCCATTGCCTGTATTTTCATCATCGTGGCGTGGGCGTTCAAGTCCATCACCGTTCCGGCGGTGCTGGTGGCCACCATTGAGCTGGCAATCTTCCTGAATCAGGGCTTCTCCTACTTCTCCGGCGCTTCCACGCCTTTCATCGCACCTACCATCATCAGCTGCGTGCAACTGGGCGCTACGGTGGACTACGCCATTTTGATGACCTCTCGGTTCCAGGAAGAACTGCAAAGCGGCAAGAACCGGAAGGAGGCTATCCGCATCGCAGCGGATTCGGCGGACGCTTCCATCATCACCAGCGCGCTGGTGATGTTCTGCGCCACCCTGGGTGTGTCTTTTGTGTCCTCGATCGACCTCATCGGCGCCATCTGCATCATGCTGGCCCGGGGTGCTCTGATCTCCGCCTGCATCTGCCTGTTCGTGATGCCTGCCGTGCTGTATGTCTGCGAGCCGATGTTCAATAAGACTACCCTCCACTGGCGGACCGAGCAGCCTAAGAAGGAGTCCAAAGCCGCCAAGGCTTTGAAAGCAGCTTCTGAAAAGCTGCCTGCCCGCAAAGAAAAAGCGGCGCTGCCGGAAAAGGGAACGGAGCAGACCGAGACCACGGAGCCTGCGGAGGCAGCCGATTCGACAAAGCTTGCCGCGGAATCGGAAACTGAAGCAGACGCGGTGCGGGAGACTGCCAACGTCTGAATTTACAGAACACCCGAAAGCGTCCGCCGAACGGCGGATGCTTCATCGGGGTGAAAAGTCTTTTCCCCCCCCGATGAGCAAGTTTTCAGAACTTTATAACAGTTCTGAAAACTAAGGATTTCAATGGCGCAGGACACCCTTCCTGGGTTTCCCGCGCACACCCTTCACCCGCAAGGGGTATGCAGCATCCGTAAAGCGGCACAGCCGCTAACGGATGCCCTACCTTACCGTCGCGGAGAATTTACCACTTTATCGACAGTCTTAAGCGTCCGCCTTTTGGCGGACGCTTTTCTATACACGGAAACCGTAGCGGTTTAGATAATAAATCAAATTGCGGTGGAAAACGTAAACACAGCTTCAAAAACATGAGAATTCTCATAAATTCCGAAAGAAAATGTTGAAGAATTTAAAATCCGGTGCCCGGAAACTATGTTTCCGGGCACCGGCTTAATTAAGTTTGTGTAATTGATCAAGGCTTCAGAGCGGCGACCCACTGACCGTACTTTTCCAGATTGGCATTGGCTGCGGCAGCATCGGCTCCCTGAGTCAGGATGTAGACCTTGATCTTCGGCTCCGTGCCGGAGGGGCGCACCAGAATGACGGTGCCGTCTTCCAACTCATACCGCAGAACATTGGAGCCGGACAGCTCCATGCGGCTCTTAGCGCCGGTGGCGCAGTCGATCACGCTGCCGTCGGTATAATCCTTCCGGACAATGACCTTGACACCGCTGATCTCCGCAGGGGGATTTTCCCGGAGGTCTTTCATCAGCTTCGCCATGTCCCGGAGACCGTCCAGACCGGGCATCACCAGATTGTGGGTCTTTTCTGCGTACCAGCCGTACTTTTCATACAGGGCATTCAGTGCGTCAAAGAGGGTCATGCCCTGAGCGTCATACCACGCGGCCATCTCCGTCAGCAGCATGGAGGCGGTGACGGCGTCCTTATCCCGGACGTAATCGCCCAGCATATAGCCGTAGGACTCCTCATAGGAGAAGATGACCTTGCCCTCGCCGGACTCCTCCAGGGCGTTCTTCTTTTCTGCCATGAACTTGAAGCCGGTGAAGGTATCGAAGCACTTTACACCATTGCTCTCCGCCACCTTCCGGGCCATTTCCGTGGTGACGATGGTTTTGAGGGCCACGGGGTTGGCGGGCATTTTCCCGGAGCGCTTCATGGCGCCGATCAGATAATCCAGCAGCAGCACGCCGGTCTGGTTGCCGGTGACGGGCTGGAACTCGCCCTCGTGGTTCCGCACCATGATGCCGACCCGGTCGCTGTCCGGGTCGGTGCCCAGAATGAAGTCCACGTCATTCTTTTTGGCCAGATCGATGGCCAGATAGAACCCTTCCGGGTTTTCCGGGTTGGGAGAGACCACCGTGGGGAAATTGCCGTCAATGACCATCTGCTCCGGCACGGGGATCAGGTGCTTGATGCCCAGCGCGGTCAGCGCCTCCGGCACCAACTTGTAGCCGCAGCCGTGGAAGGGCGTGTAGACCAGCTTAAAGGTGTCCGACACCTTGGCGACGGTCTCCCGGTCATTGATCATGGCGGTGACGTTGGCCATGAATTTCCGGTCCGTCTCGTCCCCCATGGTCTCAATGAGACCGCTCTTTACGGCTTCCTCGAAGTCCATCCGCTTCACGCCATCAAAAATGTCGATCTCCTCCAACCGCTTGGCGATGGCGTCAGCGTGGTGGGGGGGGAGCTGTGCGCCGTCGGACCAGTAGACCTTGTAGCCATTGTACTCCTTGGGATTGTGGCTGGCGGTGACATTGATGCCTGCCTGACAGCCGTATTCCCGGACGGCGAAGCTCAGTTCCGGGGTGGGGCGCAGGGAGTCGAAAATGCGAACGTGGATGCCATTGGCGGCACAGACCTCTGCGGCAGCCCGGGCGAACTCCATAGAGTGATTGCGGCAGTCCATGCAGATAGCCACGCCCCGGCGCTTGCCCTCCTCGCCCTCGGCGGCGATGACGTCGGCAAAGCCCTGAGTGGCCCAGCGGATCACATGGATGTTCATGTTATGTAAACCGGCGTACATAGTGCCCCGGAGACCGGCAGTGCCGAACTCCAGCGGGCCGAAGAATCGGCTTTCGATCTCCTTGGGATCGTCCTTAATAGACTCCAGCTCGGCGTGTTCCTCCGGAGAGAGGGCGGGGCTGTGGAGCCACTTCTCGTATTCCTGCATGAAATCCATTTGCAAGTACCTCCTTATATCATATCAACAGTGTTCTGTGTGTCCGCTTGAAATTTTACTTATGGTATCTGCTTCCGGCGTTGATCTGGTAGGCCCGGTAGATCTGCTCCAAAAGCATCACCCGCAGCAGGTGGTGGGGAAAGGTCATGGGGGACATGGACAACCGCAGAGCGGCCTGCCGCTTCAAAGATTCGTGCATCCCGAAGGAGCTGCCGATGAGAAAGACGATGTGGCTGGCACCTTGGGCGGCGCTGTCCGCCAGATAGCGGGCCAGCTCCTCGCTGGAGCGCTCCCGCCCCTCCACACACATGGCGATCACCAGACAGCCGTTGGGCAGCTTGGCCCGGACAGCGTCGGCCTCCTTGGAGAGGGCCGCTTCGATTTGAGCAGGGGAGGGGTCTTCCGGGAGCCGTTCCTCCGGCAGCTCGATGATCTCTAATTTACAGAACCGGCTCAGCCGCTTGACGTATTCCGCCGCGGCGTCCAGATAGAATTTTTCCTTCAGCTTGCCGGTGCAGAGAATGGTCACCTTTTGCATAAGGCCCTCCTTCTGACGATGTGGCACGGGCCGACGGTGTCCCGGGGCGCTACGGACAGCTCCGGAGTCAGTCCGGCACCGTCCAGTGCGGCGGCTACGGCGTTCAGCGCCATAGCGGGGGTGTTGTTATCACGGCTCAGGTGGGCCAGAACGATGTCACTGGCGCCGTTTTCCGCCAGTGTGACGGCAAACTGGGCGGCGTCCTCGTTGCACAGGTGGCCTTGAAGGCCCAAAATGCGCTGCTTCAGGTAATAGGGATAGGGGCCGGAGCAAAGGGTTTCTACGTCGTGGTTGAATTCCAAAACCGCCAGGTCCACGCCGGGCAGCAGATCCAGCGCCTCGTCGGTGACGTAGCCGGTGTCGGTGAGAAAACCCACACTGCCGCTCTCTGTATCCAGCCGCCAGCCGCAGGAGCCGGGGGCGTCATGGGAGGTGGGGATGGGCTGCATATCGATCTCCCCCAAGGTGATGGGGCCCTCCAGTCCCATGAGCCGGGGGTCGATCCCATCCACCCGGCAGCTAAGTTCCCGGCAGGTCCGGGGAGTGGCAAGAAGCGGGCAGGTTGTTTTTTTCAGAAGGGTGTTCAGTCCGGAGATATGGTCGGAATGGGTGTGGGTGATCAGAATAGCCGTCAGGTCTGCCGGAGTCAGTCCCAGTTCTTTCAGAGCTGCGGTGATCCGGCGGCAGGAGATCCCGGCGTCGATCAGCAGATGGGTGTCTCCGCAGGAGAGCACAGCGGCGTTTCCGGAGGAGCCGCTGGCAAGCGTATGTACGGTGGTCAAGAAAATACCTCTCTTTTGAAAAACGTCCGCCGGGGAACGGGCCGGTCAAGGCCGACACACTCCCTGACGGACGTGAAGTTCAGCTGATTTGCGCAGTGGAAAGGGCATCCTCGTCCGGCTCCTCCACGGCGCGGATGTCCGCGCCCAGAGCCCGGAGCTTGCCGATGATGTCCTCATAGCCCCGCTCGATATACTGCACATTGGAGATCTCGCTCTCGCCCTCTGCCGCCAAAGCGGCGATGACCAGAGCCGCGCCGGCCCGCAGGTCATAAGCCTGGATCGGTGCGCCGGTGAGCTTTTCCACGCCCTCTACCACGGCGGTCTTGTCATCCACCTGAATACGGGCGCCCATGCGTTTGAGTTCATCCACATAGCGGTAGCGGCTGCTCCAGACACCCTCGGTCACCAGACTGGTCCCTTGAGCAAGGGTGAGGACGGTGGTCATCTGGGGCTGCATATCCGTAGGAAAGCCGGGATAGGGCAGGGTTTTGACGTTGGCCTTTTTCAACCGGGCGGTACGGCGTACCAGCAGGGTATCATCCTGCTCCTCCACCTCTACGCCGCACTCCTGAAGCTTGGCGGTGATGCAGTCCATGTGCTTGGGAATAATGTTTTTCACCAGGATCTGACCGCCAGTGGCGGCCACGGCAGCCATATAGGTACCGGCTTCGATCTGATCGGGAATGATGGCATAAGAGCCGCCGGACAGCCGCTCCACGCCCCGGATCTTGATGGTATCCGTACCGGCGCCCCGGATGTCGGCGCCCATGGAGTTCAGGAAGTTGGCCAGATCCACGATGTGAGGTTCCTTGGCGCAGTTTTCGATCACCGTGTCCCCCTGAGCCAGCGCGGCGGCCATCATGATGTTCATGGTAGCGCCTACGGACACCACATCCAGATAGATGTTGGCTCCGGTGAGACGGCCGGACTCCACGATGGCGTTGATATAGCCGCCCTCCGTGGTGACACCGGCGCCCAGAGCGGAAAAGCCCTTTACATGCTGGTCGATGGGGCGGACGCCGCCGAAATTGCAGCCGCCGGGCATAGCAACCTCTGCCCGGCCGAAACGGCCCAGCAGAGCGCCAATGAGATAGTAGGAAGCCCGGAGCTTCCGGGAAAGCTCATAAGAGGTCCTGGTGGTGTGGATGTGACGGCTGTCGATCTCCACCGTGTGGCGGTTGATGGAGCGGATGGACGCGCCAAGCTGCTCCAAAATCTTCAAAATCGCGGTAACGTCGGAGATCTGAGGGATGTTTTCAATGCGGCAGACGCCGTCCACCAGAATGGCGGCGGGAATGATGGCAACGGCGGCGTTCTTTGCGCCGCTGATCTCCACCTCGCCGAACAGAGGCTTGCCTCCGTGTACGATGTATTTTGTCAACGTTCTGACCTCGTTTCAGGTATTCTTTTGCGGGGAGAAAGCCTTGCGCCGGGATTAGTTTGTCCGTCGGGCCGGCACTTCATGCACCCTGAGAAAAAAGTGGACAATACCACTCATTATGATCGCCGTCAGTATAGCATACTTTGCCTGAAAAAGCAAACGATTCCTGACAAAATATGAAATTCAAACAATTTTATGCCCGGCGGACGGTACCGGAAATGCAGTTTACATAAAAAGTTGCCGTATCCGTGACGATCCGCCAGGAGGGGACCAGCGCCATGGGAGCGGCGGTGGTGCTTTGCAGCTCGTAGCAGAGATTGACCTCCGTGATGGAGGACACCACGGAGCTGGAGGCGTGGCGCATCTGCTGAAAGGCGGTCAGGGCGGCGAAGGCGGAAAGAGGCTTCTGCCCGGAGGAGGTCTCCGCGCCGGTCTCCGGCAGCAGAGCGCCACTGGCGGACAGGACCCGGCCCTGATCGATGGTGAAGGTGACGGCGGCGTTGAACACCGGCGTACCGTTCCACAGGCGGACAGCCGTTGCAGTGCCGCTGCCCGTTTCATCCAGTGTAAATATCGGCGTATCGTAAGAAAACGCCTTGCAGAAATCCCGACAAAATGCTTCCGCGTTCTCCTGTGACAGAGAACCGGCGGCGTCAAAGCTGCCGGTGTCCCGGAAGGCAGCAGCCCCTTGTTGGCTGGTGTAGGTGTAAATGCCGCCGCCTTGGATGGTGCGCTCCAGATTATCCCCCAGGAGGAAGGCGGCGGCCTTTCGCTCCGCTGTCTCATCCCGGGTCAACGCATAGGTGGAAACGGCGGTGTCCGTGGGGATCAGAGCGGGGTCCAGCGTCATGCCGTCCGCCGCGAACAGGGCGACCAGTTCCTGCTGCTGGGTGCGGCGGGCTACCCGCTCCTCATTGCCCCGGATGGCCAGAGACGTCAGCAAAAAGGCGTTGAGCAGCGCCAGGATCAGAATGATGATGTTTTTCAGACGATAGCGTTCCGTAGCCGCTCAGCTCCTTTCAAAAGATGTGATGTCAATCCGTCAGCCAGACGGCAGAGAGCGGATAAACGCCGGTGTCGGCATAGCCGATGGAAAGTTCGGCCCCCTCTGTCCTTCCGGCGATGGACATGGCCTGCCGCAGCGGCAGCAAGGGCGAGGCGGTGCTGGCGGCGCTGTACTGCCGGGGCCGCAGGGACAGCGTGGCAATCGCATTGCCGGAGAGCGTTACCTCCGCGGCGGCAGAGCCGTCCGCAAAGCGGATGGGAACGCCGCCGGACTGGTAGCCGAAGGTCAAGAAGGTTTCGGTTCCCGACTGCTGCCATTCCAGCAGATACAGCCGGGCATCGCCCTCCGGGATCAACTGATCCAGCAGCGCCAGAACACCGGAGACAGCTTCCCGAGGCGTGGGAAGGCCCCCGGCACTTTCTACGGAGAGGACCGTTTCACCGCCGCTGGTGTAGGAGAAGGTGCCGCTGCCGCTGATGCGGATGACCCGGTCTCCCTCCACCACTACCTCCGCGCCGCCGGCGTCGGTGTAGCGGGAATTGGTGTGGGGGTTGAAGCCCAGAACGGAGAGCAGCGTCTCTGTGGAGACGGTGCTTTCCGTCACCGTTAGTTGGGGCAGCTCAGGAAGAGGGTCCGGGAACAGGGAGAGAGGGGCCAGATGCTGGCCGTATCCGCTGAGATCCTCAAAAGCAAAGGTGGTGACGCCCAGCTCAAAGTGGTCCAGTACCTCCGTCAGGGTAGAGGGCTGCACGGCGGTGGCACACTGGTAATAACGGGATTCGCCGTCCCACAGCAGCAGGACCACCTGGCCGTTCTGCTCCGCTGCGGCCAGAGCGCGGACGGAAAGCTCACTTTCCGCCGTGATGCCCATGAGGTCCGCCAGATAGGACACCGGCAGGGACTCTAAAAAGTCACAGTAGACTGACGGTTTTCCCAAAGCCGACCGGAAGGCGGCAGCACTGGAATCCGTCCGGCTGCGGGCGGACCCAAGAACCTCCCGCAGCAGCGTTTTGATGGGGGTGAAGCTCTCGCTGTCCGTGGTGAGGGAGATGCTGCCATACCGGCCGTATTCTCCGGTGACGGCCGCCCGCACCGGGGCGGACAGGGTATCGGAGGAGGGGGTATCGGAGCTCTGGTCGCTGACAGGAGCGGTGAGCCGCTGCCAGGTGCCGCTGCCGGCAGCAGCGCCCAACTGGAAGAATTGCGTTCTGGAAAAGAGGAACAGGGACAGCAGCGCCAGAAACGTGATAGTGATATTTTGGATAAAATCCCGGTAGCGCATGGCCGGTCCCTCCTTTCTGATAAAAGCTGAAATTACTGCTGATCCGACGTGTTTTCCGCCGCATCCTCAAGTGCGCCGGGGGCGGGCTGGGTGATGGGCAGCTCCAGACGGACCGTGGTGCCCGGCCCCTCATGGGGAACCAGAGAAATGGTGCCGTGGTGCCGCTGGACGATCTCTCTGGCGATGGACAGTCCAAGGCCGGTGCCGCCGGATTCCCGGGAACGGGCCTTATCCACCCGATAGAAGCGGTCGAAAATACGCTCCCGGTCCTTTTCCGGGATGCCGATGCCGTCATCCCGGACCTCCATCCAGGCGGTGTCGGGACCGGCTCCGGCGGTGACGCGAATGTGTCCGCCGTCCGGAGTGTACTTGATGGCGTTGCCGAGAATGTTCATCATCACCTGCTCCAGACGGCTCCGGTCGCCGGTGATGAGGGGCAGCTCGCCCTCCGGCACATAGGTCAGCTCATGGCCCCGCTGCTTGGCGTTGAGACTGTTGGAGCGGACCACGCTTTCGATGGCGTCGTGGAAGGGGAACCGGGTGAACACCATTTCGGTGCTGCCGGCGTCCAGTCGGCTGAGGGTCAGAAGATCCTGAACGATGTGGGTCATGCGGTCCGTTTCCGTAATGATGATGTCCAGAAAACTGTTCTCCATCTTCCGGGGAATGTCATCTCCGGCATCCCGGATGGTTTCGGCGTAGCTGCGGACGTTGGTCAGGGGGGTCCGTAGCTCGTGAGACACGTTGGCCACGAATTCCTTGCGCCGTTCCTCATTCCGGTGCTGTTCCGTCACATCATGGAGCAGGATCAGAACGCCGCCCTGGGCCTTGTCGGAGAAGGGGGTGAGGTAGAGGGCCAGGGTCCGGTCTCCCACCACCAACTCATCTTCAATGTAGTTGGGTTTCTGGAGGGCCAGCACGTTCTGGAAGGGATGCAGGTCGCCCAGCAATTCCTCGTAGGTGCAGCTGGGATCGATGGATCGCCGCAAAAGCTCCGTGGCGGCGGGGTTGCAGTGGATGAGGTGTCCCTCCCGGTCGAAGGCCACCACGCCGTCAGTCATGTGGAGGAACAGGGTATCCAGCTTGTTGCGCTCGTTTTCCACGGCGGCCAGCGTGGACTGCAGGACCTCGGCCATTTCATTGAAGGTTCCGGTGAGAATACCGATCTCGTCGGTGGATTCCACCGGCAGCTCGCTGTCAAAATCACCGGCGGCCACCCGCTCTGCGCCGATGGTCAGCTTTTCAATGGGGCCCACCATGGTCTTGGAGAGCAGGAAGCTCAGCAGCACGGAGATCAGCAAGCCGATGATGAGGGCCTGCATGATGATCTGGAAAAGCTGGTTATTCAGATCGGATACCGTGTCCTTGTTATCCAGAATGTAGATGATGAAGGCGTTGTCACCGCCGAAGATGGGGATGGCCACATCCATGTAGTCGGCAGAGATATCGCTTTCGTCGCCTACGGTGGAGGCGTCCTTCCGTGCGACCGCGTTCCGGGCGGTCAGAAGGTTGGCGGACTGCTCCCGGGGCAGGTCGGAGGACTCGGCACTGCCGGCCAGAAAGCTGCCTGCGGTGCCGTCCAGCACATAGTAGTTCCGGGTGCGGTAGTCGATGCCCAGCATACCGGCATTAACCTCCATGATCTCCTGAATACGCTCAGCGCCGTCCGGCTGAGCGGCGGCGCTGCGGAGGTCTGCCACAAATTCCCGGCGGTCCGCGCCGAAGGCACTGCTCATCTGCTGATAAAAGCTGTCGATATAGAAACTGGTGACGCTGGTGGTCAGGAACGCGCCTACCACCGCCATCAGGGATGTGATCAGCAGCAGAAGGATCAGCGTCAGCTTCATATGTAAGCTGCGGAACAAAAAATCACCGCCTTTATGGTGTTCAAAGGATCTGAAAGCTGTACAGGCCCGCTGTGTACGGGGGCGGGCGCGTCCCGGAGAAGGTCCCTGTATGTCCTCTTCAAAACATGAGAAAAACGCGAGGACCTTCACCGGAGCCGGTGGGGATTACACCGCGAAATAGTACCCCACACCCCGGCGGGTGAGGATGTATTTGGGGCTGGCGGGGTTTTCCTCGATCTTTTCCCGCAGACGCCGGACGGTCACGTCCACCGTCCGCTGATCGTCGCCCACGTAGCCGTAGTTCCAGACCTGCTCCATCAGGTCGATGCGGGAGTAGACCTTGTTGGGATGACTGGCCAGGAAGGTCAGCAGCTCATATTCCCGCGTGGTCAGCTCCAAAGGCTTGCCGTCCCGGAAGACCTGATGGCTGTCCGTGTCGATGGAGAGGTCCCCTGCCACCGGCATGGCCGTGGCCGCAGCGGTGGCCGCGGCGGCGGTGTTCATAGCCGTGCGGCGGATGTTGGCTCCCACCCGGGCGATCAGCTCCCGCATGGAGAAGGGCTTGGTAATGTAATCATCGGCGCCGATCTCAAGACCGGATACCTTGTCGGCCTCCTCCTCACGGGCGGTGAGGATGATGACGGGCACGTTGTTGCCCTCCTCCCGAAGGGTGCGGCACACGTCAAAACCGATCATCTTCGGCAGCATCACGTCCAGCAGGATCAGGTCGGGGTTTTCCTTCCGGGCCTTTTCCAGACCGTCGGCTCCGTCATAGGCCTCCACGGTGCGGTAGCCCTCCCGCTGAAGGTTGAAGCGCAGAATGTCTACGATATTTTTTTCATCCTCCACAATGAGGATGGTTTTCTGGGCGTCCGTTTTCCGTTCCAAGGAAACGTACCTCCTTTATTTTTCTATTACAGATTTAGCAGGACCTTGGCCCGCAGGACTGCGGCCACAGTCTTGGCGTCATCGATCTCACCGTTGACGCAGCGGTGCACCATTTCATCAAATGGTACCCGCTCCACGTTGAGAAATTCGTCAGGGTCCAACTGCTGCTGGCTGAATTTCAGCCCCTTGGCCAAAAACAGGTGCAGTGTTTCCCCGTAGCAGCCGGGGGCGGGCAGGAGCTTGCCGAGGGGCAGGAAGGTCTCCGGCTCCGCGCCGGTCTCCTCCTTCAATTCCCGCAGAGCGCCCGTCACCGGGTCCTCGCCGGGGTCCAGCTTGCCCGCGGGCAGCTCATCCAGCACCTTGCCGAATACATACCGGTACTGGCGGACCACCAGCACCCGGTTGGCTTCATCCAGGGCCAGGACCGCCGCGCCGTCCACATGATCCACCACTTCCCGAGTGGCTTCCTCGCCGTTGGGCAGGCGCACATCATCCACGTGCACTGTCATGATTTTACCCTCAAATACGTCCTTTCGCCGGAGCTTGACCTCCGTCAGATCCATGGGCATTTCCATTCTATCCACCTCGTTTAAAGGGCAGAGACCCTGCCTATACTATATTCAGTTTATTATAGCATAGGCGTGTTGAATTGCAAAGGGCTTGTTTTTCTTGAAGTCATGGGAAAACTATGGTATACTGGCTCAACGGAAACGAGGTGATCCCCACGGAGAAAAAGGGAATCAAAATCGCGGCCCAGAACCGCAAAGCCTACCACGATTACTTCGTGGAGGATAAGTACGAGGCAGGCATCGAGCTGTGCGGCACGGAGGTCAAATCCATTCGCGCGGGCACGATGAACCTGAAGGACTCCTACTGTACTGTGAAGGACGGCGAGCTGTTCGTCCACAGCATGCACATCTCTCCCTACGAGCATGGCAACATCTTCAACCGGGACCCTGACCGGGACCGGCGGCTGCTGATGCACAAGCGGGAGATCCGCAAGCTCCACGCCCTCGTCAAGCAGGACGGCTACACACTGGTGCCTCTGAGCGTCTATTTCAAGAACGCCAAGGTGAAGGTAGAGGTCGGCCTGTGCAAGGGTAAGAAGAATTACGACAAGCGGGACGCCACCGCCAAGCGGGACGCTGCCCGTGAAATGGACCGGGCCATGAAAGCCCGCAGATAACAGATCGGAAAGGAACGAATGAATATGAGCAATCCCATCGTAACCATCACTATGGAGGACGGCCGCGTCATGCGCGGCGAGCTGTATCCCGAGAAGGCTCCCAACACCGTCAACAATTTCATCTCTCTGGCCAACAAGGGCTTCTATGACGGCCTGACCTTCCACCGGGTCATCCCCGGCTTCATGATCCAGGGCGGTTGCCCCAACGGAAACGGCATGGGCGGCCCCGGCTATGAGATCAACGGTGAGTTTGCCGGCAACGGTTTCCGTCAGAATGACCTGATTCACGAGACCGGCGTGCTGTCCATGGCCCGCACCATGGCCCCCAACTCCGCCGGCAGCCAGTTCTTTGTGATGGTGGCTCCCGCTCCCCACCTGGACGGCCAGTACGCCGCCTTCGGCAAGATCACCGAGGGTCAGGATGTGGCCATTGACATTTCCCGTGTCCAGCGGAACATGATGAACGATATGCCTAAGAAGCCTGTGGTCATGGCGACCGTCCGGGTGGATACCCAGGGCGTTGAGTATCCCGCTCCCGAGACCCACTAAAATACTCCGAAAGGAGATCTGACCATGAAAACAGCAGTTATTACCGGCGCGTCCTCCGGCCTTGGCCGGGAATTTGTCCGGCAGTTCTATTCCGTATTCCCGGAAATTGAACGGGTGTGGCTCATTGCCCGCCGGACGGACCGCCTTCAGGAACTGGCAGAGCAGCTGGAGGAAAAGGGAATCAGCACCCTGACGCTGCCGCTGGACCTGTGCGACACCATGAGTTTTACCGCCTATCAGGAGCATCTGGTGGAGGAACAGCCGGAGATCGCCCTGCTGGTGAACAACGCCGGATGCGGGTATCTGGGGAACATCGGCGAGATCGACACCGTTTCCCAGACCCGGATGATCGACCTGAACCTCCGGGCGCTGACGGCCATTACCAATTTGTCGGTGCCCTATATGGACAAGGGGAGCCGGATCTTGAACGTCAGCTCCATCGCCTCTTTCTGCCCCACTCCCCGGATGACGGTGTATTCCGCCACGAAAGCCTATGTTTCCGCCTATACCATCGGTGCGGCGGAGGAACTGAAGGCGAAAGGCATCATCGTTACCGCCGTCTGCCCCGGTCCCATGGCCACAGAGTTCCTGGCAGTGGGTCATGTGGTGGATTCCCGCCCCTTTGAACTGCTGCCCTACTGCGATCAGGTACAGGTGGCCGGCGGTGCGCTGCGGGCGGCCAAAGCGGGACAGACCATCTACACCCCCAGACTGTTTTATAAGTTCTACCGCCTGCTGGCCAAGCTCACCCCGGCCAAATTGATGGTCAAGCTGACCAAAACCTGAAACTGTCACGGAATTGTAACACATTCCGATATAGGAATGTGTTACAATTCCAAATAGCAAATTCTGCTTTTCTATTTTACAAACCAGCGAAGCGTTTGTGGAACGAAAGAGGAGGAGCAATGGAACGGATGAAGTTTTCGCCGGAAGGCGGAAACGGAATGAGCGACATTTGCTCCGATGACGGGGCCGTAAAGGTTTCGACGGGGATGGGGAAGCGGGACAAGCGGGCGGCGGCGCCTGACCGCCATAAAACGGGCAATTTTATAAATTAAATAACAACAATACTGTTGCTATTGCTGCTTAATTAAAGCAGCCGTCTGAACCGGAGAGGCCACAGGCCGGGGAAGGCGTCGTTGATGTGGCGTCCGTGAGGCGGGAAAGAGTTGACCTGCCCACGCATCATGACTCTACCAAACCGCAAAGTCTGTCAGGTGTCTTTGCGGGGCGGGAATTCTGAAACCTGACTGCGCCCGGAGAAAGTCCCGTGAAACTGTTTTCGGACAGGGGTTCAATTCCCCTCGGCTCCACCAAAACGACCCTAGACGAACTCAAATCGTCGATGGTCACATCAGAATGGCTGTCCTGTGTGTTATACAGGACAGTCATTTTGTCATCATAGAGGTAAATCCTGTTGACAAAAGTATCCACCAGTGCCTGCCGATATTTAAGGTCATTGACATCACCTTTGCGGAACTGATTCAGGAAGAACCGCACTTCATTGATTGTGGGCGTAGGGTGAGAGGAAGTCTCCACAAGAATCTGCTGTTCCAGCTCATTGCGTTCCCGTTTCTTCTGGGAGATACGCTCCGCAATCACATCGACAATTTGACCGCTTTCAAGGGCCTTAAAGAGATTTTCTGTGGCCCGCTCGTTTTCTTTTAGGAGCTTTTTGAGCCGCTTGAGGTTATCTGTGTCTTTCTCCTATTCACAGAGCCGCACAACTTCCTTGGCAATTCGGTCAATATTCTCCTTAGTCAGCAGTTTACGGGTTTCCTTGATTACCAAATCCTCGATATATGTTTTGCTGACAGTCTTTTTAGGGCAGGACTTGTTCCGGCGGTTGGTCACACACTGGTAGTAGTGATATTTGCTCCCAGTTTTGCTGGTTCCGCTGACACCTGTCATAGCAGCCTGACAATACCCGCAGAATAGTTTGGTGCTCAATATGTAATTTTCGAAAGCCTTTGCTCGCGCAGGGGCTTTTTTCTTTTTGTCCATCATATCCTGCACCTCATAAAACAAGTCATCGCTGATGATCCGGGGCAATCCGTCCGGGGTCTCTGTGCCTCTGTAAGTGTAAACTCCAATATACCGCTTGTTGCGGAGAATGCGATTGAGGCTGTTTTTATTGAACTCGTTGCCGTAGGAGGTTTTGATATGATTTGCATTGAGGTATCGGATAATATCAGCCATAGACTGGCCGCTGGCGTACATATCAAAAATTTTCTGCACAACGGGAGCGGTGTCCGGGTCAATCTGAATATGTTTCTCGCAGTCTACACGAAAGCCCAACGCCAGATTGCCGCCTGTGGAAAGGCATTTTTCAGCGTTGATGTCCATGCCACGCCGTATTTTCTGTGAGAGTTCGACGCTATAATACTCTGCCATTCCCTCCAGCACGGCCTCCATCAGCACACCAGAGGCATCATCAGAGATATTCTCACGGGCAGACAGTACACGGATACCGTTCTTTTTGAGCTTGGCTTTGTAGGTGGCGCTGTCGTAGCGGTTGCGGGCAAAGCGGTCAAGTTGATAGACCAATACGGCTTGAAAGAGCTTTTTGTCCCCGTCCGCAATCATACGCAGAAATTCAGGACGGTGATCGGTTGTGCCGGAAATGGCACGGTCAATGTATTCGCCTACAACGGTATAGCCGTTGCGCCGTGCGTACTCATAGCATTCTTTCAACTGTCCCTCAATACTCTGTTCAGTCTGGCGATCAGAAGAGTAGCGGGCATAGATTACAACATTCATTTTATCCACTCCTTCTTCTGATTGGTTTCGAATAAGTACTGACCAAATTCATCGAAGTTTTGAGGTGTGGGCTCGTACTTGATTTTATCCATATAAGTATCACATTCGCTCACAAGTCGATTATAGAATTCAGACCCTTTTCCTGAACAACACTGCACATCAGGATTTGTGGCTGCTCGTCGAATCACTGCATTCTTTTCTGCTCTGAGAAATTGAATCGTCTGGCGAACAGTTTCTTCACAAGTTTTAGGGCTACTGCGTTTCTGAGAAAAACGATTCTGATATGAACTTATCCGACAGCAATAAAGTTGCTTGAAGTTTGTAGTAACAAAGCCTTTTCCGCAATGGCGACAAACTGCCATTTTATAACCGTTGAGTGCATAGTAGTGCATGATAGCCACGACCATGTCTAATGCAGTGCAGCAGGAATATTCGACCCAATGATCTAAGTGAGCAACTTTTGAATACTCAATGATTGGAATGCTATAGGAAATAGAACCAGATTCAATGCTCGATTGCTCACTTTGATAGATATTTACAGATAATTTTGCATCATATTTTCGGGCTAGTTTCCAAATCTCCTCTGCTCTTTTATGAGGGAGTTTGCGAGATTCTTTCAATACTGGCTCTGCTTCACTTAAAAATTGAAATGACTTCTTTACATTATCATAGCGGAGTTCCATCCATGCGGCATCATAGGGGACTTCTATATTACTGAATAAGCATCCGAAAACATGATTCTGTAAATCAAAATAAGTTTTAGGTCGCCCACGCTTTCCGTGTTCTGTCCTTTTGATGTTCGTATAATCCAGAATTACATCTAGGAGATTGAATGCTTGTCGATGACTTTGGTCTAAAGTTTGCAGTTCAGCGGATGTATCCCCGTTTTCTTTTGTGATTATCAGTTTATATTCCATCTTACACACTCCAAAAATATTTCCTTTCAACTACAATCATAATCCGAAAACGCTTATAAGTCAAGACGCTTTACTTTTGGTAAAATACCGCCATGGGGTTCCTCGGAAGGGCGGTGATGTAAGTGGAACAGCTTGATATTGTACTGGATCAAAAACAGGCCAAAGTTTTTGCAAGGGCGATTTACAGGGATGTATCTGCTTACATTTGCGCCCACAAGGAGGAATTTGAACAGTTTTTACTTGAAGAGAAAGGTGCGGATGCAAATGACAAAGATCAGAGTCCACATAGATCCAAAGGGCTATGATGAAAAGCCCTCCGGCAAGGAGATAGGGGGAATCAAAAGCAGACTGCAAAAAGGCACCAGTCCTTCCCTTGTTACGCTGGAAGAACTGGTGCAAAAAATTGAAACAGGCCATTCCATCAGCCCTGGAATCATGGAGGGCATGAGCGCAAAGGACTGGAAGGAACAGCAGCTGTTTATGGTCGATATTGATAACGAGGAAGATGGGCCGATACTCCGCATTAAAGACGCCAGAGCTATTTGCCGTGATAATGGACTGCCTCTCGCATTTTGTTATCAGACTTTTAGTTACACAAAGGAACATCCCAAATTCCGCCTTGGCTTTGTGATGGACAAACCTATCACGGACGCTGATATGAGAAAGCATATCATGGAAACGCTGGTGAATTTATTTCCGCAAAGTGACAAGAGCTGTGTAAACGCTGACCGTATTTTCCACGGCACGAATAAAAGCGCAAAACTCCTCAACGAGAATGGCCGTATTTCGTGGAAGGATATCGAGGCTGTCTCTTTCCCCACCCGCCCGGAAGAACACCGCAGCGGCCATTCTAGCCACATAGAAATGCGCTCGGATTCCGAACTGGACGAATTGGTGCGGAACTTTGATTTATTCAGGTATTTGAAAGAGCGCAACGGCGGATTTCGCCGCACGAGCAAGGGTGCGGTATTTCATAACTGCGAAATTTGCAGGCACCATGATAATCTGATGTATGTGGAGGAAACCAATACATTCTGTTGTCGCTCTGAGAACAGATGATGTAGATATGTCTGTGGGATATATAAAGCCTATTGCAGATGTCTGGAACTCTATTAAGGAATAAATCTTTGTGGCATTTTTTTAATGCCTGTTGTATTCAGAAAAATCATAGTTACAAACCCTCCCGCGAAGCACCACAAGTTCTTATTTGGCCCGCCCAGGTCCACCAAAAGAAGTGGACATGACTTTTCGTCATGTCCACTTCTTTTGGTGACGGAGCTTTTTTGCACATACCCCCATCCTCGAACAACAGCGGTCCCGGATATGACACCCGGGACCGCTGTTGTTTGAAGCTGATTTTACACGTTGAAGCGGAAATAGATCATGTCACCGTCCTGAACCACATACTCCTTGCCTTCGCTGCGGAGCTGGCCCTTCTCCTTGGCGGCGTTGACACCGCCGTACTTGATCATATCATCATAGGCAATGACCTCCGCCCGGATGAAGCCCCGCTCGATGTCAGTGTGGATTTTACCGGCGGCCTGAGGGGCCTTGGTGCCCTTTTTGATGGTCCAGGCGCGGCACTCATCCTTGCCGTAGGTCAGGAAAGAGATAAGGCCCAGCAGGGAGTAGCTGCACTTGATGAGCCGATCCAGACCGGATTCTGCGATGCCCAGCTCGTCCAAGAACATCTGCCGGTCCTCGCCCTCCAGCTCAGCGATGTCCTGCTCCAGCTTGGCACAGATGGGCAGCACCTCGCTGCCCTCGGCTTCTGCCAGCGCACGGACCTTCTTCAGATACTCGTTGCCCTCCTGATTGGCGAAGCCGTCCTCGTCCATGTTGGCGGCGTAGATGATGGGCTTGAGGGTCAGCAGGTCGGAGGTGGAGATCAGGGCCTTGTCATCATCGGAGCAGTCAAAGGTCCGGGCAGACTTGCCGCCGTCCAGATGCTCCGCTAGGGCCTTGAATACCTCCACCTCATGGAGGAACTTCTTGTCGCCCTTGGCGGCCTTCTGGGCCTTGTCAACACGGCGCTGGACCATGTCCAGATCCGCCATGATCAGCTCCATGTCGATGGCCTCAATATCCCCTACGGGGTCCACGGGCACATTGGTGCCGGCATCCGCCACCACGTGCATGATATTCTCATCGTCGAAGCAGCGGACCACATGGACGATGGCATCGGTCTCGCGAATATTGGCCAGGAACTTGTTGCCAAGGCCCGCACCCTGACTGGCGCCCTTCACCAGACCGGCAATGTCCACAAACTCAATGACCGCCGGGGTCTTTTTGTCCGGCTCATAGATCTCTGCCAGCTTGTCCAGCCGTGCATCCGGCACTGCCACCATGCCCACGTTGGGGTCAATGGTGCAGAAGGGGTAGTTGGCGCTCTCCGCGCCGGCGTTGGTGATGGCGTTGAACAGGGTGGACTTGCCAACATTCG
>Ga0129315_1000509_pt1 | contig 30473 bp, 23 predicted proteins | sample Cm827metagenome_FD_94432 | JGI IMG/M metagenome (GOLD analysis project Ga0129315, IMG submission 94432) | Eastern black-and-white colobus group fecal microbial communities from Wisconsin, USA - Cm827 metagenome | ecosystem: Host-associated > Mammals > Digestive system > Large intestine > Fecal... | reverse complement strand
ATATGGATTAGATCCTGCAATGGCAAAGTAACTTATTATACTAGAGAACGGAGTGGCTCCGTTAGTCCGGACAGGTGGCTCTCGCCACACCGGACTAGCGGCTCCGCCGCACCGTAATATTCAAGTTATGTTTGTTAATAAAAACTTAGATTTATTAGGTCTTAATCCGGAAGGTTATGTTCCACCTTTAAATCAAGTTGTTCCCAATTTGATTCTTTGGATAGTATGTATTTCAGGTATGATATTACTTTTATTTTGCAAAGAGAAGATAGGAAGAGGGATAGTGTTATATTTGGGCGGACTATTAATAGCAGTCCAGCTTGTAGCCCTTTTTTCACTTGTAATTTTTGGGAAAAAAGATGTTATATTTCGAAATGGAGAAAACTGGAGTTTGTCCGGTGCAGAGCAATATACCGTATCGACACAGGATAATGTCATATTATTAGTGTTGGATTACTTTAGTAACGAGTATTTGGAGGGTGAATTGGAACAATATCCGGATGCATTAGATTTTTTACATGATTTTACATATTATAGCAATGCAGATTGTACGTATTTTGGAACATATCCGTCCATGAATCATATGTTAACAGGTTATGAACTGGATCCAACTCAGCCAATTAATGAATGGTTTGTTGAAAGTTGGACAAATGATAGGACAGCCGGATTTTATAAAGATATACAAAAGCAGGGCTATAAAGTTAATGTGTATACACCGGATCCACAAGTTCTTGTAGGTACAAATAATATTGAAATGTTGAGTGATGTATTTTCTAATGTGAAAAATTTGTCAACATATGTCGAAGTAAATACGGGGATGATTGTTAAGACAATGATAAAAATGTCTTGTTATAGAATTATGCCTTATGTTATAAAGCCATATTTTTATACTGGAATGGGAGAGTATACAGGAGTTGTACGATCAAAAGATGATTGGATTAGACATCAAAATTATGACTTTAAACAGGGACTTGAGGAAAAAGGAATTGAAACGGATTCTGGTTCGAAATATTTGATTGTTCAGCATTTGATGGGGGCACATGAATATAATAATACTGAAAACGGGGATTTCTCAGAGGAAAATACATCTCGGGAGGAAACCATAAGAGGATGCTTGACGGTCACGAAAATGTATCTGGATGCTTTGCAGGAAGCAGGAGTTTATGATTCAGCAACAATTATAATTACTGCGGATCATGGCGGGTACGAAAAACCATATTATCAACCAATTTTTTATATTAAATTACCTAATGAATTTCATGAATATTTATATGAATCAAGTGCACCTATTTCACATAGTGACTTATTAGGGACACTTGCCCTTGCAACTGGAATAGAAGGTAACGATTATGGTCATTCTATTTTCGATTTTGATGAGCAAGAATTAAGGGAACGAGTATTTTGGTTACGTACTATGGATGAAAAATATTCAAAGAAGAAATGTTATTCAGAAGATAGGGACGGAACTCAGAATATCTATAAGGGATATAGATACATAGGTAATAATGATGCATTAATTCAAAAAATTGATAATGGCCCAGATTACATTATTGAGATGAATGAGTCATATTACTGATATGATATATAAGCTATTTGGAGGGAAAAATGCTGTTAGCAATAGTCTTTTTGTATGCCTTGTTTAAGAGAAAAAGAAGAAACAGTGTCACAACATATATATATGCTATAACACTGTGGACGCTATGCTGTTATATTATTACAGAGGGATTATCTTTGGGGCATCTTTTAACCGGGAGAGGGTTACTGTGTGCATGGGGAATTGTGAATCTCTGCTTATTGATTTTGTTAGTAATAAAAATCAGAAGAGAGAATTTATCCTTAATACTAATTAAGATTGAGTGCTCGCAGTTACTTCATTCCAAAATAGTTATATGCTTTTTTATCTATACGGTTGTAATGGTAGCATGTGCTTTGATTATAATACCATATAATTGGGATTCCATGACTTATCATTGTGCGAGATTATTTCATTGGGCACAGAATAAGTCTGTTGCACACTATGCAACGGGGAATTCCCGGCAGGTTTCCAGTCCGGTGCTTGCGGCTTTTGTTAATGTAAATGTTTATATTTTGACTAAGAATGGGGGTTCAGTTCTTAATTTACTCCAGTGTGTATCCTATCTTTCGAACGGAATGCTGGTTTATGCTATTACAAAGAAATTACAATTGTCATCAAAGAGTTGTGTACTTGCGGCAGTCCTGTTTTATTCGATGCCAATAGCTTTTGCAGAGGCATTAACGACACAGGTAGATAATTTCTCAGCTTTTTGGCTGCTCAGCTTTGTATATCTCTTACTTGATTTTACAAAAAAGGAGGAGAAAATCAGATTTGACAGAGAAACTGCTGGAAAAGTTGCAGTGCTTAGCTTATGTATAGCTTTTGGCTATCTTTCAAAGCCATCCGTTGAATTTGGAATGCTTTTGTTTGCTATTTGGGTATTGATTATGATTTTTGCGCGGAAGGATAATTGGAAGGTATTTCTTTACGCATTGGGTGCAGGCATATTAATGGTCATTATTTTGTTACCGGAGTTTGGAAGAAATATACATACTTTTCATGCCATTGCTTCAACGGAAACAGGTGCTAGACAGTTAATAGGTTCTCTCCATCCAAAACATATTTTGGTGAATCTTTTAAAAAATATTGCATTTAATCTACCATGTGTCTGGCTATATCAGAGTTCACACTATATATATTTATTTGTCAATAAAATTGCAGCATGGCTGCGTATTGATATAAATAGTCCGGTAATATCAGAGGATGGCAGGGAATTCAGCGTCCATCAGCCACAGACCTATGATTGTGATATGGCTGTAAATCCGGTTATTGTCTGGGCAATACTGATCGGCGTTGTTATCTTTGTTATTAGTCTGAAGAACTATATAAAAAATAAGGAGAACTCACAGAAGATAGGATACTTTATAGTGTCCGCAGGTTCATTTTTCCTGTTTTGTGCTGTTCTTCGATGGGAACCGTTTGTCAGCAGATATATGATTTCCTATTTAGCGCTGTTATGTCCGGCAATAGGGATTGTGGTGGATATGGTTCAGGAGCGGGTGCATCAGGCTACAGTTCGGGGAGCATATGTCATATTATATTTTCTTTGTATGACAGAAATGTTGGGATTGTTTTTGAATTACAGAAACATTGTTAAGGACTATAGTGGAGATAAAGGATATTTCGTTGTTCGGGATGGAATATATAATGATTATAAAGAAATTACGGAATATATTAACACACTGGATATTAAATCATTGGGGGTGTATATTGGAAGTGATAGTTATGAATATCCCTTAATACAAATGCTGTCCGGTCATCCTCGGATAGAACATGTCAATGTTGGGAATGAAACTGCAATTTATGCAGACGATAGTTTCGTCCCTGAGATGGTCATAACATATGAAGAGGGCGAGATTGATTCAATGAGTGTTAATGGGCACGAATATGTAATGGCAAAAGAAGTTGAAAATGGAAAAGTGTGGAAATTAAAATGATTCAAGAGAGGAATTAAACAATGAATAAAATTCTTTTAATTATCCCGGCTTATAATGAAGCACAGAACATTGAAAGAGTCATTGGTAATATCATTGAAAACTATCCACAATATGATTATGTGATTGTAAATGATGGTTCTACGGATGGAACATATGAGATATGCAAGCATTGTGGTTATAATGTTTTGAACCTTCCGGTAAATCTGGGAATCGGAGGAGCAGTTCAGGCAGGCTACCTGTATGCGAAGCGGAATCATTATGATATTGCAGTCCAGATTGATGGGGACGGTCAGCATGATGTGGCATATGTTAAGGATGTGATTGAACCGATTATACGGGGACAGGCTGATGTAGTAGTGGGTTCCCGGTTTGTAAAGAAAGAAGGATTTCAAACATCTTCTGGCCGGCGAATGGGAATTACGATATTAAGTATATTGATTAATATATTAACGGGAAAGAGAATTCATGATGTAACCAGTGGTTTTCGGGCAGCAAATCAAAGGTTTATTGATGTTTATTCAGAGGATTATCCGAGAGACTATCCGGAACCTGAGGCGCTGGTTATTGCGATGGTATATGGCGGAACTGTGAGAGAGGTTCCGGTCATAATGAGGAAACGTCAGGCAGGAACCAGTTCAATTAATTTGAAACGTTCCATTTATTATATGATTAAGGTTTCAATTGCGATATTTATTCGTAGATTGAGTTATGGTGTGAGAAGAGAGAAAGGTGGAAATAAGAAATGATACCTTCAACATTAAGAATTGTATTGTTAATTGGAGTGATTATATATTTTATTTTTATCCTGCATTTTTTAAAAAATAAAGCATTGGAATTGAAATATACATTGACCTGGTTTGCTGCGGGCTTTGTGATGTTATTATTTATTATTTTTCCGCATTTACTTCCGTGGCTGATTCATTTGCTTGGTGTCGAAAGCAATATGAACGGGTTGTTTTTGTTAGCTATTGCCTTTTTAATGATTTTAAGCATGACATTGACTTCTATTGTATCCAGGCAGATGAGAAAGATTAATCGTCTGGTGCAACAGGTTGCTATTTTGGAAAATGAACTCAATCAGAGGAATGAATAAGTAAAAGTATGAAATATAATATTTTATTTATATCACATGAAAGAAAAATGGGTGGTGCTAATTTTGCACTGATCGAACTGATTAAGAATCTTAAGGATACTGGGAACAATGTCTTTGTGGTGGTATTGTATTCAGGATGTCCGGTTGACATAGAGTTAAAGAAAATGGGAATATCTACATTTCCCTGTTTTTTTGGCTGGTGGCAGCAACCGGAATACTGGCCGAAAACACTGAAATTAGTGTTTCAGTTTATTCACTGGCTTCAATGGATTTCCGTTCTTCGTATTTCAAGGTTTGTCAGAAAAAATCAAATTCAGATTATTCATTCTAATTCCAGTGTAATTGATATTGGGGCACAGGTTGCACACAAAATGAATTGCCGGCATGTGTGGCATTTCCGGGAATTTGGCAGGGCAGATTATCGATTGGAATATATGTATCCAAGGGAAAGAATTAATGACTATATTAGCAAATATAGTGATATGGTCATTTTTATATCGAAGGCATTACAGGATTCGTATGCAGATTTGGCTAAGAAGTGCCATAATACCATGATATATGATGGTATTGCGGTGATGTCTGAGAAAGAAAAAAATACAGTCAGGCTGCAAAGATATTTATTAGCAGAGAACAAGCGGTGTCCTTATAGTTTTCTGGTTACCGGAAATATTAGTCCCGGAAAAAACCAGAAGCTGGTTTTGGAGGCTGTAGATTGCCTAATTCATAAAATGAATATGGACAAACAAAGCTTTGAAGTACATTTTGCAGGGGCGGAAACAGCATTACAGGAATCTAAGGATTATGGTATATTATTACGGAAATATGTTAAGGAGCATGAATTGTCTAATGTAGTATTTCTTGGATTTGTTCGGGACATGAACCAATTGCGTGAAGATATTGATGCAGAAATTGTTCCGTCTGTCAGCGAAGCGTACGGACGTGTAACTCTGGAGGCTATGATGACTGGAGATCTTGTCATTGCTTCGGATAGTGGATCAAATCCGGAACTGTTACAGGATAATCAGAATGGATTATTATTCAGGAGTAATGATGCGGAAGATCTGGCTCAGAAGATGGGATATGCGATGAAATATTCCTGTAATGAACTCAGAGAGCATGCGATGGAATATGTGTATGCAATTCATACAAGGGATGATGCCTGCCAAAAACTACAGGAAGTATATAGTCAGATATGCAAAAAGGATGAGGAAAGTGAATAAACTCTCAATTATTTTAACAACATTCAATAACATAACGAACCTGCAAAGAACTCTCAACAGCATCGAAATGCAGGATTATCCGGACATAGAAGTAAATATCAAGGATGGTGGTTCTTCAGATGGAACACTTGATGTGATTGAAAATTATGCAAAGACCAGTAAGTATACAGTTAACTGGATTACCAGTCCTGATCAGGGGATCTATGATGCTATGAATCAGGGATATAAACTGGCGTCAGGAGATGTCATTGTTTTTTTTAACGATGTTTTTGTGATAAATAATGCGGTTTCCAGGATGATGGAACTTATTGAAAGCTCGCATAGGTGTGTGGGAGCACATGCAGATCTGGTTTATGCGGATGATACCAGAATTGTCAGATCCTGGAAAATGGGACCACAGAAAAGCTTATATTGTGGCTGGATGCCGGGACATCCGACATTATTTTTAAAGAGAGAAATCTATGAGCAGTATGGTCTGTATAAGACAGACTATCGGATTTCAGCAGATTATGAATTTATGGTTCGTTTTCTTAAGGACAGGAAGAACAGACTTGCCTATCTTCCGGAGACTATTATCCGAATGTATTATGGGGGTACAAGTACCTCGGGTGCGGGAAGCTACATAGCATCCCTGAAGGAAGGCCATCGTGCATTAAGGGAAAATGGAATTCGCTTTGCATGGATTGCGGATGGGATGCGGACATTACGGGTTCTGTTACAATTCATAAAGAAATAAATGGTTGAAATATTCACAATACAGGAAAAGGAATACGGAAATAAATGAAAGAAAAGAGAAATTGGAAAGCTGCAATATGGAAAGCACTCCCGTACCTATGGTTATTGGGAGGATTCCTGCTGATGCTTCTGTATCATATGGGGCCGGGACGAAGTCTTGTGGACGGAGATATGGGAGGCGAGATGATTCTGTCAGATCTGCTGAATCAGGAAGGCGATTTTCTGTTAAGTAAGAACTGGTACTATGCAACAGAGATCCATGTCTTCTTTATGCAGATTATTTTCAGACCGTTATTATTGATTTTCCCTGATAACTGGCACCTGGTCAGGGTTGTGGGAACGGCAGTGATTTATATAATTAATTCACTGGGATGCTTTTTCATGCTTCGGCAGATGGGTGTAAAGAATCATGGAATATGGTGTATTGCGGCATTGTTATGGCCGGTAGGTATGTGGAGACTGTTCCTGGGATTATATGGTGGACAATATCTGGTATATGATTTCTTTACCTGCTATATTCTTGGACTGATTTTGTTTCTTTCAAAGAAAAGCTGGAAAGGGATATCGGGTAAGGCAATGGCAGGTCAGGTTGTCTGTGCATTCATGCTTGGCTTCCTGTCGCTGGCAGGGGGAGTCAACGGAATCCGGGAGACGATGATGTTATTTGCCCCGGTCTGTGCGGGAGTATTCTTCATTCTGGTAGTTCATACTTATGAGAAACATCCAGTTTCTTTGAAAGAATGGATCACGGTATGCAATAAGGAACTGAAGCTGACAGGCTGGATTTTGTATGGATTGTTCTTTAATGTGGCAGGCTATGCGTACAATTTATTGGTTTTAATGAAAAAGTATGAATATCAGAGTAATACCACGATGAAGCTGACGGAGAGCTTTTCCTTAAGCCAGTGGATTTCCAGTGTTTCCGATTTCTTTGGCCTGTTTGGCTATGGTGGTAATGTAAGGCTTCTCAGCGTAAAAGGAATCAGTAGTGCCTGCGGGATTGCCATTGCTCTTTTGCTGTTGTTTGTAACGATCCGTCTGTTTTTCTTAAGAAACAAAATGACATTGGGGCAGGAGTTTTTGTTTGCTTCTTATATTGGTGGTCTTGTAGTATGTGGACTGGCATTCGGACACATGACGGATATGAATGAACCAAGATTCTGGCTTCCTTTTATGATTTTTGGCTTTGTGGCATTTCAGATTGCGGCAGATGTTGAGGAATTTTCTTTGCCGCATATGAGAGAAATCGCAGGAATTGCGGTAGCGGTGCTGATTATTGGTGCCAGTGTGGGAACGGTGAAAACACAGATTGATACGCCCCATCAGGGACGGGCGAAAAATCAGAATCTGGCCGATTTTCTTGTAGAGAATGGGTATACGCAGGGGTACGCAGAGTTCTGGACGGCCAATTCCGTTACGGAATTAACAAGCGGTAAGGTGCATGTAAGACCTTTGATGTATAATGAAACCTTTGAAATGATTACCTGGAGTAACCGGATCGACTATGCAACATCGCTTCCGGAGGGAGAGGTTTTTTATGCAATATATAAGAGAAGCTTCGGAGATATTAATGAGTGCTGCTTTTATAAATATGGCAACGGAGAAGTTGTACTGGATGATGAAGACTGGTTTGTCTTAAGCTTTGATGATGCCGGACAAATGCAGAAGGCTTATGAAATTGCATTAGAGAATGGAGAAGTTGCAGATCAGGCAACAAGAATCGGGCAAAATGGATAAGGGTAGCAGAGCGGGAAAACAAAATATATATCAAAGAAAGGGTTGGCTTCTCTTTGGAGCTGTCTGTACCGCATTGTCGCTTATGATGGATATGGGCATTAGTGAAGCCGTAGAATCCGGCATTACCAATGCGGCTTATCTGAGTATTTATAAGGTTCTTGAGAGAATACAGCAGGATCTTAACGGGAAAAGTTTTCAGATAACAATTCTGTCATTAGTGTTTTATTGTTTCTATAAATCTGTCTGGGTGAAAACGGAGCGGAAACCGGTTAAGTACAGCCGGGTTCTGGCTGCATTTCTAGCCATAATGTATACGGCGGGAATTGCGTTTTCTTATGCGGGTACTCTGCATATATTATGGGATTCCGGTATTCGTATGATGAAAGGATATATATGGATAGTGGGAATGTATATGTTGTATTTGACATTTCTACAACTCTTATATGATTTATTTCAGGAAAGACCGGGAATGGCGTTTGACCAGTGCAGGCTGGGACAATATTATACACAGCATCCGTTTTGGGCGACCTGGCTCATAATCATACTTTGCTGGCTTCCTCATATTTTATTACGGTATCCGGGAACGATGTCTTACGATAACTGGAATCAGCTGTCGTATTATTTTGGATATCAGGCATACAGCGATGCACAGCCGCTGTTTCATACGTGGCTGTTTGGTTCTGTAATTAAAATCGGGCTGCAATTGGGCAGCGCTAATCTGGGTTTGTTTCTTTTTGTTATCCTGCAGTCGGTGTGCATGTCACTGGTTCTGGCATGGTCATTGACTTTTATGAAAAGGTGGGAGACTTCTTCGTGGCTTTTTTATCTTACGGTGGGGATATATGGAATTGCCCCTTATTTTGCAGGATATGCTTCTTTTCCGATTAAGGACTATTTGTATACGGCATGTTTTGTTTTATTTCTGTTGTGCATGATGGAATGGACAATGGATAAGGAGGTCTGGAAAAACCGGAAGTATGTATGCAGGTATGTAGCAGCTGTAACCTTCATGATTTTGTTTAGAAATAATGGATTATATGTATATATTCCGGTAATGCTTATTATAATGCTTATGGAAGCGGCCGGAATGCGACGGTGTGGAAAGGCGGCCCTTAATGTCGCCGGCTTTACGAGATATTTATGGGTATTATTCCCTTTATTTCTATCATGGATGATCACCGGTGTGATTACGGTCCATTATGACGTACAGCAAAACGGTCCCAAGGAAATGCTGTCATTACCCTTTCAGCAGACGGCACGTTTCGTAAGGGATTATGGGGATGAGGTTACGGAAGAAGAGAGGCAGATCATCGATAAGGTTCTGTTTTATGATCAGATTTCGGAGTCTTATGATGAGGTGACTTCAGATCCGATTAAGGGGATGTATCATGCGGAAAGCAGTACAGAACTGAAAGACTATCTCAGGGTCTGGGTTAAGCAGTTCTTCCGGCATCCCCGGTGCTATGTGGAAGCGACATGGAATCAGAATTATTATCTCTTTGCACTGGATATAGATAATATTGTATATAATAAGGACTGTAATGTGGGCGAAGAGATCATGCTGGATTATGGAATCCTTGATGAAATTAATTTTGAAGTTCCGGAATGGATGGATGGAATCTGTACGATTATGGTAAGCTATTATGCATTATTATCGCGGCTGCCGGTTATCGGACTTCTTAATAATGTGGCATTTTATATCATAATGCTTTGGGCGGTAACGGCTTTTGCATTAAAGGATAAAAGCAAAAGAGTAATTATCGTATTATTACCATTGTGGATTTCATTTTTTATTATTATTGCTGCTCCCCAGATCCAGAATCAGCCACGCTATGCTTTTCCGATTATTTATAGTATGCCTGTGGTGACCGCATACTATATCAGATACGGGAAGAAACAGTAAAATGGAATATTTTTCAGGAAATTGAGCATATAACTATTATAGAATATGGTAACTCTTAAGATATATTTAAGATTTGGTACATAAATCTTAATATTTAAAAAACGGGTTTCATTTCGTACCGATAAGTGGTATGTTAAAATCAGAAATTCTGGAAATCGAGGAGGTTCATCATGAAAAAATATATGAGAATAATTTCAATTATTTTAGTTATGATATTATGCTGTTCCTGTTCTGCAAAGAGTGCAGTAGATGAAATCGGAACTTCAACGGATAATCAGGCTAAAAATGAGGATTCCATTGATCTGGGTGAAGTGATTAAGCAAATGAAAGAGGAACAGACACAGACACCGTCGCCATCTCCTTCTCCCAGTCCGGTTGAAGAAACGGTCGTAGTGAACCAGGATGATATTGTGTTCCCGGAACATGAACAGGTGATTACGGATGACGATCAGACAGAACCACAAGGAAAAGATTTACAGCTGGTCTTTTTGGGAGATAGTATCTTTGATAACAACCGTGATGGCACAGGTGTACCATATTTAACAGCGGTTCAGTGCAATGCTGATGTATATAATCTGGCTATTGGGGGAACTACTGCCACGATTAAACTGACAGAATCTGCGGAAAACGAAAAATGGGAGAGCCGTGGATTGATGGGTATTGTAAAGGCAATGACCAAGCAGATCCCAACAGATATTTTTGAAGGAACAAGAGCCAAAGAGATATTGGATAATCCTAATGTGGATTTCAGCAAAACCGATTATTTCATTATTGAATATGGAATTAATGATTACTTTGAAGGAGCACCGAGAAGCTATGACAATGAGTCCCATAATCTGCATACTTACGTAGGGGCATTAAGGGTGGCAATACAACAATTAAGAGATCTGGCTCCGGGAGCGACAATTATTTTGTGTCCCCCTCATTATTGTTTGTTTTATAATGGTGACAAATATGTCGGGGATAGCAATGTGACAGATAAAGGTGCCGGAACATTAAGAGATTACATGGGAACATGTGAATATATTGCCGGAGAACAACAGACATTATTTTTAAATACGTATTATGATCTTGGTATTGATTCCTATACAGCAGATAAATACTTAGAGGATGGAATTCATCTTACTCAGGAAGGACGTCAGATTTATGCCGATGCATTGGCACGATTGATTCTTGCTCATGAGGAAGAAAAGAATAATTAACAAGATTTATTATTATTGGAATAGAATATAGGTCAAAAGATGTGGACTCTTGCATGAGGTTTTGATTTTGTGCAAGAGTTTTTCTTTAAATAAATTGAAAGATAGTGTAATATTATTTGTATAAATAATATTTGAGGTAATCACATGAAAAAATTGGATAAACTTTTTAACTATAAGTATATAAAATATTTTATATGGGATTTTGTATCATTGATCATATTTTGGGGAGGAATGCTGCGTAAAAGCTTTACATCAGATACCATTTCGCATATGGTTGCGAGTGATGCTGATGTGCTGGTTAATATAGAACAGGGAAGATATGTTAAGGCATTAGGGGATTATTTGTTATTGAAAATTGGATTGAGAACTACGACTAATCTCAGTGTGACTATACTTTGCTCATTTATTTTGCTGACGTTGGCGATGGTTATTCTGCAGGTAGTATTTTCCCAATGGGAGCCAACTGACTTGATGGAAAAAGTTTTGTTTAATGCAACGATTAATTTCTGGGTATATAATGTTTTATTTGTTGAAAATCTGATTTTCAGCGAAGTGAGTATATATTTTGCACTTGCATATTTGGGAGCGGCTATCGGAATTGCCTGTTACACGAAAAGAAAATATTTAAGTATGTTGCTTGCACTGGCAGTGTCAGTCTGCGCTTATCAGTATGCAGTTTGTTTTGCCGCAATATATTTGGTATTTTATATTTTCCTTTGTGAGAGAAAATTAAACCTTCAAACAGTAAAACGTGAATTATTTGTACTTGCTATGACATTTGGAATGGGGATCTTGAATCTGATTAGTATTTTTGCTTTAGTCAGGATGAATGCTATTAGTCATTTCTTTAAATCCGCAGGGGCAGGAAGTGTTATGACAAAGCTGACGCAGATGATGGATTCATTTATTGAACTGAATAAGAGTGCGTCCGGAATATTCCCCAATGTATGGCTTCCATTATTGGTAATTATTGTTGTAGAGGCTCTTTTAATAATAGATATGGTAAAAGGAAAGAAATATCAGCAATTTCTTTTACTGTCAATAGTAAGCATCGGAAGCTGTATTCTCTTATATATAATTCCATTGGTACAGGAGAAATTCTTCTTTCCGCCTCGAATGGCATTTTGTTTCTTTGCAGTACAGGGGATGATTATGGCATCAGCCTATGTATTGATTGACTCCAGAGAATCAAGAAAAGTTCTTGTAATATGTTGTTCTGGTTATTTGTTAGCGCATCTGTTATTTGCAAACTTTACAGTGACCAATCACTTTGTAAGCAATACGTTAGATAAAGTATATGTCAGAATGACTTATGAGAAAATTGAAAAATATGAAAGAGATACCGGTAATGAAGTGGTAAATCTGTGTGTGATAAATGATATAGATGCACCACCGTATTATGATGAGGTAAATTATACGTCTGATCAGATCAATGAGAGATCCATTGGTATTCTTTCAGTTTCAATTATGGAAGTAGTTACAGGGAGACGCTTTAATAAGGTCGAAATGGATGAAGATGTTTATAAGAATTATTTTGAAGATAAAAACTGGGATTACTTTGATCCGGAAGAGCAGATTGTAATTGTAGGGGATACAGCCTACTGGTGTGTTTTCTAAGATTTAGAAATGTGGATTTATAGTAATTATTCAGTACAGGTCGAAGCATTTACTGCCAAGGCCTGAGAATATGAAATCAGAGGGAAATTTAAGTAGAATGACGAAGGTAGAACAACAAATATACAACTTTATTAAGAAAAATCTAGGTTTGTTTTGCATAATTGCTGTTACATTTATCCGGCTGGGTATATGCTTCTATCTCAGGCGGTATGAGTCAGGGGATTTTCAACAGGATTTACAGCACTGGTTTGAAGAAATTAAAATGAATGGTGGTCTGGCAGCTATGAAGCAGCAGGTGGGTAATTACAACATTCCTTACCTGCCATGCATGAAAGATACAGCTATTTGGTGGATATCCTGCTGTTATTACTTGTATTTATTAACAGGCGTTTCTGGATCGTTGCAGCGGTTGAAATCATATCCAGTATGCTGCACTATCAGGCATATCTGTTTGGAGGAGCTGAGGTATCAACAATTCACGCTATTGTGTATTTAGCGGCATGGCTGTATTTTACATGGCTGGTTTTCAGCCATACAACGGCAGAAGCTAAGAACGAAAGTGGGCAAGGCGGAACTGTTGCAGAAAATGTGATTTGAAATTTATGATACACTAACAGGGAGAGAGAACTGTGTTACATAGGAGAAAGAGATATCAAGAGATGTTATATGTAAGACGAAAAGCGGATCAGGGAAAATCAGGTCTGCTTTTTGGCGTTATGCTGCTGCTTTTTACTGCCGGAGTGGCACTGACCGGCTGTGGAGCGTTGAAGGTGAAGACAGCAGAGATTGTTAATCAGCAGACTGATTATCGTGTGAATCCTGTTGGAATCGATGATCCTGTACCTGTGTTCAGCTGGCAGATGAGCTCGGATGAGAAAGATAAAAGCCAGTCGGCATATCGGATTACAGTAATGGAAAGCGGCAACACAGATATTCAGATAAGCAATACAGGAAGGGAAAACGGGTCAACGAAAGAATATAGTGGCTTGACAGATAGTTCTGGGGAATGTGTCTGGGATTCCGGCAGAGTGGAGAGTGACCTTTCGGTTGCAATTCCATATGGAGGAGAGCCGTTGAAACCGCAGACAAGATATGGCTGGACGGTAGAAGTCTGGGATGAGGATGGAAACCTGTGCAGTACATCTGGAGAGGCAGCATATTTTGAAACGGGATTGATGGGTGAATTTCCGGAAGAGGCACATTGGATTTCCGTAGGGGAGGAATACGGGGAGACAGAGGATGGTACAGACCGGAGGACTTTTCAATCAGCTCAGCCAGACAGAGAAATTACGGACACTGACGAAGAGATTCCGGCCGGACCGTGCCTGGTAACGTCGGAGTATACCATTCAATATACCATGGAAGTCCGGAATACTTCTGCCTGCTTTGCTTTTGGTGCAGAGGATGGATGGTATGGCTCTATGACTCTTTGTGAGATCCGGAATCAGGATGAGGAAACGGTATTTACAGTTAAAGATATGGCAGAGCTTAATTCGGGTATCGAATTTCCGGCAGCCTGTATAGATACCGCAGAGGACGGAAGCTATCAGGTGAATTTGCAGGTAAGGGATCAGCAGATGAAGGTAACGGTCAATGACGGAGTCATTGGAGAGTTCCCCATTCCGGGTACTTCACTGGGAGCCATTGGTTATTACAAGAGCCGGGGTACGCAATATGCTTATCTGGATGATATTGTCGTGAAGGACGAATTTGGAAATATCTGTTATGAGGAGAATTTTGAAGAGGAAAGTACTATCTTTGCACCTTATCATATCGTGATCGAAAACGGACGATGTAAGGTAGGATCAGGACTTATGCTGTCTGGAGGTGTGTGGGGCAGGATGGAAGATCCGGCTCCGGTCTTTGAAAGGACGATTGAACTGGAAGAGAAGGAGATCGACCATGCAAGGCTGTATCTGACAGCCTTGGGAAGCTATGAGGTCTCACTTGATGGTCAGAAAGTTACAGATAATTTTATGGATCCCGGGAAGCTGGCATATAATCAGTATTTGTCTTATATGACCTATGATGTGACAGAGCTTCTTAAAGGAAAAAAACAAGGAGAAGAACAGACAGAAAATGGTGTGATTTTCGCATCCCACACATGGAGGATGACGTTACTTCATGGCTGGTATGACCGTGGTGTTGGTTATCCGGAAATTTACAGTCCATGGGGAGAGAAAAACGCACTTCGGGGTGCGCTTATTGTGACATATCGTGATGGGACACAGCAGGTTATTGGAACGGATGAAGAATTTCGGGTGACGCTGGATGGCCCCATTCGTAAAAATGATGTCTACCAGGGAGAATTTTATGATGCATCGAGAGCAATGGCTTTCAGTGATTCTGAATGTACGAAGGATAATGTAGAGAACAATACAGAAGACAATACAGAAGACAATACAGAAGACAATACAGAAGACAATACAGAGGATAGCAAGACATTGACGGCAAAATACCAATGTGGCATAGCAGCTGTTACGTGGCAGCCAGCAGCCGTAGATGAAATCGATCCCCGATATGATGAGATTCCTTATATTGGCAAAGCAAATGAACCAATCCGGTGTGTGCAGGAATTAACGCCGATATCGGTGTCAGAACCAGTAAGAGGTACCTGGGTATATGATTTTGGACAGAATTTTGCCGGTGTATGCAGAATTAGAATGAATGCAGATGAAGGAGATCTGGTCACGCTTCGTTATGGTGAAGCTTTAAATACAGAGAAGCTTGGCAATAAAGATGATGCGATAGGTACAATATGGACAGAAAATCTGCTGACCGCAGATGCGACGGATTATTATCTCGCAGTAGACGGAGAACAGACTTACCAGCCGGTATCGGTGTATCATGGATTCCGGTATTTACAGATCACGGGTCTGAAGGAGGCTCCTGCGTTAGAGGATGTAACCGGTATTGTATTATCTTCGGATCTGACTTTGACGGGTGAATTTGAGTGTTCCGATGAGCTGGTGAATCAGTACTTTAGTAATGCGGTATGGAGTCAGAGGAGTAATTTCGTGGATAATCCAACGGACTGTGCGCAGCGTGATGAACGACATGGATGGGCAGGGGATGCGCAGATTTTCTCCGGAATGGCATGTTATAATAGCAGGGCGGATGATTTTTACAGAAAATATCTGACAGAGCTGTGTGCTCTGCAAAGTGAAGATGGCGCATTCCCGGACATGGCACCCAGAAACTTTGGAACGGGCTGGTCTGGTCGTGGAGGAGCCGGTGGCAACAACTGCTGGGGAGATGCGGCAATGGTGATTGCATGGAATCTTTATACACAGTATGGAGATGTCAATGTTCTGGAGGAGCATTATGAAGCATTGTGCAAATGGGTGGATTATCTTGAAGAGCATTCAGAGAATGGACTTCGATCAGGAGAGACAGGATATGGAGATCATTTTTCAGTAGAAAGTACCCCCAAAGGGCTTACGGATACTGCATGGAGTGCCCATTCCGCAGAGCTGTTATCTAAGATATCCACAATACTGGGAAAAAAGCAGGAGGCTATTCGCTATCAGCAGTTGTTTGAGCAGTTCCGGGATGCATGGCTTAACGAATATGTATCCGAAGATGGTGTGATTGAGTGCTATTCCCAGACGGCGTATGCTCTTGGGCTGGAATTTCAGCTGTTTCCGGAGAAGCTGCGGCAGACGGCGGCAGACTGCCTGCTAAACAATATTACCTTTAACCGGTACGAATTCCATGTAGGTTACGCGGGGCTTCCCTATCTGTTACCGGCATTAAGTGAAGCGGGATATTCTGATACAGCATATGAGATGCTGTGCTATAGCGGAGAACGTTCCCTGCTTTATCCGGTAACACATGGGGCAACAACGACACCGGAATATTTGTCTGCTTATCAGGAAATCGACGGAGAATTGATTCTTGATGGTTCTCTGAATCATTATGCTTATGGTGCTCCTGCCAAATGGCTTTATACTCATGTGCTGGGAATTCAGAGTGATGAAGAGCATCCGGGCTTTAAACACTTTTATGTGAAGCCGGAAGTGACCGGAAAATGGACTTATGCCAAGGGAGCCTATGAGAGTATGTATGGCAGGATAGAGGTTTCCTGGGAACAGAAGAAGGATGGGGAAGGATATGAATATCATCTTGTGATTCCTGCAAATACAACTGCCACAGTAGAGCTTGAGGGCATGGAACGTATGGAGCTGGGCTCTGGTACATATGAATTTGAAATTAAGAATTAACGTAATTATTCAGTACAGGTCGAAGTATATGCTGCCAAGATCGTAAGAATATGATTCAGTAATACAAAATCCCATCGAAAAGCCGATTTGGAATGGATTTTGTATCGTAATTGTGGGGGTAATGAATAGTTACGAATTCGCTGAAATAGCAAATACGATGCATCAAATGTGAATAGATCAAAAAGATGAGGTCAGGAATGAATAAAATACAGAATGGAAAGAAGTATGGAATAATTCTATACGGAATATTGGGAATTTTATTTGGCACTTACGTTGGATGAAAATAAAGGGATGCAGTAAGAAAGTTGCAGAATGATTTTATGTATATTATAATTAATTATTATATTAAAAAGAAAGAGAGATAGGACAGATGAAAAAAATAGTAGGACAGGCATTCAAATTTATTTATTTCTTTAGTTGTTTTTTTGCATTATTTACCAATTATGCACATGCATACATTGATCCATCAGCCGTGACTTATGTGATTCAGGCAGTTGCAGGTGTTTTGATTGCACTGGGAGCGGCATTTACTATTTTCCGCCACAAAATTTTTGCATTCTTTAAGAAAAATAAGAAGAAAGAGGATGCACAGGAAGATACCATTGAGTTCAAAGATGTGGAGAAGAATGAGGAAAAATAAGAATGAATGGAATCATTGATGCTGTAGTAAATGCACTTATCTGGCTGATTGATATTTGTAATGCGTTATGCCGTAATTATTGGATTGCAATATTGCTGTTTACATTTCTGACAAAGGTTATTTTACTGCCTTTGTCAGTCTGGGTTCAGAAGAATTCCATTAAAACCGTGAAAGTGCAGCCGGAGATTAACCATATTAAGGCGTCTTATATGGGAAATCAGGATGCGATTTCAGAGGAGCAGTACAAAATATTTAAGAAGTATGGTTATAATCCGTTTGCGGACCTGATTCCTTTATTTGTACAGCTTGCATTGCTGATGGGAGTGGTGGAAGCCGTAAAGCGTGGAACTCCATTGACAGATATACCGGTTCAGACAGGAGGGGCAACATTTATTGTTCCATTGGCTGCCGCTTTATCTGCTTTTTTTATGTGCTATGTCCAAAACAAAATCAATGTACTTCAGGTAGAGCAGAGTACATGGAACCGCTATGGAACCATGGCATTTTCGGTTGCTTTATCCTTATACCTTGGATTTTTCGTATCGGTGGGGGTAGGAACCTATTGGACCTATAGCAATGTGCTGTCGGTTTTGCAACTGGTGCTTTTAAATGTCTGGATTAATCCGAAGAAGTATATTGATTATGATGCATTGGAAAAAAGCAAGGAAGAGCTGCAAAAAGCGAAAGAATTTCTGGCACCAAAGAAAAAGGAGGACCGCAAGAGCCCTTATCGTGCAAAGGAAAAGGCAGACTATAAGCGGTTTTTGGATGTGCCAAATAAGAAAATTGTATTTTATTCGGAAAAGAATGGATTTTATAAATATTACAAAAGCATTATTGAAGAGATTATCCGAAGAACCAATATTGTAGTACACTATATCACAAGCGACCCATTGGATGAGGTTTTCCAGATGGAGAGTGAACAGTTTAAGCCATATTATATTGGAGATAACCGGATGATTGTCTTAATGATGAAGATGGAAACGGATATCATGGTGATGACAACGCCGGATTTGGAGAATTTCCAGTTGAAACGTTCCTATGTAAAAAAGGATACGGAGTATGTTTATGTTCCGCATGATGTAAATAGCTCTAATCTGACATTCCATAAGAATGCATTGGACCATTTTGACACCATTTTTACATCAGGCCCCAAAAACAAAGAAGAGATTGCCGAGAGAGAAGAAAAATACAAATTGCCGGAGAAACATCTGGTGGAATGGGGGTCCGGTGTCATTGATAACATGACGGTGTCCTACCAGCAGATGATGCGTGAAAGTGCACCGCAGGGGGAACAAAAGAAAACAATATTAATTGCGCCATCCTGGCAGAAGGATAATATTCTGGATTCGTGCATAGAACAGATGCTTGGGGAACTTGTGAAAACGGATTACCATATTGTGGTTCGACCACATCCACAGTATGTGCGCCACTTCGAAGGAAAAATTGATGCACTTGCAGAGAAGTTTCGTAAATATGATGTTGAATTTCAGAAAGATTTCTCTTCTAATAAGACGGTATATATGGCGGACCTGCTTGTTACCGATTGGTCCAGCATTTCGTTTGAGTATGCATTCTCTACTCTGAAACCGGTGCTGTTTATTAATACACCGATGAAAGTGGTGAATGAAGATTATCAGGAATTGAAAACGGTTCCTATTGATTTGGAATTACGTAATACGATAGGTGTTTCACTGGAACCGGACTCTATCCCGGAGCAGATTGTTCCGGCAGTCAATAAATTATTGTTTGATAAACAGTTTTCCACGGCAGCGATGGAAGAGTTAAAGAACCGTTATATTTATCACCCAATGGAAAGTGGTAAAGTGGGGGCAGAATATCTGATTGGACAATTGGTAGCACGCTCAAAAAAGAAGGAGCATAAATAGATGGTAAAAAGAAATATATTATTGAATCCGGGACCGGCAACCACGACGGATACAGTAAAAATGGCACAGGTCGTACCGGATATCTGTCCTCGCGAAAAGGAATTTGTGGCAGTGATGCGTGAGGTAGAAGAAGGACTGCTAAAGGTGGTACATGCAGACCCCGAAAAATATGTAGCAGTTTTATTCTGTGGTTCGGGAACAATCAATATGGATATTTGCCTGAACTCTTTACTTCCGGAGAAAAAGAAGATTCTGATTATTAATAATGGGGCATATAGCCGCCGTGGAGCCGAAATCTGTGAGGCATACGGACTTCCGTTTATAAATCTGGAGCAGCCGCTTAATCATCAACCTGATTTGAGGGTGATTGAAGATACATTAAAAGAACATAATGACATTGCAGTAGTGTATATTACACATCATGAAACGGGTACGGGGTTATTAAATCCGATTCGTGAAATTGGGAAAATTGTTCATAAATATCATGCAACATTCATTGTAGATACCACATCTTCCTATGCAATGCGCCCTATTGATGTGGAAAAGGATGAAATAGATTTTTGTATGGCATCTGCACAGAAAGGTATCATGGCAATGACGGGACTTTCTTATGTGATAGGAAGAAAGTCTATGATTGAGGAATCTGCAGACTATCCAAGACGTTCTTATTATTGTAATTTATATATGCAGTATCAGTATGCAAAAGAACATGGTGAAATGCACTTTACACCACCGGTACAGGTAGTGTACGCAGCCCGCCAGGCACTTAAAGAATACTTTGCCGAGGGAGAAGTCAATAAATGGACCCGCCATAAAAGTGTTTTTCAGGCGATTCGGCATGGACTGACTGAGTTGGGATTCCGGATTTATATTGCGGAGGGAGAAGAAGCTGAACTTGTGGCTGCTGCACTTTATCCGCAGGATGTAAACTGGGATTTTGAAAAAATACATGATTATTGTTACGAACGCGGCTTTACCATCTATCCGGGCAAGGTTGAAAAGACAGGAATGTTCCGATTGTGCGCATTGGGAGCAATTGAGGAACAGGATATTGAAGAATTTTTCAAGGTATTCCGGGAGGCATTGATAAAATATCGGGTAAGTATTCCAGTAAAGTATGAATAATAAGAAAGGACCAAATGCAGATGAAGAAGGTTTATACCTGTTTTTGTACGGACGTGATTCACGAAGGGCATTTGAATATTTTAAAGCATGCGGCAGAGTATGGAGAGGTAATTGTTGGAGTATTATCGGATGAAGCGATGGTAAGCTATAACCGTTTTCCGACGATTACGCTGGAACAAAGGATGGAAATCGTCAGAGAAACCGGATATGCCAGTCAGGTAATTGTTCAAAATGAAGTGATGTATAACCAGGTTCTGGAAGAACTGAAACCGGATTATGTTGTGCATGGAGATAACTGGAAGGATGGTCCGGAAGCCGCAATTCGCGGGAATGTGATTGAAATTTTGAACCGCATGGGCGGAGAACTGATTGAGATTCCCTATACATACAACGAAAAGGTAAAGCGAATCGATGATCAGATGAAGGAAAAGCTTGCGATGCCGGAGTTCCGCCGGAAACGGCTTCGTCAGCTGATTGAAATGCGGCCTGTTGTTAAAACTCTGGAGGTGCATTCCGGTCTTACCGGACTGATTGCTGAAAAAACGGTAGTAGAAAGTAACGGAAAGCTGGATCAGTTTGATGCCATGTGGATTTCATCTCTTTGTGATTCTACGGCAAAAGGGAAGCCGGATATTGAACTGGTGGATATGTCTTCCAGAATCCGTACCATAGATGACGTCATGGATGTTACAACGAAGCCCATTATTCTGGATGGAGATACGGGTGGACTGGTGGAGCATTTCGTATATAATGTCCGCACCCTGGAACGTATGGGAGTTTCGGCAGTTATTATTGAAGACAAAACAGGGTTAAAAAAGAATTCCCTGTTTGGGACAGAGGTAAAACAGACACAGGATAGTATTGAAAATTTTTGTGAAAAAATCCATGCCGGAAAGCAGGTACTCCGAACGGAAGATTTTATGATTATTGCAAGAATTGAAAGTCTGATTCTGGAACGGGGAATGGAGGATGCACTGAAGCGGGCATTTGCCTATGTAGAGGCAGGTGCCGATGGAATTATGATTCATTCACGTAAAAAATCTCCGGATGAAATTTTGGAGTTTTGTAGTAAGTTCCGTGCCCGGGACGCAAAAACACCAATTGTAGTTGTTCCAACCTCCTTCAACAGCATTACGGAGGAAGAGCTTGCCAGGGCTGGAGTAAATATTGTGATATATGCGAATCAGCTGACAAGAAGTGCTTTTCCGGCGATGCAGAGTACGGCAGAAGAGATACTGAGGAATCATCGGGCATTGGAGGTGGATTCCAGACTGATGCCGTTTAAGGATATCATCCGATTGATTGATGAAATATAAGGAGTAATGAACTCATGGAGCATACAGATGAAATCGCAATTTTGCTGGCAGCGGGATTGGGGAGCCGGATGCGCCCCCTGACGGAGCATACACCCAAACCCTTGATAAAGGTGCATGGAAAACCAATGATAGAAACCGTAATCGATGGTTTACAAAAGCGTAAGGTAAAAAAGATTTATGTTGTTACGGGATATCTGGGAGAACAGTTTCAATATTTGTGTGAAAAATATCCCAATGTCGCTATTCTTAAAAATGAAGATTACCTGGTGAAAAACAATATTTCATCTGTTTATGCTGCCCGGGATGTTCTGGGAACAGCCGATACATTTATCTGCGAGTCTGATTTGTATGTTGCAGATGACACTATTTTCCAAAAAGAGCTTATGGCTTCCTGCTATTATGGAAGGATGCAGCAGGGGTTTTCGGATGACTGGGTTTTTGATTTGAAGAATGGAAGAATCAGTCGCGTGGGCAAGGGAGGTACGGACACTTACAATATGGTTGGAATTGCATACTTTCAGAAAAAGGATGCACAAATTCTGAAAGAGGAAATTGTGAAAGCGTATGCACAGGAGGAAGCTTCGGATTTATTCTGGGATGATATCGTAAATCAGAATTTGGATAAGCTTACTTTAACAGTTGAGCCGGTAGAACCGGGGCAGCTTGTGGAGATTGATACTGTGGAGGAACTGGGGAAGGTAAATGAAAGCAGATAAGTTATTACAGGCATTAGAGCAGAGGGGCATTCATACGATAATTGGAGTTCCGGACTCTACATTGAAACAATTTTGTGATGGATTGCAGAACTATAAAGGTAATATAAATCATTATGTTCCGGTGAATGAAGGGGCAGCGGTTGGACTTGCAGTTGGCAGCTATCTTGCAGACGGAAAGCCGGCGTGCGTTTATATGCAGAATTCCGGAATTGGAAATGCCGTAAATCCGATTGCATCATTGGCAAATCGGGATGTTTATGGAATCCCAATGCTTTTTCTGGTGGGATGGCGTGGGGAGCCGGGAGTAAAGGACGAACCACAGCATGTCTTTCAGGGGAAAATTACCTGTAAATTATTTGAAGTGTTATCCATACCTTATGAAGTGATTGATAAGGACACCACATGGGAACAGATGGAAAGTATTCTGACAGAAGCATTTGAAACTCTTTCCGGAGGGGAACAGTTTGCAATTATTGTTAGGAAAGGAACCTTTGAAAAGGATGTTCCATATACATGGGAGAATGGAAACACGTTGAACCGTGAGGAGGCACTTGCCACCATTTTGAAGGAAGGTGGGCATGAGGCTGTTCTGGTGTCTACTACCGGAAAAATATCAAGAGAATTATATGAACAGAGTGATGCGTTATATGGCACACATGAAAATATATTTATGACCGTTGGAGGTATGGGACATGCTTCGATGATTGCTCTTGGAATTGCAAAGAAGCGTCCCAAAGAAAAAATTATTTGCATAGATGGTGATGGGGCAGCACTGATGCACATGGGAGCATTGGCGTTTATTTCCAGTCAGTCACCCGAAAATTTTGTTCATATTATTATCAACAACCAATCGCATGAGTCTGTGGGAGCAATGCCAACAGGATGTCAGAAGGTAAACTTCAGCGAGCTGGCAAAGAATGTCGGGTATTCATGGACAATACGTGTGAGTACACTGGAAGAGCTGACAAAGGTACTTCGTAACATAGATGAACAGAAGGGACCAATATTGGTGGAAGTGCTTGTTTCCTTAGATTCCAGGGCAGACCTTGGAAGGCCGAAGGAAAGCGCCAGAGAAAATAAGGAAGCATTTATGGAATATATTCTGAAAAAGTAAGGAAGGATATGGTGTGTAAAAATATGAAAATAAAAAAATATGCAGTAGTTTTTATGAGTTGGTTTTTGCTGTCATTTATGTTGCTTTTGTTTGGACCTACCGAGCTTTTCTTTGGTAATGCCACACAGTTTAAATTTATTGTGTGGGATTTTCTGGGATGGCAGGCAGGATTATGTGTTATAGCTACGCTGGTTGGGGCAGGACTTACCTGTCTGCTACCGGAAAGAGCGCGGTTAGTAGTTTCGGGTATTGTGTTTGCTATTTCACTTGCAGGCTATATTCAAATTATGTTTTTAAATAAAGGATTGGATTTGCTGGGAATGAACCCGGAAGGATATTCGGTTTCGGCAGGCACCGTAGGTCCCAATTTATGTCTGTGGCTAGGTATTTTGTTAATTGTGCTTGGTATGCTGGTTTTTCTTCGGAGGGAAAAGGAGATTGGAGAAAAGATAATCGGTTATCTGGGTGGTATTTTAGTTTTGGTACAGTGCGTGGCATTTATATCACTATTGTTATCCGGAAACCAGGAGGCCTTTTCAAGAGGAGAAGACGACTGGCACTTTACCGGGGCAGAACAATATACGGTATCGGAAAATGAAAATGTTATCTTACTTATTTTGGACTATTTCAGTAATGGGTATTTGCCGGAGGAACTGGCACAGTATCCGGGAGCAACGGATTTTCTGCATGATTTTACTTACTATTCCAATGCAGACTGTACTTATTTTGGCACGTATCCATCGCTGACTCATATGCTGACCGGATATGAGATGAATCCGACAATTCCAATTAATGAATGGTTTACACAATGCTGGTCAAATGATAAAACAACAAATTTTTATGAGCAGGTTCATAAAAAAGGCTATAAGGTGAACGTATATACCGAAGATTCCAGGCTTTTGCGAGGAACAAATGAAGTTTCAATGCTTGCCGGAACGATTTCCAATGTGCAGGACTTAACCGTTTATGTGGAGGTAAATACAAAGCTTTTAGTGAAAACTATGATAAAGATGTCCTGCTATCGTTTTGCCCCTTATGCGTTGAAACCGGTGTTCTACACAAATATGGGAGAGTATGCAGATATTGTGCAGGCAAAGGATGACCAGATAAGGCATCAGAATTATTCTTTTAAAGAAGGACTGCAGGAAAAGGGACTTACCGTAGATAAGGATTCTAATTATTTTATCGTTCAGCATTTGATGGGAATTCATGAATATAATAATACGGAGAATGGAGAACTTTCAGAAGAGGGCACTTCGAGGGAAGAGACCATAAAGGGATGTCTGACCGTAACGGAGTGTTATTTGGATGCACTTAAAGAAGCGGGTGTGTATGATAATGCAACCATAATTATTACAGCGGATCATGGTGGTCAGGAGTATCCATATTATCAGCCGATTTTTTATGTAAAGCGACCAAATGAACACCATGAAACTTCTCCGCGGACGACAGCTCCAATATCACATAACGATTTGCTTGCAACTTATGCAGTATCAATGAATCTGGATGCAGATGAATATGGTTATTCTATTTTTGACTTCGAGGACGGACAGGAGCGGGAGCGTACCTACTGGCTTCGCGCAATGGATTCCAATTATCCGGCCAACCGGTGTTATTGTGAGGATAAGGAAGGCGCAGAAAATGTGTATAGAGCATATCGGTACATTGGAGGGTTGGAAGAATTACAGAAGAAGATTTTAAGTGGACCTGATATGGTGATTGAACAGAAGGAGTCTTTTTATTAAAATAGTAGGCAGAATTTCCCGAAAAGGAACAGGTGATTACAATGGCAGATGAAACGCCGGTACATAAATGTGAATTTCCCGAAAAGATTAGGTTGACACGAATAGAGGAGAGCGATATAGTAAAGGCAATGGAGGAGTCTATATGAACACGATTGCGCAAACCCAGATAGATAAGATTGTAGATTTATACATGGTGAATAATTCTGTGCTGGAAACAGCAAAAGCTGCCGGCATTTCAACAGTTAAGGCACGGAAGATTCTGATTACGGAAGGTTTATGGAAAAGCACCACCAGCGAAGAAATTGGAACACTTTTAAAACAGGGTATGACAACAGAAGAGATAGCAGATGTCCTGCATATGTCTGTCAAAAACGTACAGGCATATATGCCTTATGAGAGAGGAGTATATGGAGGAGAAATGCTGTCTGGAGAGGCAAAACGTGCAGAACGGTATAGAAGCAGGATGAAGAATGCCGCAACTATGCAGGTGGTGAAAGCAGGAAACAGAGATTTAATGCACGAAAAGAAAGGAGAAGAAAACATAGTGGAGAACAACAAAGCAATGAATCTGAAAATGTCAGGAAGGAAAAAGATAGATGTATTGCGGCTTCATCTGGAACTGGATATGCAGTATACGGATGAAGAGGAAATGGAAATTCTGAAAAAATATGGAGCGGTAGATCAGACGATATCGAGAGATATTCTGGTTCCAGGAGATATTACATTACATGCTCTGAATTATGCAATATTGAGAATGTTCGGATGGCAGAACGGACATTTGCATAATTTCAGTCTGCCGGATGATGTTTTCAGTCAATTGACGAACAACGATTTTATGACATGGTCAAAAATGGCAGGTGTCTATTTCCGGTTCCCGACCGAGAATTATCAGGATATTTATTGGGATGATGATTACAAAGAGGGAGAGAGTGTGAGATCCTGGATGAGGAAAAAGTATACAGGACCATATTGCTATAAGGGAAATGGAGAACATTATCTCATCAATCAGATTGAGGTGGAGGAGATGCTTGCGAGATGGGAGGAGATAACCGTCCACGAATTTGACTTTTATGCAAAAAAGCAGCCGGAGCCTTATAAGGTAAAGCTGAGAGACGCCACTATAGATCAGGTTACGCATGCGTTTGCTGATATTGTGTGCTATGAGTTGCTTGAGAGAGTGCCTGTATCCGATATCCTTTATGCTAAGAATAACGATAAGCCGGATTTTGAAGCCGTGAGGAAATATATAGACTCAGCAATACATAAAATTGACATAAGGAATGCTGTGAATGAATATCAAAACAGGAGGTTTGGAAGCAATAAGCAGGAACAGGAATATCTGGAGAGCTGTGATACATCTGTATTGCCTGTCACTGAACAGCTTGTTTACAGCTATGATTACGGAGATAATTGGAAAGTAATTATCAGCTGCGAGGATGTGTATCATTTCGAGAAAACCGGCGTGTGGAAAGGCAGGAACGGAGAGACGGACGATATTTTAACCGGTTTGCTGGAAGAAACAGTTATTGGACATCGACCGGTATGTATCCGGAAGGACGGCATAGAGCTTGTGGATGATGTCGGAGGTATCAGAGGCTTTTGTGATATGCTGAGAACTATTTATGAGGCAGACCCGGATGATGAAGAGGCAGCAGATGAAAGGGATGTCATGCTTAACTGGGCTGGAATGATGGGGTGGACAGGACGAAGAATCAGTCCGCAACGGACATTATAAAATACCCCATATGGTTTTTAAATGATAGTGCATGAATATTATTGTGATTGGGATATGGAATGGTTATAATGTCCATACGGAGGAATGCACACGATACTATACCATGGATCAAATGATACTGGATCAGCTGTTTAGACAGCTGAACACCAGGTATCGCAGGGCTCAGAATGTAAAATGTTTTGATGAAATTATAGAGGAGTGGAATCGCCAATGAAGCTAACAGCAGTGCACACAGGACAATGTGAAATGTCGGCCAGATTATTCATATTATCATGTAAAAAAGGATATGATTCCCGTGATTTTATTGACAAATTGCTAAGTTCAGACCTTGCAGTGCATATGTATCATGATGAAATCTCTTCGATCTGGCTTGGAGAAAAATATCTTATGGAGACACTGGAGGCTGAGGTAAAGATTAAGAAAGGGGAAGTGCTTTCGTCTGATTTTATGGAGTGGGCCGGTTATTTATACAGGGTATGGAGTATTGATTATCCGCAGGAGATGCCGAAAGATATGCTGGAACAGGGACCATGTGAAGTGCTGCAGCAAATGTATCTCGGGATACATGTGATGTCGTATGAGATGGCGATTCAGAATATAAAATCAGCTTATCTCGAAAGATCGCGAAAGAGAAAGAATAAGAAAAAATAGAGAGAGAATTATAGAAGAGGAGCAACTGTCTCTTTAAAAGAAGCCTGATGAAATTTATAATTTCATCAGGCTTTCGTATTCCTTCTGCCGTCTGGGAGAGGTCTCAGCAGCTTTAAAATCCGGATTATTATATTCCGGAGACAATTCCTCAGGAAGAATGATTCCGGGATGGAAAAGCAGCTCTAAGGTGTCGGGATCCTGTCCGTATTTCTGAAACTTATCCATCAACCGATTGATCCGGTCGGCATCCATGGAACCGCCCATAATCAGTCCCCATAAATAATAGTTCCCTTTCATGGGGATAATAGGATGGCTTTTGGTATACCATGTGCAAAACTGAATGATTACATTTTTGATCAGATTTACCGGCGGATAGGTATGGTATAAGGCAGGAGTGCTCAGGTAAGGAGCTAAGGGCTCTCTGGAAATGCGGATATACTGTACCGGGTAATGATTCCAAAGTACGACATCACGCAGTGCATCCCAGACAACCGGAATCATATGGGAATGCTGATGACTGTCAAGACATAGTACATAATTGGAAGGCATTGCATGATATAGCTTTTGAATCTGTGCCTGAATTTCCATGGAAAGCTGCTTACGCAGTTCATTTCTCACAGAGGTGTAGGAGCTTTTAAAGAAATACATCCAGCTGCATTTAAAATATCCGTTTTCATCAACAAGAAGCGGAATTTTCGAAGAATCTGCGCAGCAGTGTCCTTCGAAAAAATTAAGGTGCAGTGCAACCGTCAGAGCCGGATGTTCTTTCATTACAGGAAGAAGCAGATCTATACAGTCAGCAAAGCAGCTCATATTGGGAATGACACTGATTCCGGATAGCTTTCCCTGTTGGACGAGGTTTAATATTTCTTTTGAAGCATTTATGGAAATGCCGTAGTCATCGGCATGATATATAATCATGATCTTGCTCCCTTTCTTTCATACCCGCATCTCCGGCTGATCAGATATCTCGGGCGTGCCTTAATCTCATCATAAATTCTGGAAATGTAATGTCCGATAATGCCAAGACTGATCATCAGAATACTTCCAATCCAGCACAGCAGAATAATAACGGTCGTGAAGCCCTCCACAGCGGTTCCGGAAAAATAACGGTATAAGGCTTCAATGCTGAAAGCAAAAGAAGGAATCAGCATAAACCACCCTAAAATGGTAACCACCTGCATTGGTGCACCGGAAAAGGAGGTAATGTTACGGAGCGCGTATTTCACCAGACTCCAAAAGCTCCATTTGGAGGTGCCGATTTCCCGTTCCTGTACTTCAAACGGGATCTGGATTGTTTTAAATCCTATCCAGGAGGATAAGGCGCGGAAAAACGGTGTCCGTTCCGGCATCAGGAGAAGGGCATCAATTGCTTTCCGGTCCAGAAGCTTAAAATCGGAAGCATTTTTCATGTCAATTTTCGTAAGCTGACTGATAATTCCATAAAATCCATTGGCGCACATGCGATGGAAAACGCTTTCCCGGCCACGATTGGACTTCACGGCTTCTACTACCTCATATCCGTTCTTCCATAATTCGTACATTTGCGGAAGAAGTGCAGGAGGATGCTGCAGATCGCAATCCATAATGACGGCACATTCTCCGGCAGCAGCTTCAAGTCCTGCGAAAATCGCTGCTTCTTTGCCAAAATTACGGGAAAAAGAAAGTCCTTTGACATTGGGTTTCGTCTGGGCAAGCCGGACAATATTTACGTAGGTATTATCCATGGAACCATCATCTACGAAGATGATCTCAAAATCAATTCTGGACTGCTTTAAAATCTCTTCGATCGTTTCATAAGTCCGAAAAATATTATCCTGTTCATTATATGAGGGAATCACTAGAGAAATCATATTCTGGATCACTTTCTGTTTATTACATCGATTTTATTCACTATTACTGTGGTTGCTGTGAAAATACACTTTATGAGATAAACTATTGTTTATTATAACGGTTTGTTCTTAAAACTTCAATCCGGGATTTGGGAAAACACGTGGATTTATCAGCCAATCGTTATTATTAAAATAATACACAAAATAAATAGTAAATGAGGGTTATCTATGCTATAGTAGTAGAGGCTTACAGAGTGACCCGGCTGCAGTGTTTACAGGAATGTATGAACACTCAGCAAAGCAGATAAATTATACGAAAGGAAGGTTACAATTCACACAGCAGTCAGACACTTGCTGTCAGGCTGCGTAAGAACATGATTTGAGTAGAGCACTTAGCGAGGTTATTTCGAGCTTAGTGCGAACCATACAAGTTCACTTGGCAAACCGAAGGTGAGTCTAGTGAAGCT
>Ga0129315_1000508_pt1 | contig 30511 bp, 17 predicted proteins | sample Cm827metagenome_FD_94432 | JGI IMG/M metagenome (GOLD analysis project Ga0129315, IMG submission 94432) | Eastern black-and-white colobus group fecal microbial communities from Wisconsin, USA - Cm827 metagenome | ecosystem: Host-associated > Mammals > Digestive system > Large intestine > Fecal... | reverse complement strand
AGATAATATTCTTAATCAGTAGTTTTGTTATGTGGTAGATACTTCTAATGCGCAAATATAATAATATATATCGTAATTGTGCACGTACACGAGAAAAATTTTACAATCTTCTTCCTCATGAAAACACTCAGAATTCATAAGCATTAGAAGACTGAATCTATTCTGAATCCACGATTTCCTTGTAGAACGGCAAATTCTCCTTGAACACTACATCTATCGGCATTTTATGATGCTTGTTCGTATCCGCATTACGGTAAAGCAGCCAATGAATAAGTGACTTTACTGAGAAGAAACCCTGCAGTTCAGGACGCTGACAGAGGACAGCGGCAATAGACTCGTTCTGAATACAGCGAACATTATTCGATGTAAGATCGAACGACATGAGCCGGATATCGTCAATGCCATGGCGACGGAGAATATCCGCCACTACATAACCTCTCGAATTGAGCACCGCAATTCCCTTTATATCAGGATTATTCTTTACCAATTCCAGGATAATCTCTTCTGTTTCATTAGGATTGGATATGGAAAAGCGTATTTCAGAAACACTATCCGAACGGCCTGTTTCCTTGAAATATGCCAAGAACCCTTTCTTCCTCTCCTGGGTATTGTTTGACCTTTCATCACCCACACGCGCAGTTCCACAAATGGCAAATTTTGCATCTGACGGAGTAAATGAAGACAGAAGCTTTCCCAAAAGATGGCCGCAGGCATATTGGTCCGTCGTATATGATGCGACAGGACTTGTTCCGTCTATAACGGAGTCCACGAAAACATACGGTATCTCAGCCTTGTCGAGTTCATTGCACAGGCGTATAGTTTCAGACGCGAATGTCGGACCTATGATCACAGCATCAGGCGACATCTGCAAAACACTGTCGAAAGCAGTACGGCAAGAATAGACATCGAACTGATTGTACAATGCCTGGATGCAATGGATATTGATATCATAGAATTCATTGAGAGCATGTTCAATTCCGGACATGACTGAACCCCAGTACTCACCCGGAATTCCGCCCGGAGTGGTAATGACCAGATTGAATTCCTTAGTCAATGACACGGCAGAGGTATGAATATTATAACGGTATCCGACTTCAGCCAATATGCGTTCTACAGCTTTCTTGCTTGATTCTGAGACTCCTCCCCTGTTATGCAGCACCCGGTCCACTGTACCGGATGAGACACCCGCCATCTTGGCGATATCCTTGATCTTTATCTGTCTAGCCATATGAATACGAGAATTATCAGCAGCGCAAATTTAAAAAGAATGTACTTTTTTTACAATTCTGTTACAGAGTTGATTTATCTATTTCAATGTTATCGACTACGGCTTTGCCTCTTCCGACGACAAGCCTCAGTTCAGAAGCATCGGTGGACGGGAATGAAACCTCATTGACACCGGCGCCACAATGCTTAGTGCCGGAAACCGTTAGGAACTGACCGCCGCCATTAGTTATCTGCACGTAGATTTCCGCATCTGAATTTTCACTGAGGACAAAGCGCACACCTGTTACGCTTCCACTTGCCGGAACAGTAAGGAAATCGCCTTTTCCGAGTCTTACGGGGCCGGCGAATCTCATATCATCAGTCTTGGACTCCGTAACTGAAGTAGCAGAAGGATCCTTCACGCTGAGTTTTGCCTGGAGCCTTATATCTGTGGATGACGCCGCTGCCATGATTTCGAAATCACCCGGCTCCACCACGAAATCCATATTCCTGTCGAGCATTGCCAAATCCTTGGGAGTCAACTTGAATTCTACAGTCCTGGTCTCTCCCGGTTCAAGGGAAATGCGTTCGAAACCGCGCAGTACCTTCTCATAGACCGTTATTGAACTTAGACAATCGTGGATATAAAGCTGCACGACCTCATCTCCGCGGACTTTGCCGGTGTTGGTGACATTGAAAGAGACCAGCACTGAATCCGTCGTGGTGATCTGAGTGGCAGAGAGTCGGAGATCCGTGTATTCGAAAGTCGTATAAGAGAGTCCGTAGCCGAAGTCGTAGAGTGAACCGTTGACACGGCTGGCCCATCCGCCCTGGCCGAGTTCCTTGCGGCCATCTACTTGAGAAGCAGGCTTATACGGGAAATTGAACGGAATCTGTCCCACGGTTCTCGGGAAGGTTACAGTGAGCTTGCCGCCCGGGTTATACTCGCCCAGCAGCGCTTTTGCGACCGCGGTCCCGCCATGTGCCCCAGGATACCAGGCCTCCAAGATGGCATCCGCGTATTTGTCTGCATAGTTTATTGACAATGGTCGCCCGTTTATCAGGACCACGACGACCGGCTTTCCGGTCTTTATGACTTCTTTAAGCAGAAGATTCTGATGTCCAGGCAGTTCCAGAGACGTGCGGCTTTTGTTTTCTCCGCATGTGCGCGGACCGCCGCCCAGAACGAGCACGGTGACATCGGCGCTCTCAGCTGTCTTCACAGCTTCCGCAATCCCGGACATTTCTTCTGCAGTCGGGTCTTCCGGCAGCACTTCCGATTCGGGCCAATTCTTGTCCACGAGTTCACAGCCTTTGACATATACCACATCCGCCTTGCCGTCAAGCTCCTTGCGCAATCCTTCAAGCACCGAAACTGCTTCGGTTCCCAATGGTCCGTAATGGAGATGCGCATATCCAGTGTCGTCAGCGTTCGGACCAATGACGGCGACACGTTTGAGTGCTTCTGCGTTGAGAGGAAGCGTCTTTCCGTCAGTTCCGAAAGGCGTGTCAGAAGGGGCATTTTTCAGAAGCACGAGAGATTCCAGAGAAGCTCGAAGAGCCACCTCATTGTTCTTCACGCCATCGACTTCTTCGTCAGCTGCTTCATAGTCAGTCTGATAAGGGGCGTCGAACAGCCCTACAAGAAATTTGACGCGCAGGATGTCGCGTACTCTTTCGTCGATGACCGACATCGGAACAGTTCCTTCTTCTACGAGTTCTCTCAAGGGAAGCACATAACTGTCAGGAGAGCGGAATGTGCAACGCACATTCAGTCCTGCCATAACGCTCTGGCGCACAGCCTCTTTCATATCTGCTGCGACATTGTGTTTCGAATAAAGATACTCCACGGCATCGCTGTCGCTCACGAGATAGCCCTTGAAGCCGAACTCGTCGCGGAGCCGCTCAGAAAGCCAATAATGGCTGCCCTCTATCGGCTCGCCATCATAGTCGTTGTATGAAACCATTGCACCGAGGAGTCCTGCACGTGAAATGACCTCTTTCCATGGATGGATATGTATGTTCTCCACCTCATGAGGCGACATCTGAGGGTCCACGCGGGACATGCCCTCGCGCGCTCCCTTGTTATTAGAATAAGCAGCGAAATGCTTGGCGGTGGATGCCACCTGGAAATCTGTCTGCATTCCGAGCGTCATCTGTACCCCCAGTTCACCTACAAGATAAGGAGACTCTCCATATACTTCTTCGTAACGGCCCCATCTCTGGTCGCGCCCCACATCGAGAATCGGAGCATAGACATTGGTATAGCCCAGAAGCCTTCCCTCGCGGCCGGTGATGCGTCCCACTTCATGAATCAATTCCCTGTCCCAGGTATGTCCAAGGCCGAGTTGGGTAGGAAAATTCGTCGCACGATATGCCTCGACGCCACGTATTCCTTCATTGGTGAAATCCACGGGGATGCCCAGCCTGGTATCTTCGATGAAAAACCGTTGGACCTCGTTCATCGCAGCCGCATGTGTGGATGCAGGCCAGAGATAAGGCGAATACATCTCGATAGGCTTGCCCCATTGGCGGAAACCGTTCAGATGCTCGTCTATCGCTCCCATTCCGTCCTTCCACAGTTTCTCTTTCCATTCGGGAGTCGGAAGCGGGTCGGCAAGCACGCGGCCAAAGCCGTAGAGTGTCACCATCTGGCAGGTCTTCTCTTCAATCGTCATCTTCGAAAGCAGATCCTCCACTCTCGCGTCAATGTCCGCCGCCGGATCTTCATAAATGTCCTTGACCCCGTTCTTGTTCAGGTCAATCCACCCCTTGTGGTATATATTCCCATTCTTCGGCCTGAATTTGAATGCCGTGTCCGCGCCGGCGGATTCAGAGGCAGGAAGGATTTTTGCTACCCAGCCTCCACCAGGCGCGAGGTGTACGGTAATTTGTCGGTTATCCGGCACGGCAGCGGTTGTATGGCTGTAGTCTTGAGCCGCTCTGTCTGCATTGACACCATCCTGGAAAATATCCAATGTCCAGTTGCCTTCTCCGAGAAAACTGAGGTCAAGCGTCAAATCGCGTCCGTTCCAGTCTGTCAATGATCCTATATACCAAGTCTTGCCGCTGCGGCGGGCCAAGGTTATATACTTGCCTATTTCTCCGTTTATGCCAATGCTTTCATCCCACACTGTAGGTATGGAACTTATGAATTCCGTGCACTCCTCCTCGCGCATGTAGTTTGAAGGAGAGTCGCAGAGCATGTTCAACGGAGCATCGAAAATGACATATTCCGCCAATTGACGGCATCGTGTGCCTTGACTCATGGCCTCGTCATTTACCGGACGATAATTTGCACGTGTAGCATTTCTCATTGCACCCTGAGTGTAGTCCATCGGGCCTGCTGCCATGCGGATGAACGGTGCGGTGACATCGTAAGTGACCTGATCCACACTAGGACTGCTCCATTTCATCTGCTCCAGACCATGGACTCCTTCGTAGTTTACGACATTGGGCCATCTGCGGTTCAGTCCGGTCGGTTTGTAAGTCCCGTGGAAATCAATCAGAAGCCCATAGCTGGCAGTCATTTCCGCAGCCCTGGAGTGGAAGTCCACGATAATCTGGTCATCCCTGTCCATATAATCGACCTTGAAGCCCTTGACCCCCATCTCCGCATAGTACCTGCAGATATTCTCCATATCCCGGTCAAACGCCCAATAACCGGCCCACAGAATGATGCCGACACCTTTCTCCTGTCCGTACTTGACAAGTCCTGGCATGTCTATTTCTGGAATTACCTGAAGCAGATCCGCTTTCTTCTTTACGGCCCAGCCATGGTCGAGAATTACATATTCAATGTTGTGGGCTGCTGCGAAATCAATGTAGTATTTGTAGGTTTCAGTGTTTATTCCTGCTTGGAAGTTCACACCGTAGAGATTCCACCCGTTCCACCAGTCCCATGCCACTTTTCCTGGTTTGACCCATGAGAAATCCATTCCCGGTTCCTGTGGCGGTGAAAGTTTCCACACCAGGTCATTTACAGCAAGTTGCGCATCGTCGGTGCTGATGATAAATGTTCTCCAAGGAAAGACCTCGTCTCCGGAAACTTTGGCGATGAAATTCTCCCGCTCGGTCACGATTCCGTGGAGCAGATGCTTTCCTCCTTGCTCTACGACCTTTGGATAAGGGGCGAAGACTCCCTTTAATTTGGTACTGCCTTCATCTCCAAGCAGATACATTCCAGGGTAATTCGTGAGGTTCGCATCTGTGACAAGCACTTTCACACCATTGTCCGCTTCGACAGCAAGAGGCAGAAACGCCAGCTTGTCTTTTCTCCATCCGGAAAGGTTCTGAACGGTATAGGTGTTTTCAAATGAATTGTAGAATTGCCCGTCAAACTGCTTGCCGCCGAGACCGATAACGTATGGGACAAATGCTTTACGATCTGTGCCGAAATCAAATTCCGCCTGCTCGGAAATTACCTTGTACTCCTTTTTCTTGTCCAGATTGCTCTCAAACCTGTATGCAGCACCATCATCATATGCCCGGAAAACAAGGGAGAACTCATTGAACTGCAATCTGATCTGATTATAGTTGTCCCGGACCTCCGCCTTTTTGTATGCTGTCGCCGGGCATGTCTCGTCATAACTTGAGCGATTCACCTTGCGGAGTCTGTCATTCTCGCCGAAAACAATGCCGTCTGAAAGATTCATTGATATGGCAGACGGCGCGATCAGAACTTTTCCGTCTCGGGAGATTGAGTATTTGATATCGCTGCCGACGGAGACATTTACGGTAATGTGTCCATCCGGGGAATTCAGGCCGTAGTCGCCGTTATTGGCGGACAGTGGAGTTCCCGCGAGAAGAAGCGCCGTGCAGCACAGTGCAGTTTGGATGATGCTATGGAATTTCATCGTATGGTGTGTCTAAAAGATTTCAGGAGGGTGCTATTGGTGAAATACGGCAGCGTCAGTGACAGCTATGCGACATCCTTGGGACTCAGGCTTTTTTTCGCCTTTCACTACCAGCTTGACATTATGTTTGCCATTTTTCAGATTGAAGATATGGTAGATATAATTGCTTTTATGCTCCTGACCGCCATAGTAATAGTAGCAATCTATCGTACGGTTGAAAACGCCATCTATGTAAACATCGGCCTTTCCTCCATTGCGGACCCATTGGCCGCATATCGCGATACCGGTCCCGTCGAAATCGAAACTGAGCTCATCTCCTGCCTGGTCACTGTATATAACATTGCCATCGGTCTGCCAATCACCTTTGGTCACGCATGTGCTGTCCTCGCGAACTATGAAACGCCTGTCGAAAACAGCATTGGGAAAGGATACTTCCAGCGGCAGAGTGGTCGGTTTCTGGGCCTTGAATTCTATATGGTCATCTTCCACCTTTCCGCCACAACTGATGACATTGGCCTCGATATTGGACATTGTCCTGTCAATGGCTTTCCGCAATGTGTAATCCGTATAGATGAAGAAAGTATCCTGCACGTTGTCCAGCACCGCCCGATATTCAGCAGGCAAACTGTCGTAGCCCTTCATTACGCCCAATACGCCCAGTGCCGTAGATGGATTGCAATCTGAATCGTGTCCGCAACGGGTGGAAATATCCATGGTCTTGAATACATCGCCTTCGCCGTACAACAGTCCGATGACAATGTAGGCGCCGTTCAGCTTTGCGTCAATGTTAGTGTCAATGCCAGAACAGCAAATGTCGGTATATTCCCATTTGTCCTGAATTTTCTGCCATGTCTTCTTCCAATCGGACGGATTTTCTTTATAGAACGACAACACGTCCTTAATAATCTGACAGTAAGCGGATTCCGAAGGCAATGAAAGCGTGGCCTTTTCTATAACGTCATACATGTTGTCTTCCACATAAGCGGCGGAATACAATGCTGCAACGAATGCTCCTCCGTAAACGCCGTCGCCATAGTTCATAATATGTCCTATCTTGTCGGACCACTGGTTCGCCAGTTGCGGCAGGCCCGGACACATCATGCCGATGAAATCCGCTTCTATCTGGAAGTCAATGTCGTCTGCGTGCATGTTGTATTCAGGACGACCGGACATTGGCGGAAAAATGCTGTCAGTGTAATTCTTGCGTGCCTGGACATTGGCATGCCAGAGTTTGTATCCAGCTTTGGCCAGAGCAGCCTGATAATCCTTTGCGTCAGCATCCATTCCTTTGCGGTCCATCACTTCCATAAAAGACATCTGCACATAAAGGTCGTCCTCCCACCTGGCGCGCGTAATCAGTTCAGGCTTCCATGGAATAGGATCTTCAATGATTTTTCCCAATGATTTGAACTCTGTCGGACCGCCGTATGCGACCCCTATCATTTTACCGGCCCATCCGCCCGCGATTTTGTCTCGCAATACAGATTTGTCCAGGCGGACATCCGGCTGGCCCGCATTACAAGAAACAAGCAACGATAGGCAAACTGTCCCGATGATCGGCTTTAATAAACTTAAGATTCTCATATTTTAGTGTAATTATTTCAAAAACTTGTCTGCAAAATTAATGAATTGTGTCCAGTCGTAAAGCAAGATGTCGTGGTCGCCCTTGCGCATGTGGTTGCCCATTCGTCCTACTATTTCCGGATCTTCCACGCCAGGCTTTTCCGTGGATGTAAATCCCTCATAACCATATAGGTTGTAAACCGGTGTCGCACCTACCAGACTTAGATATTCGCCCTTCTGGTCAGCCCAGTTGTCCTCGCTTCCGCTTGAAACATAGACCGGACGCGGAGCTATCATTGAAATCAGCTCATGCTGGTCGAACGGAAGGGCATCTTCGTTGTTGCTGTATTTTTCGAAGTTGCCGCAGAACCAATGCTGGAAAGCGTCATTCACGATGTATATGGTCTCGCCGAATTTTCTGCGTGAGATTGCACTTCCGCAACATCCTGAGCAGTTGGATATTACCAATGCGAACCGCTGGTCGGTAGCGCCAGCCCAGAGTGCTGTTTTCCCCAGCCGCGAATGTCCCAGTACGGCGACCTTGCCTGCGTCAATGTCCTTGTCCGTTTCGAGATAGTCCAATGCGCGTGAAAGTCCCCAAGCCCAAGCCGAAATCGTACTCCAAGACTTTCCTGTACGCGGCTTGCCTTTATCCAGAAGGCCGTGCACGCCGTTGTGGAAGCCGTCATTCCAATCCGGATCGACATCGCCGTAGAACATTGTCACGACTGCGTATCCTTTGGACAATACATATTCATAAGGCCATCTGCGTCCCCAGTCTCCCCGGTTGACAGGCTGATACCACGCACCATAGTCCTCGATCTGGCTTTCCGTCGGCATGAGCACTTCCGGATCTATGGTCGTAGCATAATTGCCTCTGAAATTCATTCCCATAAATGCCGGCACAGGACCTTTTGCATCATTTGGAATATACATCAGGACAGTCATGTAGCGGCTCTCGTCTTCAGTGAAATATACAGCCACCTGGCGACGCGTCGCTTTCCCGCCGAATGCGTCATGGCTTTCTTCCAGGACTTTGAAATGCAGTCCCGCAGGTTTCCCCGGCTCATATCCGTACATTTCCCGACGTAGCATATCCATGATTTCAGGGCGGCACTTCTGCTCCCAGTCTTTCACGGACTTGACACTCTTGCCGTTATTTTTCACAAGCGGGTCAGGAAGTTCATATTTAGGAACAGCAGCCTCGTCATAATTCACTTTATACGAAGTAAGACGACGGCTGACCGTCACCGTTTCGCCCTTTTTCATGTATATCTCCTGAATGCCGTCTCCACACGCCTTCCATTGCGGTGTCTGCCCATCGTCTCCGGTAACCCTGAGCATCATCTCGGTAATGCCGGTATGGATGCGGCATGTACCTCCTTTCTCACTTGACACGGTGACGGACGTCGTATTCCCGTTTTTGCGCTCTGCGGAAATCAGGAATGCGCCACATGCACGCATGTTCTTGAAACTCACGTCATTCCAAGACGAAGGACAGCCGTGGAAAACTCTGATGCAGTCGCCCCAGTCCTGAAGATACATCTCTTCCAATGAACACATCGCCGAGAACGGCGTCTCTATAACCGGTCCCGACTCATTGTAAAGCGTATTCGGACGCAGCCATCCTGCGAAAAATTTCTTCATGCAGGCCAATGCCCCGTCACCTTCGCCTGCTGTCGCCAGCATTGCTGCTTTGCCGGTCAATGAATAGCCGGTATTGCCCTGCCAGCGGTTCATTGACAGTCGCATATGGCTCTCATCTTCAGGATTTTCCCAATCCAGAAGATGATACGGGTAAATCATGAAAAGATGGGACCAATGCCTGTGGGTCGTGTCCCTGAACTCGAATTTGTCGCTGACCTTGAAACCGGTTTCCTCGTCGTACCCGAATGCGGGCAGATTGGCAAGGAAGTCTTTCCACTTCGGCAGCATCGGATCATTAAGACCGTATTTCTCGTCAATGCTTATGAGCGTGGAGAGGCCCCAGCGCAGATTCGCAAGGTCGTAATTGGAGTTGAATCCTATTTCTCCCAGTTCGCCCTCTCCATATTCAGGCGATGCAGTGGATGGGAGTGAATAGGTTCCGTCCGGACTTGTTATCCTGATACGGAAAAAGATGTTTACAGCCGATTTCAGCAATGGGAAGAGTCTCTCTTTCATCTGGAAATCATCACGGTAGGCCTCGCACATCTGCCAATAATAGAATAGCGTCCAGGTGAGATTTCCTACTTCATATTGATTCCTTTGCGCCAATGCAGGACTGAGTGCAGCGTGCATGTCGTAACTTGAAGCCCTCGGCATTACCATACAGTCCTTCCAGCCTTCCTGCCCCGGAATGTCGGTGACATTGCGTGTGAGATTCTCTCGGTTCTTCCAGAATGAATCCCATAGAGGCTGCTCCAACTGTCCGAGATTTGCCTTGGTCAGCCAGCTGTATGTGAGCTGTATGTTAAGATTCATCCAGATTGCCGGCCAAGGAGTGTCACTGGTCGGCCATACACCCTGCAGATCGACTATCGGTTTCCCCGGTCGTGCCGTAGATGCGAATTTATAGTATTGGAACCACCAGAAACGCTCAATGTTCTTGTCCGGGAATGTCAGGAATGCAGCATTTCGGTAGAAATTATGCCACCATGCAACATGCTGTGAATCAAGTTTTTCCTTGGTAGCGGAAAAGGCGTTTCTGATGATAGCCTTAGCCTCGGCCTCTGCTTTTGCAAGTTTGTCAGCCTGGGTTACGGTCGCAATCGTCCTGCTGTCAGCGCCGTTTCTGACTGTCTTCCAAGCCACGACATACCATCTTGCAATATCGGTAAACGTGGTATCCTTAGCCAGTGCCTGAATGTAGAAGCTGATATCGCCGTCCTTGTGAAAATACGAATCGGGATTGGATTTGCCTTCGGCATTGACATACCCCTTTGGCGCATTTGCCGAATTGAAGACGTATCGCGGGCTGATTGCTTTCTGCGGTATGAAATCGAGTTTCCAGCCGGTCTCGCCACCTTCTGCATGGGTGTCGAAGATGATACAATCACGCTCCGAATGGACGTATGTGCGGAAATCCAGTTTTCCGGCATTGGTTTTTAATGCTCCTGATGTGACGGCATCGTAAATTGACAGGCGCATTTTTTCGTCCTGCACCTGACCGACTGTGGAAAAAGTGAAATAGCCAATCGGCAGACGGCCGGAATTGAAGACATTGAACGGCTCCCGTGCTTCCGTGACGTCGCTGCGCCCGACATTGAGCCGATACACGCCGTCGGTGAGTTTGTACAGGTTGGTCCCGAGCAATCCGTTGCCCATCAATGCTCCCGAGTAATAGCCGTCAGTGCGGCCCCAATGACGTTTTCCGAAAACGCCTTCCGGAAAGACCGGGTCCGCCGTGATGTCATTGTCCCAAAGCATATCGTATTGCCCGAGAAATTCTTTCCAGTCGAAATTGTTCTCTGCCGAAAACGACGGCACCGGCAGCAGTGTTGCCGCCAGTGTCATCGTGATTATGACTATCCACTTTTTCATACCTTATTTTCCTGACTCAAAAGGCTTGTCGTCCACAACTATAATCGTAACTTCTTTTACTGCCGTGGTATGTCCCTGGTAATTGTCATTCACGCCGTAAAATACAGCTTTATAAGTACCCGGCTTGTCATAAACGTGGTCATAAGTGAGGATCGGGCTCAACAGACTCTTGATCTGCACGCCTTTGTCTTTCGATACTGAATTGAGCGGCATCGGGTCGGAGATGCACCAGACATCCAGTTCCCAGTCAAGTCCCGGATAATTGGACGCGGCTCCTTCGAAATTGATTTCCCACTCAGGATTACCGAAATGGCACGTTCCGATGGAGGTGGTGTCGCCTCTCATTTTAGGATTGGTTCCCAGGTGCGGATGGTCCTGCTCATTCATTGTAACCACAGTGAACGGAATTTCCGCGAATGTGGTTTTCCTCTGCTCGGCAACACCATAATCCATTGTAATACTACCCTTTACGTGATAAGTCCTCTGGCTTCTCGTCCAGTTTATAGTCCAAGGCTTCCAATGGAATGCCAGACAGAAATTGTCGGCGTATTCGCTCAAATCGTCTGTGCTGTAGCCGTATTTCCACTCGTTCTGTATGGACTCGCAGTTAATGTCATTCCAGACTTGCTTCCACGGTTTGCTCTGGTCTTCTTCCGTCAGAGGGAATTGGCCTTCATCTATCATTTTCTGGATTTCTTTCCTCTGCTCGTAGCCGTCTTCGCTGGAAAAGCCCTTGAAATCCTTGGACAGATATACCCTGAAGCCATATTCAGATGTCGCTTTAATGGCTCCGGTACCCCAAAGAGGCTGGAATTTCATATCCAAAGACAAGTTTCTGATATCCTCAGACGGAATCGATGTCCTGTCCCGTTTGTCGTACTCATGACCGACCTCCCCACTGAAGAACGTGATGTAGTCAGCATCTCCGCTGAAACGGAAACGGACAATCTCCCCTGGTCTATATACATTGTCTCCATCCAGCATGACATCGAAATCTACCGGGAGGGAGATATTCTGCTGTTGGCAGGATGTCAGCAATAAAAGTATGGAGGCAAATGCCGAAATATAAATGTTCTTTCTCATATCTCTTTTTATTATTCGCATTGGACTACCATTGTGGATTCTGCTTCATTTCTGTATTTACCGCCAGTTCAATGGATGGTATCGGAAGGTAATTGTTTCTTTCGCTCATCCTGCTTGTAAGCGTGACGAAGTTTCTTGCAGAACCGAATCCGGACCACTTTGAGTTGGACAATGCCATCTCACGTACCTCCAACATTGACTTGTAATATATGCCCCAACGAATCAGGTCATGTTTGCGAAGTCCCTCGAAGCAAAGTTCGCGGGCACGCTCGTTTCTTACGAACTGCTGGAATTTCTCATATGTATTGTACTTCGAATACGACGGTGTCTGCACGCCGGCACGTTCCCTCAACGGCAGAATCATATTATAAAGTTCTTCCGTAGGTTTGTGGTCGCGTTCATTGACAGCTTCTACATACATGAGAATCACGTCCGAATATCGCAGAAGCGGAACGTTTACACCAGTCCAGATGCTCTTGAAATTCTTCAATCCTTCATACTGTATCTCCCTGCGGAATTTGCCGATATTGCGCCCGCCAGGGTAGTAGGCCTGGTTCACGTTGGTATTTTGTTCTGAAGGATTGCTCGAACTATAATAAGGCGTACGGTCCACTGCCGCGATGAGTTTACGCTTGTCGGAAGGGTCTCCACCATAAGGATAGAGCACCGAAATGTCTCTACTGCCTTCATAGTTGAAACTTGGAATGCTCCATTCCTGACGTTTGTCCGTAATTATGGACAAACCTCTTTCATAAGGAGTACGGTCATCTTCCATGTACAGTTCCCACAACTTGTAGGTGTTGCCGAACAATCCATTCGACCAGTTTACTTTGTGGCTTGCATAGTCAGTATCGCCAGAAGCGCATCTCAGTCCATTGAGCTCACCCCAGCGGCTGTTTCCGAAATACATCGAGGAAGAGCGGTCTCCATAGAAATCGACTTCCCACATTGACTCATGATACTCCTTGTCATATTTGTCAGCCACATAGTTTATGAAAATCTGCGAATAGTCCGGATTCAGACTGTGAAGACCGCTGTCAATCACTGCTTTGCAATGTTCTGCAGCCTTTTCGTAATATGTGTGTTTCTCTTCGTCTGTAACGCCGGATACAGCTTCACCTGCCATGTAAAGATAAATTCTTCCGAGTATTCCGTGCACTGTGGTACGAGTGACATCGGAAGGAGCGTGGTCGAAACTTTCCGTAATGACAGGAAGGACTTCCTCCATCTCTGATACCACCCATTTCATGACCTCGTGTTGCGGGGTAGGTGCGATCTTGACATCTTTATAAGATGCAGTGGCAGTTGTCTTCAGAGGTACATCCAACCAGTTTTGAGCAAGGATGAAATGATAGTATGCACGAAGGAATCTCGCCTGGGCGCACATTGAACCGTCAGGATCCAGATCCGTACCTGAAATTTTTTCAAGAAACGCGTTGGCATTCCCGATGCCTTTGTACAGCCATATCCACGGATTTGAAACGGATGCTGAATTGGCGTTAAGCTCGAATGAGGCTCCATACATGTCGGAGTTGGTTGATGACATATACATTGAAATGTCTGTATTGTAGCCAAGGTCGAGAATAAGTGTACACCCGTAGAGCTGCCAGCTGTTCATTACTCCATACACCGCATTGAGACCAAGCTGTGCCTGCTCTGAACTTGTGTAAAACTGGTCTTCTGTGATGATGTTCGGCTCGCGGTCGAGAAGATTGCATGAACTGAAAGCTGCTGAAAGCCCCAGAACCGTGCCGACTAATAGTATTTTATATGATTTCATACTTACAAATCGCTAAAATGAAAATGAAATGCCACCAGTCAGAGAACGTGCTCTCGGGTAGGCTGACCAGTCAAATCCTGGAGTAAGCACGCTGTTCCTGGTCGAAACTTCCGGATCCGGGCCGGAGTAATTCGTGAATGTGAAGAAGTTTTCTGCTGTCAGATATACTCTGAGAGACTGCACCTTCATCTTACGCATCCATTTTGACGGGAAAGTATATCCTACTGTCACGGTCTTGATTCTCAGGAAGGAACCGTCTTCTACAACTCTTGAAGAATAGAACTCCATTCCAGTCGCGCCGGACCTCGGAACATCACTGTCAGGATTACGCTCGAGACTCCATGCGTTGCGCATTGTACCGAACTGATTCAACTGCGTTCCGTCATAATACTCGAACACGAGCCTGTTGGCATTGAGAAGGTCATTTCCATAACTCCAGTTCATGAATATGCTCAAATCCACTCCGTAGAAATTGAATGTATTGTTCCAGCCTCCGGTATGAAGCGGCTGCCCGATACCGATAACAGTTCTATCAGAATCGTTGATGATTCCATCACCATTCACATCCTCGTATTTAGGGTCGCCAGGGCGGATATTCTCGCGGACTCCGAAATAAGGGATACCGTCCTTGAGAAGCGTTCCGTTGGTAAACTCATCATATTTGTATGTTCCCACATAACGGTAGCCATACATGAGGCCAGTCGGCATGCCCACCTTCGTCACATACGGAGTCTGGGAGCTGTAGCGGGAATTCCAGTCGATTGTCGATATGAGCGTTGTCTGATTGTTGGCAAGCGCCGTGACAGTATTGTTGTTCATACCGAAATTCAATGTCGATGTCCAGGTAAAGTCCTTCGTCTGGACAGGTATTGCAGTGATTGACAGTTCAATACCGCGGTTGCGCATTGAACCGACATTAATCATTGCACTTTCATATCCGGAAGAAGCCGGCATTGTCGCCTGAAGAAGAAGGTCATAAGTGTTCTTCTGATAGATATCTGCCGTCAATGAAATCCTGTTGTGGAGGAATGCAAGGTCTAGTCCGATATCCGTCTGTGCTGTGGTTTCCCAACCGAGGAACGGATTCTCCATATTCTCTCTGAAATAGCCTGATACGGTCTTTCCGTCACGGACATAGTCAAGGCTGTTGTAGCCCGGACTTGTCACGAAACGTGAATAGTAATCGTAAGGCGTCTGTGTCCTGTTGTTACCTGTCATTCCCCAGGATGCACGGATTTTACCTGTATTGAACCATCCGCTGTTCTGTGCCCAATCTTCGTTTGAAAATGACCAGGCTATGGAACCGGAAGGGAATACACCCCAACGGTTACCGCTCGGGAATTTGGAGGAGCCGTCGGCACGCAATGATGCTGTCACATAATACTTGTGAGCATAATTGTAGTTCAACCTCGCAAGTCCAGAAAGGAGCAGCCAATCCCGCTTATATGGGGTAACAGCCTGATATTCACCGGTATTGAGTCCCTCAACACCCAAGAGTTCAGACTGCACATGATTTGCTTCTACACCAGTAAATCTGGAAGTCTCCCCCTGCACGGTAAATCCGACAAGCGCCTGAAAATTATGGTCAATGCCGAAAACCGTATCATAGTTGAGAGTATTCTCGTTCAGCCAACTCGTAACATCCGTGTTGTAGATAAATCCATTAGGACCTTTCCCGAGAGGAGAAGCCGGATGTCCGGTCATTGTCTGGGAATTGTTGAACGACTCATTTCTGGTCCTTGACTGGTTGTATCCCCCTGTCACCCTGAGTCTCAATCCTTTGATGATATCCCAGTTGAGCGCGACATTGCTGTTCAGATAGTTGCGGATGACCTTCCTGTACGAATTCTTCACGTTTGCCATAGGGTTGAAACGGAAATCGTTAGGGTTGGAAACCTCTTCATCTACCAGCTGATTGATGAACGATTCGCCTACAACTCCATCGCGAAGTGGTTTCAGAGGACGGAAGCCCCATACTGAATAGAGGAAATATGTACTTGCCGTGGAATTTGAATTACTGGTCGCGGGCTGAATACCGTTCGTATTGGCCTGAGAGTAGTTGGCACTGAAATCCACAGTAACCTTCTCCCCTACCTTCTGGCTGAGCTTGATGCTTCCCGAATAACGGTTGAAATTGCTCTTCACGAGAATTCCGTTCTGATCGAGCGCACTGAAACTTACATTGTAACTGGTTCCTGTCTTGGAATTGCCGCCGCTTAGCGAAATGTTATAGTTCTGGCTCAACGCATTGCGGTAAACATAGTCCTGCCAATCCACATAAGGTACTGAAGCATAATCTTCAAGAGAGAAATACCGGCTGTCAGGTGTTCCGTCTTCCAGATAATTCGTGAAATAATTGGTGTGCGACGAACTTCTGTTCATGTAATATTCGTCATCCAGGCGGACGTAGTCATAACCGTTCAGCAGATCCACCTTGTTCGCTATCTTGGAACCGGTCCAGGATGCGGAGAAGTTCACGGTCGGTTTGCCTTGAGAACCTTTCTTCGTCGTGATGATAATGACACCATTGGCGCCGCGGGCACCGTAAATGGCTGATGCAGAAGCATCTTTAAGGACATCGATACTTTCGATATCTGCCGGGCTTATTGAGCTTGCAAATGAACTCTCCGTCGGGAATCCGTCAATGACATAAAGAGGTGCGGATGACTGTGTCAATGAGTTGTTTCCACGGATGATGATATTGGCCTCAGAGCCGACTGAACCATCGGAGGTGGAAACTACCACTCCAGCGACTCTACCGGCGAGTGCCTGGTCGAAGTTCATCGGAGTAGATTTGGAAATGTCATCCATATTGACTTTTCCCACAGAGCCTGTAAGGTCACGTCTTGCCACAGAACCATATCCCACACTGACGACCTCGGAGGCGGCCAGCGTTTCATATGATTCTTTCATCATGAAGTCAATCTTGGTGCGTCCTGAAACCTTTTCCTTGATTTCGGCATAACCTAGACAGGAAACTATCAATGTCGCGTCCGGATCGACCATAATCGTATATCCGCCGTCGGGACCGGTCAAGATGCCGTTCGACATTTTCCCGTCCTGATAGACCGTAGCCCCTGGTAGAGGACCGGAAGCGTCTGAGACGTTTCCCTTCACGGTCACCTTCCCCGCCTGTCCCCACATTGAGACAGGAAGGAGAATGATGATCAATATAATGGTTATAAACTTGTTTATTTTCATAACATAGTTTTATTTTCTCTGTGCACCATAGGCCTTGTATTCATCCGTCGTCACGAAATAGCCGTTTTCCACATTCTCGACAGCGAACGGGTTTTTCCAGGATGCTATCTCGCTCCATCCGCCAGCTTTCCATGTAATGAGATTGATCATTCCTTTTGTCCATTCGGAAGTGACGCCGTCCGTGACAGTACAAAGTTCCGCGATGTTCACAAGGTTGCCGAGAGTGTTTGTCATTGCTGCCGCGGCCACGCCAGTTCCGATACCACCGTCATCTGTCTTAAGAACTGCCAGCCATGTCAGATGAGGCTTTGTGGAAACAGACTTTGAGTCCGGATTGGTGTCATATACGATATTGCCGCTCAATGAGATGTCATTTAAAGCAGAAGCTACAATCATAGCGCGGTCTCTGCCTTCTGAAGCCAAGCCGTTGTTTACATTATAGAATGTATTGTTCTCTACTACAATGCTATTGAACTTGGTGTATTTCCCGCTATATTGACTAGCGACAAGATGGAACTCTTTCTTGTCGCCCTTGCTCCAGAACACATTATTCTTTATCGTGACATTACCGAGCTCAGCACCGCCGGCATGAGTGTTGACAAGGAGCGGCTGGGCAGTATTGTCGGAAGCCCAATTCACACAAACGTCACAGTCTGTTATCTCTATACCTGCCATCTTGCCGGAAGTGCTTCCATCAGTGTTGAATCGCTGAAGGACAGGATATTTCAAATCCACATAGCAATCATCAAGTATCATTCTGCCCATCTCTGTGTTACTGTAGATGAACTTGCCTCCGGTCATGCCGTCAACCATCTTGACACTGACATTCTTAAACGCCAAGTCAACTCCGTTCACGGCAATCTGTTCCTGAATCTCCACGACAGGACGTGTTCCCGGAATATTGCCGAGAACCACCACCGGCTTGTTGTATCCGGCATTCTTAAAGAATGCGGTAGAGCCCTCATCGACGAAAATGGCACCAAAGGTTCCGTCATTAAACCATCCGCCCCAAATCTGCTGCGTCTTGTTTCCGGTAATCAGCGTAGCCTTGCCGTTCTTCGCCTTGCTGTAGGTCTGTGATCCGATCTTTATCTCGGCACCGGCCTCCCATGCCTCGTAGTATGAGGTAATTGCAGCAGTCGTAAATTCTATCTTTGCAATCTTTCCGTCTTTGGCATCCTTGACAGGAAGAACATAGAAAACGTATCCGGTCTCAGGCTCGGTGGTCAGAGTAACCTCTGTAGAGGTACCTGCAGTAGCCGCTTTCATTTCCTCGACAGAAGGAGCAGCCTCAGAAGCCTTCTTTAGCATCCAGTACCATTCGCTCTGATTCTGCACAGTGACATTGATCTTAGCGCTGAAGGCTTTCACTTCGCCCATGGCGAGCATCGCAAACGGGTCAGTTGCGCTTGCGGTTTCATCAAGTTCGGTAAGGACTTTGGCGATGGTAACATATCCGGTAGTCGAAACGGCAATCACGGAAATATCGGTCTTGGAATCTGCTACAACAGCCTTTGTCTCAGGTGAATGAGGAGATGTCAGAGTGATTTGACTTTCACTTAGACTTACTTCCCAGCCCTGCGGAGCGACAACGGTTGCTGCACTGATTCCGTTCCTGGTCACGTTATAACTGCGAGTCTGGCCGAGAACGAAATTCTGTACTCCTGCCGCATCTATCTTGAACAGGAATCCTGCAGCCACAGGTGCGGCAAAACGAGCGGCAGACCTGGTCGTGAGGCTGAACTCTTTTTCAGAATGCTCAATGCCGGTGAAATAGTCCTCGCCCTCAGTTGAGACGGCTTTGTCGAGAATCATTTCATTGTCGGCAGCATTTACAGCCCATTTTCCTGCAGCGTTTATCGAAAAGACAGGACGGATATCCTTGTCGCTGCCGTCCGTAACCGCAGTTTTGTCTATGAACCATTTCCCGTCATTGAACTCAACAACAGGGGCGTTGGAATATATCTGATTGTCTATCTTCAATTCGGTTCCGTTTGCGAGAAGTATGTTATAGACACTCCCCGATTCGCTGACCGAATTTATGACCTGGCCTTGAGCCACCGCCTGCATTGCCGCGACGTTTGAATTGAGCTTCGAGACTTCAGCAGAGAAGTCCTGCGGTTCTGAGACCTCCGTAAGTGCCCGTGTACAAGAAATCATTGACACAGAGGCTACAGTTATGGACAATATTGTGTTTATTAGTTTCATTGCTATTTAATTTTAGAAATCTTGATCCAGTCTATATCAAATTGGGCATTGAATCCCTCTGTTGCAGGAACTTTCGCCTTGTCATTCTCGCCTCCTACAAAAGAACCGCCTACGGCGATGTCGAAAATCGCGAAATAGTTATGGTCAATGAAAGTGTAATTATTGAAATAATTGGCTTTCGGATAGATAGTGTTCCCGGCAGAGTTTACAGTAGATTCTGCGGCATATTTGTATCCCCGGTCCGAAATACTGTGTTTGATATTGGCATACCTGTGGACCTGCACATCATCCACATACCAAGTTATCGCCTCATCAGTGACTTCCACTGAATAGGTGTGGTAGCCGGTCGGGTCATCAAGAGAAACTTTTGCGCTCTGCGGCTGGTCCTGCCCCGGCCTCCATCCATCGTAGCGTTTGGATGGAGTGTTTAACGTATATTGGTTATGACAAGTATATTGGGCCGTCGAAGCGAAAGTGGCATCCGAATAATGATCCCCAGCTTCCATAATATCGATCTCGCCATCCTGATATCCGGTAGTAGGGACTGTCCATATAGCACACCAGAACCCGGTTGCCCTGCGGCTCATCGATGCACGGCAATCAACTCTGAACGGGGTCTCATAATCCAGTTTGTCCTTGCCAGTAACAGCGCCTGTCTTATAAGTTCCGCCTTCATAGACGGCTTTCAGCTGGAGCTTGCCGTCAGCAACGGCTGACTGTGCGGCATCTCCGGTCTGGAACCAGTTCCAGAGCGTCGCGTGTCCGTCATTGTAGCGCCTCCAATAGCGGTCGTCAATGTCCGTGCCGTCGAAATCGTCGAACAGGATAAGAGACGGGTCATATTTGAATTTGAATGTATATATCTCCGCTCTTGCACCTTCAGCATAGGCCAGCAACTGTATTTCATAAACGCCTGCCTCTGAGTCTGTTGAAGGAGCCACAACGAGAGCATTGCTCTCAAGCCTTGCATTCCATCCCTCAGGAAGAGATGTAAACGCTGCATTGGAAACGCCTGAAACTGTCGCAGGAAACAGGTTTTCTCTTCCACCATAGACGTAGGTTTCGCCTTCAGTATAATACATGGAATCAAGGACAATGTCTGTTCCGGCTTTCTGGACAGTCACACCCAAATCGTAAATCGTATTCCGCTTGAATTCCTTTTCTTTGGTGGAATAGCGGAAATATACCCTTCCGTCAGTTCCTATGAGTTCTGCACAGATACCGTTCAAGACCGTCACAGGCGCAGCTGCGATATAATAGTCTCCAGGAGTCAGGACAGCTCCGTCTTTACCGCTGAGCACTACCTTGGCTACAGCACCATCTCCTGCAGTTATCGCCGGTATCTGTTCATTGAAAGCAACCGTGCAGATTCCCGCGATTTTCTCATCCTCATTGTTTGAGGAAAGGCGGATCTGGGCGATCTCCGCGCCAAATGCATCCGGAATTGTCACCTTAAATAGCGCGTGCGCATTTTTGAAAACGAAGGACTCCTTATAGTCAGAGCCTTGTGCGACAGCAACTGCTGCTGCAGGATCAAACGAAGAAAGCACGGCAGTCTGTTCAGCAGGAATGCTCAATGAAACTGAATTTGAAGTCAGTTTGGAATCCCCAACAGCAGAATACGGATAGACAAGGAAATAATTCCCGGTTACATCCAATGCAGTTTCTCCCTCATGAAGAGAGAATTTGGACAATGTTCCGTTTTCCGTAGCGATGAACTTCTTAGGAGCTTCGCTTTCTTTCTGATACACAGCCACTTGGTCTCCCATTGTCCATTTTGCCATATTGGCATCAAGAGTAGATTTGACGAAACATTCCCTCGAAAGGGACAGATTCCGTCCTTCTTCACGAGTATCCGGATTCGGCACGTCAACATTAGCCTGCTTTGCACACGAGACTACAGCAAGCAACAATGCCGTGACTGACGAAATATGTTTAAGTAGTGTCATAATTATTCCCAATCGAAAAATTCCGAATCATATTGGTCCTTACTGTAAGCGTTGACTTCTTCCCCTGAGGCACAGAAGCCGGATTCGCTTAGGTCAATCTCCAAACAGTCCAGTTTCGGAGATTCGTAATGCTTGTTTCCAGTCATAGTCCATGTGTTGAATTAACGTTGAACACCATAACTCTTATATTCCGGTAGAGTCTCAAATACTCCGGTTTCAGTATTTTCAGACTTGAACGGATTTGTCCATGATTCGATGACCTGTCTGTCGGTGCCCTGCCACTTTATCAGGCTGGTAAGTCCAAGTCCCCAGTCAACGCCGTCTTTCTCTCCTGTCAGAATCGAGCAGTATTCTGCATAGTCGATGAGGTTTGAAGTGGAATTTGTCGTTACGGCTTTCAGTCCGGCGAGCGTCATCTTGTCTGCATACAGCCAAGTGAAGTGCGCACGTGATGCTACTGTCTTTGAATCTGGCTTGCTGTCGTAAGCGATATTGCCGCTCATCGAGAAACTGTTGACGGTCGATGTCACTATCAACGCCTTCTTTCTTGTCTCAGACGCCAATTCGCCGTTATGTACATTGTAGAATATGTTCTGTTCAAGCACGACATCATTGAACTTGGTATCCTTTACCCACGGACCTGCGCAGATGTGGAACTCCTTTTTGCCCTCTTTGCTCCAGAAGACATTGTTCTTGACAGTAAGATCTCCGCATTCTGCTCCGCCGGCGTGGGTATTGAGAAGGAATGCCGCGGTCTTGCTGAATGCAATGTTGTCACTGGCCCAGTTTACGCATACATCGCAGTCTATGATGTCTATTCCTTCCATCGTGCCTACTGATGTGCCGCCGGTGTTGAATCTCGTCAAAAGAGGATACCTCAAGTCCAATCCGCAGTCTTCGAGCACCATCTTGCCCATAAGGGTATTGGTATAGATGACCTTACCGATTCCGTCATTCATTTTTATATTGACGTTCTTGCATGCGAAATCGACTCCGGTTCCCTCAACGCCAAACTGCGCTTTGACCGTCACTGTTGGACGTGTACCTGGAACGTTTCCGAAGATTACCACAGATTTCTTGTATCCTGTATTATTGATGACAGCGCTTGCTCCTTCGTCCAGGAACACTGCTCCGAAGGTTCCGTCATTGAACCATCCGCCCCAGATTACCTGGTCAGCATTCTTGACAAGAGTTCCCTTGCCGTTCTTCGCCTTGCTGTAAGTACGTGAGCCTATTTTCAACTCAGCGCCTGCCTCCCATGCCTCGTAAAGGTTGGAATAATCAGCTGTAGTCGCTTTGAATGCGGCAATCGGACCATTGTTCACGTCGCCACATGGAAGTACGTACATGACATATTCCGTCTGTCCCATAAGTCCTTCTACAGTCACCACAGCGTCCGTCCCCTTAGTACCGTCAGATATAAGTTCGCTTACACTTGGTGCAGCTTCACCGCTCTTGCGTACCATCCAGTACCATGAAGCTGCGTTTTCTGTCGTCACATTGAACTTGAGAGTACTTACTGTCGCTTCTACCAGAGCCACGCTCGCTGCCGGATCATAGACTGAAACTGAGCCATCTACCTTCACGCGCACCTTTGCAATGGCGATATGACCGGCTTCCGAGATTGCTACGACTGAGACATCGGTTCGAGTGTCAGCAAGTGCTGCCTTCGTTTCCACATCTGAAGGAGCCTGGATAGACAGGACCGCGCTTGTAAGGTATGCCTCCCAGCCCTTAGGAGCCGTGATGATGGTAGATGCTATTCCCTTCTGCTCGACGGAAAATGTCTTTTTCTCGCCTTTACGGAAGATTTCTTCGTCAGAAACGCCGTTGATTTTGCAGAGGAAGCCTCCTACAACAGGAACCTTGTACTGCTCTCCGTTCTTGAGAGTGAGGACAAGTGACTCGTTGTCATATTCCACTCCTGCAAAATATGAGTCTTCCGTGCTGCTTCCGGCAACTGCCTTTACCTTCTCACCCTTTACATCGAGAACCGGAGCAAAGCTTTCTCCTCCATTGTAACTTACTGTCCAGTAGCCATCTTCACTGACTCCGAACATAGGTGTAACACCATTTTGTCCGACAGCGACAATTTTCTGGCCTTCATCATCTGTCAGATAAATCGCACCCTTTCCGTCCTGATAGTCCACCATCCAGTAACCATCTTTATCGACCGACATGACTGGGGCTTTGCCGACGCCGACATTTCCCTGATTGAGCGTTATGGTCTGCCCATTGGAAAGATTGAGAATATATGCCCCGTCTTTCTCTTCTACACTGTTGATAGCCTGGCCTGATGCAATAGCCTGGAGTGCCTTGATGTTGCCATTGATTGTCTCCGCCACTTTCTCCAGTGCGGCAACTCTATTTTCTATTTTGTCAACACGTTCTTCAAGATCGTCAATGTTCCCACAAGCGGCCATTGCCAAAACTGAAGCGGCTATAGTCAATAATTTGTGTTTTGTTTTCATTATCGTAATGTTTAGTGTTACAGCTGTTTAACTTTTATCCAGTCGATATCGAACTGTCCCGGAAATTCTTCTCTCTTGACAATGCCTCCGACAAATTGTCCGCCTACGGCAATATCGAGAAGAGTATTGTAATCCTGTTCCATAAATGTCCAGTTCAGGAAATACCACTCCTTCTCCTGCGGCTTCAACTGCGAATAGAGAGGGTCCTCCGCAGTATGCACAAAATGCTTGTACACGTGGACAGGAGTATCATTGACATACCAGACTATCTGGTCGTCAGTAATTTCGACTGAAAACACATTGAATACGCCAGGCGTCATCGCATCCTGGGCGATTCCTTGATTATAATTCGACACTGTCTCACCGGCTTCATTCACATAGGTCTCCTTCTTCTGGTTTACAGCTGCGGTGTTCAATGTGTACTGCGTATGACAAGTGTGGTATGTGGTCGTCCCGAAATTCAGTTTTTCGCAAACATCTATCTCACCATACAGGTAACCAGCATCAGGAGCTGCCCAGATTGCATACCATATACCTGTTCCCATCTGCGTGAAACGGGCCCGGCAGTCCAGACGGAACGGCGGCTTGTATGTGAGTTTGTCTTTTGTCCAAATTGCTCCGGTCTTGTATGAATCACCGTCAACGTGGGCGTACAGTTTGAGAAGTCCGTCCTCCACAACAGACTGCGCAGGATCTCCTTTCTGATAAGTATTCCAGTCAGACGTCACACTACCGCTCTTATAGCGCACCCACCAACGGTAGTCGATATCATCTCCGATAAAGTCGTCGAAAAGAATCAGGTCCTTCTCATATTTGAATTTGAACTTGAATGTTTTGGCCTCGCCTGAAAGAGTCGATGCCAGAAGATTGACAGTATATTCCCCTGTAACTCCGTCCTTAGGAGCCTCCACCACCAATTTGTCCTTTTCCATCCGGAAGTTCCAGCCGTCAGGCACATTGAGGAATGTCATTTCTCCTATACCCTTTATTTCTGCAGGAAATTCATTCAGACGGTCACCATAAACCCAGGCTCCATCCTCTTCATCATAGTATTTCAAGTCAATGGAGGCCTCTGACGACAGAGGAATGGAGAATGTCTCACCGGTTACCAGCGTGATGTCCATATTCCCGGTTTCCTTGTTGTGGGCAACTCTGTCGAAGAAACAATACGATGCCGGAGCTAGAGACTTGCCGTCCACGGCGCTGATCGGATCACCCTTGGCATCTACAACTCTCTGCCAAGTTTTACCGGCATCAAGCGAAATCTGCCAGAAGCCATACTTGTCAATGCTGACAACAGGAGATTTTCCATCTGCGCTCCACGGACTAGCCGCTCCTTTGATCTCGGAAAAAGTCTCGCCGCCATCGAAGGACACGACCCATTTCCCAGATTCATCCACTCCTATCATCGGGGCAATGCCTTCCATATTTTTACCGAAAGTAATGCTGACAGTGCTGCCGTCAGAGAGTTTCAGGTCATAGCCTACGACATTGCCATTCTCTTTTCGTTCATCATATTGAAGTATCAGCAGATTCTCCTTGTAGAGCTTGTTCAACGCAGTGGCATTGTCATTTATCTCTCCGTAAACAGATTCCAATGCGCTGATCCTCTCTTCCAAAGACGAAATCCTCTGCTCCAGGTTCTCACTCGAGCAGGCTTGGAGCAAAAAAGTGAGAATCAATGGAATCACAAAGCAATATCTCTTCATATTGTTGATTATTAGTTCATTAAAATATCTTGTCACTTGGATTTTCCGCAAGAAGTCACAGGCTTGTCATATTTCCCGTCGAACACGTCTTTCACAGCTTCAAGGAAACGGAAACCCCAATAACGGTCCGGGAGCAGATAACTGCCCTCGACATATTCGTTCCACGCATTGAGCATCACGAACTTAGGCTGTGTGTCAGCATGATCGTCAGCCCATTCCTTTGCAGTCTGCAGGAAAGACGCGAATGCTTCCGGAGAATGGTTATACCTTGTAATGTCCTTTTCGCCTTTCGCCGGATAACGAGGTGTGTCGTCCCAGCCGACTGATGCAGTCGGAAACAGAGGAATTCCGAATTCCTTATACCAGCGTTCCCTGAATCCGATGGCCTTCATTCCGTGACGGATATAGTCAGGCTCCAGTCCGCCCATATTGTAGGCTGCCGTAGAAGAAATGCCGAACCTCTTGATCTGGTCCTTGATACGCTGGGTTTCCTCTTTTCCGCGAGGCCAGATTCCGCCGCACAGTTGAATATGCACATCCGGGAAGCCTGCTTCTTTTACCTTCCCATGGAAATAATCCATAGCCTTTCCAGCTTCTTCCAATGAACCAAAGCTTTCCATGAAATAATCCAGGCTCCAGATGCTGAATACCGGACAGCCGTCTATCTTCACATAGTTCGGACGATGGAAATACTGACTGATGACCCTGTCCACGATTATTTTCCATTGATCCCAATCGATTCTCGGATCAAAGGTCAATGTTTCAGTGTCTGAGTTGATATACGGATTCCAGTAGTTCGTCACCTCATGATTGGCATACATTATATAGAAATTCATCTTCTCGTTGGACGGAGCCTTCAGGAAGCCATTGTCCAGCGCCTCTTCGAGGAACGGATACTTGTGGAACCAGTACCAGTCATATATGAAGGTATTCACTCCATATTTGAGAGCAGTGTTTATCCACTTCTCCACCACTTCCGGATCATCATCCTGGTCACCTTTCCACAGGGGCTCGCGAGGCTGATAATGGCCTGGAAATCTTGGAGTACAGGCATTGATTATTTCCCATTCTCCCTGTCCGCCGGGCCAAATCAGTTTGCGGGCGAGCGAATCGTCATGACATGACGGCCAGATGTAGGCACAGACATAGTAGTCGGGAGCCTTGGAGCCTCGTGCGCAGGAAACTAACGCAATGGCTGTTACAATGATAGCTGCAATTCTGTTCTTCATTTGTATATTGTGTTATTAGTTACGGTTTTTGACACATGAGTGTCATAAAATCACATTTTTTGCTTATCTTTATAAAGGTAGCGAGAGATATTTTATCGTTTACGTACACGGAAATTTATCAGGGCAGTGCAGACAGATGTAACACATCTTCGATAAATCTCTCATCGCTTACCTAATATAAATTTACACAAATTTTTAAGCTTTCGACATAGGAAGCATACTATTTTAACTTGGTTTTTTGACACTACATACACCAAAGCCATAAAAAAAATGATACAGAACAATGCCAAACTCTCGAGCCGCTTTTCCCTTCTCTCGTTTGAAACAACTTCAAATGAGGCAGAAAACCTGATTTCCTCCGTGGGTTATCAGGATGTGGCCCCTAGACAGGAATATCCTGTAAGGGTAATTCCCAAGCGATACAGTTTTAAAGAAGGCCGCCAGTTGGCGGAATTCCAAATCGTTTACATTACGAGCGGCACAGGTGTCTTCGAAGATAAGGACAGCAGAATCATTACTCCAGGGACATTGTTTTTACTTCGTCCAGGATATTGGCACACATACCATCCGAACAAGGATACCGGATGGACCGAATATTACATAGGTTTCAACGGACCTACCTTCCGAAGTGAAATCAACCGTTTCTTCGGCGACCGCAAAGGCCCAGTCGAGTTCGGTCTGTCAGCGACATTGGTGGACCTGTTCGAGCAGGCTCTATTCTACGCGGAGCGTCAGGGCAGTCAGACGATGTCGATTCTTCAAGCGATTGTGATTCACATGATTTCGTTGATAAACTACAACCTTGCGACAAAGAAAAGAAATGACGACAAGCTCGATGCAGCCATAAGTTATGTAAAGCAATATATGGCAAATCACTTGTCGGAACCTATCGACGTGCAGGCTCTTGCCGCAGAACAGGGCATGAGCTACACTTGGCTGCGCAGGATGTTCAGGAAGAACACCGGAATAGCTCCGGCCCAGTACCTCCAGCAATTGAGGATCCATATGTCAATGTACCTGCTGCGCAATACCGACGCACCGATAAAGAACATCGCTGTGGACAGCGGATTCAAAACGCCGGAATACTTCTGTGCTGTTTTCCAGGAAGCCACCGGCATGACCCCTAAAGAATACCGCACAGCGAATAATGATGATTCCAGAACACCGTAAACGGATGCAACAATCTTATAATTATATATTGCAGTACCTTAGAAGTCAAGATTCTGTATCCTTTCGCGAATCTGTTCGCCAGGCGATTCGTCAAGGCAGTTCCTGAACTCCATCGTTCCAAGTCCGGGAACATCGGTGACGGTGCATACGGTTATGCCGGACGTGCTGGTATATGACAAGACTTCATCTTTGTTGTCATTGTCCCGGTACAGGACGAATCCTTTGGTGTCACCGGTGTAGCCTGCGAGCATCATGAAAAACATGGAGCCGACATCTCCGTACGAGGCTTCATACAGGCTCTCTGATGAATATTTGAACGGAAACGTCTTGTCCGAATACCGCACCTGGCACGTTCCGTTGTTGTCAATGTTGATGCGGGTATATATTGACAGACTGTCTGTTGAATCCCCGGTATGCTGACTCCCGAAAGGAATGGAATACCCATACCCCTCTCCGCAATCATAAATCCCTGTCAATGTGTAAATTGCAATCCAGTCTCCGTCGCCCTTCTTCATGTATATGCTCTCACTTGATTCCGACTTCGGAATTCCGATATGGAAATCGCCGTTCTCGCTGGTCAGGTATATGAAATTGAGATCACTATTTACCTGCTTGTAAGAATTCCACACATCATGTTTGTTGCCCGGACGATATTCATACCAATCCAAGCCGTCCCTGACGAAATATCCTCCCTTGTAACAGTATATATCCCGCGCATCGCTCGGCATGTAATCGTAGATTTCACTTGTAGTGTAAATCTCACTCCATTCACCGCCGGGCGGGGCATAGAAAAAGTTGCATGAAGTGTTTTTCGGCACACTCACGCAGCAGCTGGAATTCTTGATATTGAAGAAGTTGCTCTCTTCGTTATACTGCTCGTATGTCGCCCAGACGCCAATCTTGCTGTCAGGACGGTATTCTTCCCAATGCGAGCCGTTTCGGAGGAAATAGCCTCCCTTATACGAATAAAGCCCCGTCTGTCCGGCAGCCGGGGTTAACATGAAGAGCAATGTGACAATGCTCACCAGAAAGTTTCGACAACTCATAAATACGAGTCAATGTCTACCTTTTTGCAAGTTCGGAATCCAGGAAAATCAATCCGCTGTCACCGCATCTTTCGATCTTGTTCACGATAGCGTCAACAGAAGCCTCTTCCTCGACTTGCTCACGGACGAATCCCCAAAGGAAATCCTGGGTAGCCTTGTCTTTCTCTGCAGAAGCCACGTCTACGAGATCATCTATAAGCCTTGACACGTGACGCTCATGCTCAGCGACATTGGCAAAGACCTCTTTCACGCTGCCCCAACCACTCGGAACGACATCGACCATATTCACTTTGGCCTCGCCGCCACGTTTTGCAAGATAGTTGGCAAGCATTATTGCATGATTACGTTCTTCATCAGACTGTTTGTGCATCCAATGTGCAAAACCATCCCAACCTTCTTTCTCAAAGTAGAAAGCCATCTGGAGATACAGATTTGAAGACCACAACTCAGCGGTAATCTGATCATTGACCGCATTTTGTAATTTCTCGGTAATCATAATTATTATAAATTAAAAACATTCTCTTCACAACAGCCTCATAAACTGTTGTTACTTGAGAGCGTGCAACTTACGTGCCAATTTTCATGCCGGCTTTCCAAACATTCATCCCTGCCAATTTGTCAATAACAATGCGATAGTTTGTAGATAACTTATTTCTTCGCCGACATAGGAAACAGCGAATCCACTTCATATTGAGGTAGTCCAAGTACTCGTCGGATTTGACTGTTCGATGAGCGCAAATCATAATGGAGTGTGCGTGCAAGGTCGAGTTTCTGGGCCTTTGAGAGTTCTCGTAAGGATGCTGATTGATGCCTTTCTCGTAAGATATTGCTTAGTTGCGAGAACAGTTCGCTGTCTGTAAGATACTCTCCGTCATCTATTTCAGATGCGACACCACTATAGCCTTCCACGTTTTTAAAAAGCATTGAAAAATAGTGATGGGCATTACGGAACATGGATTTTGCGAATTGTATGGCACAATATCCTGTCGGTATCAAATAGCCCTCCGCTGCCATGGGCCAATCATCGGGAATGTCCGGAATTCGGCCATGGAACATGGTGAAGCGTTGCTTTGTAGTCGTGTCTTTAAATGTCGTATCGTAGGAGTGCAAAAGACCGAAGAAATAACATCCTGCACCCCACGGATAACTATATGGGGTGTGATTGGCATCAGCTACGAAACCATTTCGATTGATATAGACTATGGTATTGCGCATGGCATCCAAAGAAGTAACTTCTTTTAGCGAAGGCGCAAATCCTTTCGGCAGACTATCAGGGAAGCAGTCTTTCAATCCTCGTCCCAGTCGTTTTCTTATAAAGCAAATGATGCAAGAACTTGCTCCTTAGGTCCTTCAGCCAATATATGGAGATGATTTCCCATCAACTCGAAGGTAAGAATCCTAAATTCCGCAACCTAAGTTGCTAAAAAAGTTTAAAAGCCCTGATAAAGAAACCCTTAGCAGGGCTTGCTAATGTCGGAAATTTCACCTAAATTAGTGATGCAAAAAAATAAAGTAAGT
>Ga0129315_1000507_pt1 | contig 30614 bp, 29 predicted proteins | sample Cm827metagenome_FD_94432 | JGI IMG/M metagenome (GOLD analysis project Ga0129315, IMG submission 94432) | Eastern black-and-white colobus group fecal microbial communities from Wisconsin, USA - Cm827 metagenome | ecosystem: Host-associated > Mammals > Digestive system > Large intestine > Fecal... | reverse complement strand
GTGTAGAATGAGTAAATGATGCAATGTTGTAATTTTGTTTTTTCATAAAAATATTGTATCAAAAAAGACGAGGATTTTTTTATTTTCCTCGTCTTTTTCTTTGGGCTATTTTGCAACAGCCCCATTTCTAATGAAAAATTTATGGTGTAGGAACAGACTAAATACCTTAAAATATTCTAAAAACATTTTTTAAAGTAGATTTTTACATAATCCTTCTTTTTCTAATTCAACTATAAAAATTTCCAGTTTATTAATTAATTTTTTTACAACATCTTTAGGTTCTTGTTGTGTAACTAAAAAAATTGTTCTATAAATATTATTGAGTCCTTTTATTTTCATTAAATTTTCATTATGTTCATTTAAATAATTATAAACACATGCAGGCATAACAGCCCATGCATTATTTGTTTTCAAAAGTTCATATAATAATTCTGGAGAGTCTACAGAAATTTTTGGCTTAGAGGTCCCACTCCAAAAATTTTGATGCCATATTTCATAATCTGGGCCCCAGTCAAGGTGAATTTCATTGGATTTTTTCAACTGAAATTCTGAATCTATATTAGAATAATCCGAATATATAGGGTTATAAACTATGTATAATTCTTCTCTAAAAAATTTTCTTGTTTTTAATTGTTTTGATCCAAAGGGGCGGGAAACTAAACCTAAATCTAATTCATAAGTATCTAGTAAAGTATATATATTATAATTCCAGTGTGAAGTTATATATAATTTAATATCATTCGAATGTGTAGATTCTCTATAAAAATCTTGTAAAAGGAAACTGTTTACACTGTGAGGAGCTCCTATTCTAATCTCAATTCTTTCAAAATCATCAATTTTCCAATCTTCTATATCATCGATTAAAGCAAGATATTTTTTTGCATATTCAACAAAACTAATCCCTCTTTCAGTAAGGACTACCCCTTTTGAACCGTGACCTCTTGAGAATAAAATGAAACCTAATTCTTCTTCAAGTTTTGTAATTCTGTCAGACAATGTTGATTGACTAATAAATAAAGCATTTGCAGCCTTTGTCATACTTCCCAATTCAATAGTTTTTAAAAATGATTCAATTTGCAAATAATTCATAAATAAACTCCTATCCATCGATTTTTCCGTTTGAAAAAAAACGTTTTTTTGTATTTTTTTTAATAAAATATCCTTGTTATAATTTATTCACAGTTAGAACTATATTATAACAAAGTATTAAAGTAAATGGGAGGTAATAAAATGTTAGCTACAACTAGTTTAAAACTTTCGTGGTTTTTCTTTGGATTTATGAGTATATTTCCATTCATTTTTCTAAAAATAAAAAATAAGAAATAAATATGAAATCTTAGGAGGATTAAAAAATGGCAAAAGAAACAATTTATATCAGCATCGTTATACTTTTTATGGTTGGACTTGGAATATTAGGTTTACTAATGGGGAGATCTATTAAAGATCCCGATGATTGGGTTGCAGCAAGTCAAAGTTTAGGAATTATTCCATTATCAGGTACATATTTCGCAACAATAGTTAGTGCAACATCAATTGTTAGTTATACTGGATATTATTATTTGAATGGGTGGCCAGGAATGTGGAACTTTGGTGGAACTCTATTAACATCATTTTTGGCAGCTCTTTGGGTAGCAAAAAGAATGAGACAATTTGGAGATACAACTTTTCCTGAGTACATAAATAGAAGATTTGGAAGGACACACTCTCTAGTTGCTTCAATAGTAATATTAATTGGCTCAGTTACATTATTATCTGCACAGATTACTGCTTCAGTTGTGGTTATAAGAGCTATAGTTGATTGGAGTCCTGTATTAATTAGTATTTTAGTATTAATAGTTTTCGTATTATTTACAGCAGTAGGAGGAATGCTTGCTGTAGCTTGGACCGATACTATTTGTGCATACACTATAATTATTGGAGTATGGGCAATGGCAATTAACTTTTTAATGAATATTGGTGGATTTGGAAATATGATGTCAGGATTACATGAAATAGATCCAGGATATGTATCAGCTTTTTCAGAAGCAATAACTCCACTTACAGCTCTAGGTTGGCTTGCTACATGGGGAATTTGTAACTTTGGAGCACCTCAATTTGTTGGAAGATTTTTATCTGCTACAACACCAGAATCAGCTTCAAAGAGTCAAGCAGTGACAGCTTTAATGCTTGGAATATTTATTATACCATTATTAATAGTTGGATTAGGTGGAAGATTAATATTGCCAGGAATTGAACAACAAGATTTAGTATTTAATGCTTTAGTTACAGAAACAGTTCATCCGGTATTAGGTGGATTGATGTTTGCGGCAGTAATAGCGGCAATTATTTCAACAGCAGACTCATTACTTTTATTAGCAAGTACAACTTTTACAAGAGATATTTGGAAAGAATTTGTAAAGCCTGAGATGGATAGTAATACAGAGCTTAAAATGTCCAGAATAATTACTATTTTAATTGGAATAATCGGGGTTGTTTTAACATTTATGCAAAGTGATGTTATCCAATCAATACATGCAAGAGCAGTAACACTAATGGGATCATCCATGGCTATGTTAGTGTTAATTGGAGCATTTAATAAAAAGATTACAAAAGCAGGTGCTATGGCTTCTATGATAACTGGATTTATAGTTGCTAGTATATGGTATAGTTTAGGACAACCTTATGGAATATCACCAGCTTTAGCAGGTCCTATAAGTGCAGGCGTAGTAATGTTAATTGTAAGTAAATTTACTAAACCTATGACTAAGGAAGAATTGGAACCATTCTTTCCAGGAGAAGTAGATAATTAGAATAATATTAAAGTTTGAAGAAAGGATATTAAAATGAGTTTAGATTTAGCGGTAATTAATGGAAAAGTTTATATAGACGGAGAATTTAGAAATGTAGATTTAGGAATTAAAGATGAAAAATTTGCAGTAATTTCTGAACCAGGCATGATTAAAGATTCTAAAGAAGTAATAGATGCAAAAGGTAAATATATTATTCCAGGAGGAATAGACACACATGTACACTTTAGAGATTCTGGGCATAGTGAAAGAGGTACTTTTTATACAGAATCACAAGCAGCTGTAGCTGGTGGAAATACAACTATTTTAGAACACCCTATTTCATCACCTCCTCAATACAATAAAGAAATACTAGATAATAGAAAAAAGGTAGCAGAAGAAAGAGAAGGTGTTGTAGATTATGCTTTCTTTGGTGCAGCAGGAGGTCAGTATCCTGAAGAAATAACAAAACTTGCTAAGGAAGGTATAGTTGCATTTAAAACATTTCTTCATGAAGCACCAGAAGGAAGAGATGATGAATTTAAAGGTCTAACAATGGCTAATGATTATGAAATTTTAATTGGTATGAAAGAAGTTGCAAAAACAGGGTTACCTTTAGGATCGCATGCAGAAAATAATGATTTAATTCAAGGTTTTATAAAACATTATAGAGAGGAAGGTAAGACAACACCAGAATATCACTGCAAATCAAGACCAGCAATTTCTGAATATTCTACTGTTCAAAAAATGATTTTGTTTGCTAAAGAAACTGGTTGTGTACTTGATTTAGTTCATATATCTACACCGGAAGCTATGCAAATGGCAAAAGAGGCAAAAGAATCTGGTCAAAAACTATTTTTAGAAACATGTCCTCACTTTTTATTCTTAAATGAAGATGCTTTATTAGAACACGGAGCATTTGCTAAATGTAATCCACCACTAAGACCACAAGAAACAGTTGAAAAACTATGGGATTATGTTTTAGATGGAACAGTAGATTACATTGGAAGTGACCACGCTCCATTTTTAAAATCAGAAAAAGAAAAAAGTCCAGAGGATATATTTGTAGCTCCTGCAGGATTTGTAGGAATAGATCTTAGAATTCCTCTTATGATAAATGAAGCTGTATCTGGTAATAGAGGACTAACACTTGAGAGAGTTGTTGAGTTATGCTGTGAAAATCCAGCAAAAGCATTTAATATTTATCCTCAAAAAGGTATAATTCAACCAGGATCTGATGCTGATTTAGCAATATTTAGCATAGATGAAGAAACTATTGTAGATTGGAAAGAAAATTATTCTGGTTCAAAAGAAATTGCAAGAGTATATGATGGTTGGAAATTAAATTGTAAAATGAACTATACTATTATCAGAGGAAAAGTTGTAATGAAAGATGGAAAAGTTGATCCTGTTGCTGATAAAACTAAAGGATGGGGAAAGCTTGTTAAAGCTAATCTAAATAATTAATATAGTTATGAAGTGAGATTGTAGCTTATAAGTTACAGTCTCATTTAAAAGTGAGGGATAAAATGAATTTTGAAAGATTTTATAAAAATTTAGAAGATTTCGCTGGAATTGGAAGAGCAGAAGATGGTGGAATAAATAGACTAGCCTTTTCAAACGAGTATTACGAAGCTATTGAAAAATTAGAAAAATATGCTTCTGAGAGAAACATAGATACAAAAAGAGATAAGGTTGGGAACTTATTCTTTATATATAACCCTAGTGAAGCTGATGAATATGTTATGTTGGGCTCTCATATGGATACAGTAAAATCTGGAGGACTTTATGATGGTGCATTAGGTGCTATAGCAGCATTAGAAGTATTAGAATCAATAAAGGAAAATAAAGAAAAAATAAAGCTTGGAATAATAGCAGTTGCCTTTAATGCTGAGGAAGGTAGCGAAATGGGAGGTACATTTGGAAGCAGAACAATAACAAATAGGAATGATTTAAACGATAAAAGTTTAAAAGAGAAACTAAAAAAATATAATCTCACAATTGAAGACTTAAAAGATTGTGTAATAGACTTTAGTAAAATTAAATGTTTCTTAGAACTTCATATTGAACAAGGTGGAGTATTGGAACACGAAAAATTAGATATAGGTGTTGTTGATGGTATTGTAGGCATCACTAGATATAATATAATTATAGAAGGAACTGCAAATCATGCAGGAACAACTCCTATGCATCTTAGAAACGATCCTATAAAAAAATTACCAAAAGTATTAGAAAAACTTTATGAGTTTGCAAGTAAATATGAGCATCCATTTGTTATGACTGTTGGAGATATTTTAGTTAGACCTGGAATGTATAATATAATTCCTAATGAAGCTGAAGTGTTAATTGAAGTTAGGGACTTAAATCAGAAAAATATTGATGAATTTTTTGGTAATGTTAGAAAATTTTTAGAAGAAGATATTAAGGATTTTAAATTAGAAAGGAATGTTGAAAAACCTTCAGTAATTCTTGATGAAAAAATTATGAAGTTGGCAGAAAATCAAGCAGAAAAGTTAGGATTAAACTACAAAGTTATGAGTAGTGGCGCTGGACATGATGCAAAAGAAATAAGTCATTTAGTTCCTACATCTTTAATATTTGTTCCTAGTAAAGATGGTATAAGTCATTCACCTAAGGAATTTACAGAAAAAGAAGATTTGAAAAAGGGAATTAAATTAATTTATAATATGGTAATTGAGTTAGCAGGTGGATATTTAAAATGAAAGTCTTATTAATTAATCCAAATAGCAATGGTAACATGACTTTAAGCTTAAGAGAACTTGTGGAGAAGTTTAAAACTGATTATATTGATGTTACTGTTGTAGGCATGACTGATACACCTGATTTTGTTGGTTCACAAGATACGATTGATAAAACTTTTGATTCAGTCAAAAAAACAATACTTGAGAGTAAAAACAATTATGATTTATTTATTTTAGCCTGTCACTTAGATCCAAACCTTGAAAGATTAAGGAAAGATACTAAACAAACAATACTTGGAATTGGAGAATGCTCGTTATTATTTTCAAAAATGTTAGGAAAAACTTTTTCGATAATAGGATCTTCAGAAAAAACTGTTAATCTAAAAAGAGATATGACAGAAAGATATGGAGCATTAGATATGTTAGATTATATTGGATATCCAGATGAAGATTCTAGTGGAGATTTAGTTGACAAGCTGGCAGATGCTAGTGGAAAAGCAATAAAAGAATATGATTCTGATGCTATTGTATTAGGATGCGCAGGATTTGTGGATTATGATTCATATATCGAGAAAAAAATTGGAAAAGAAGTTATAGATGGAGTAGTTATTTCATTAATAATAGCAGATGGATATGCTAAGTATAAATCATATAAAACTAAATGATCTAACGTAAAAGACTTGTCATTTTTGGCAAGTCTTTTATTATTAATATGTTATAGAATTATATTTTTATTTTTTCAAAGATTAAAACTCTAATTGTAATCAGAAGAGCTTAAACACAAAATTATTTATAGGGGGGTAGAATACTTTAGCTTTTTATTAATAAAATTATTAATATTTAGATAAAAAATACAAAAAAAGAACAGCCTGATAGACTGTTCTAATAATTAATCTGCATCAAAGCCACCTGTATATAAATTATAATATATTCCCTTTTGTTCTAACAAGTCTTCATGATCTCCTCTTTCTACAATTTCTCCATTTTCTAAAACTATTATTACATCGGAGTTCATAATTGTAGAAAGTCTATGTGCTATTACAAAAGTTGTTCTGCCCTTCATTATTTCATCCATTCCCTCTTGTACAATTTTTTCTGTACGAGAGTCTATTGATGATGTTGCTTCGTCAAGTATCATAACTGGTGGGTTATAAATTTCTGCTCTTGCAATTGAGAGAAGTTGTTGTTGTCCTTCAGAGAGTTCTCCACCTGCTCCAGTTATTACTGTGTCGTAGCCGTCTTTTAGATTTACTATAAAGTCGTGTGCATTTGTCCTCTTTGCTGCAGATATTATTTTATCCATATCCATTTCATCTACTGAATAATTTATATTTTCTGCTATTGTTCCAGTGAATAGATGTGTGTCTTGAAGCACCATTCCAAGTGCACTTCTAAGGGAATCTTTTCTTATTCTACTTATATTTATACCATCAAATGTTATTTCGCCGCTGTCAATGTCATAAAATCTATTTATTAGATTTGTAATTGTGGTCTTACCTGCTCCAGTTGCGCCTACAAAGGCTACTTTTTGTCCAGGTTTTGCATATAGATTTAAGTTTTTTAAAATTTTATTTTTGCCATCATAGGAAAAACTTACGTCATTAAATCTAATGTCTCCAAGAATTTCTTTTGTTTCGCCAGTCTCTATATTTTTCCAGTAGTGTTTTATTTCTCCATTTTCTTCTACTGATATATTTTCTACATCGCCGGAGTAGTCCTCTGGTTTTTCTGCTAAGAATGAAAATATTCTTCGTGATCCTGCTATTGCAAGGACAACTTGATTTATATTTCCTGCGACTTGCGCCATAGGTCCCGTTATTGTTCTTGAAAGTTGTAAGAATGATGCAACTATACCTACTGTTATTCCAAAGCCTCCATGAACTGCCATTAGTCCTCCAATTAACGCAAAGAGTACGTATTGGAAGTTTCCAATTCCAAATATCATTGGGAATAAAAATAGTCCAAGTCTATTTGCAATCATTGTGTTTTCTGCAAGTTCGTCATTTATAACTTCGAAGTCATCTACTGCTTCGTCTTCGTGGTTAAATACTTTCACTACTTTAAGTCCGTCAATCATTTCTTCAATATATCCATTTGTCTTTGCAAGTGAATTTTGTTGATTTAAGAAATAATGTGATGACTTTCCACCGATTACATTCATTACAAGTATCATAAGTCCTGCTGTAAAAATAATTATTAGTGAAAGCAAAAATGATTGTGAAAACATGGCAACTAAGACCATTATTATTGTCATCATTGATTGAACAAAGGATGGAAAACTATTGGCTATCATCTCGCCAAGTGCTCTTACGTCATTTGTATAATAACTCATTATGTCGCCGTGGCTTTTGTTGTCAAAGTATTCAACGGGAAGTCTTTGCATTTTTGAGAACATAGTTTTTCTAATGTCACCCATTGTGCTTTCAGATATATCAACCATTGTTCTCGAATACATTAGTGAACATATGACGCCTAGCCCAAGAAATAGTGCCATTTTAACTAATACGCTAAATAAACTTGAGAAGTCAGGTGCGTCGCTATTTACAAGGGGAAGTATATAATTATCTATTAAAATTCTTATAAAAAGTGATACAGATATTGATGCAAGTGATGCCACTACAACCATTACCATTACGGCAATTAATTTAAATTTATGCCTTACAAATATAAACTTAAATAATTTTTTTGCAGCTTCAATATTTTCCTTTGAAGTCATTTTTGTCTTATTCTTCTGCATCAAAATCACCACCTATTTCTTGAGTTTCATTTATTTCTCTATAAATTGGACTTGTATTTATTAGATCTTTATGAGTGCCAACTGATTCAATTTCTCCATTATCCATTACAATATTGTAGTCAGTATTTTTAATTGATTTTATTTTTTGGGAGATTAAAATCTTTGTCATCTTTGGTCTTAAACTTTGTAGTGAAGAAATTATTTTTTCTTCTGTTTTATTGTCAAGTGCAGATGTGGAATCGTCCATTATTAAAATTTTTGGCTTCTTTAATATTCCACGAGCGATACAAAGTCTTTGCTTTTGTCCACCTGAGAAGTTTGTGCCACCTCTTTGCACCAACATGTCTAAGTCTTTTTCAGGATCAATGAAGTCATCACATGATGCAATGTAAAGTGCTTCTTTAAGTTCTTCGTCACTTAGATTTTCATCTGCCCAAAGCAAGTTTTCCCTTAAAGTTCCAGTGAAAAGTTGATTTTTTTGAAGCACAACAGAAACTTCATCACGAAGTTTTTCCAAGTCATATTCTCTTACATCTCTACCACCTACAAGTACCCTACCCTTGTCAGCATCATAAATTCTTGCAATAAGTGATATTAAAGTAGTCTTTGATGAACCCGTTGGTCCAATTATTCCAACATAGTCACCTGAATTAATTTTTAAATTAATGTCGCAGAGCACAGCCTTATCTATATCATCAGAATATGAATAATAGACATCTTTAAATTCTACGCTTCCGTCAAGGACTTCTGTCACTGGATTTTTTGGACTTACAATAGAAGGCTTAGTCTTTATAACTTCGTCAATTCTTCTAAGTGAGTTTCTTGCAATAGTTATTTGAACTAAAATCATAGAAAGCATCATTAGTGAAATTTGAATTTGAATTGCATAGGTAATCATACCAGTTAGAGCACCTGTGCTCATGTCGCCTGCAACTATTAAATGTGCACCAATCCAAGCTATTAGTATGGTCATTAAATAAGTAGAAAAATTCATAAGTGGATTAGAAAAAGCTAGAAGCTTTGAAGCCTTTATATAATTGTTTTGAAGTTCATCAGAAATATTATTAAATTTATTTATTTCCTTTTCTTCCTTCACAAAGGACTTAACAACCCTTATAGCAGATAGATTTTCAGATACATTTGTATTTAATCTATCTGTAACTTTAAAGACATGTTCAAAAATTGGATAGGCACCTTTAATTATAATTCCCATACCAATTGATATTAATGGTATGATAATTATAAAAGTTGGAGCAAGTTCACTTGAAAGTCTAAAGCTCATTACAAAACAAAAAATGAGCATAAGAGGTGAACGAATTGCCATTCTTGTAGATAGTTGAAAGGCCATTTGCACCATTTGTACATCAGTAGTCATTCTTGTGATTAATGTACCACTTTTAAAATTATCCATATTTTCAAAAGAAAAATTAGTAATATTTTTAAACATTGAGTATCTCATATTTTTTGCAAGACCACTTGAAGCCTTAGTGGCAAGGTATCCTGATGTGATACCAGTTGCAAGTGAAATTCCTGCAAAAATAAAAAGAATAATACCATATCTTATAATATTACTCTCAATACCTCTAAGTATCCCTTCATCTATTATTTTTGTCATGTAGTAAGGAATGGAAACATTCATCAATACTTCTAACAAAACAAAAATAGGCGAGAGCAAAGCGTACTTTTTATACTCGCCTAGATTATCTAAAACGATTCTTAACATTGAATCAACCCCTATATAATAAAATTTACATTGTAATCATACCCAAATTAATTGTAATTTAAGCTATTTTGTAATATTATATAAATAATGGAGGGATATTATGACAGACAAAAAAGAAAAAGAAATTATTGAAAATTCAAAGACACTTTCAGATCAAAAAAAGGAAGAAATGAAAGCAAATATTGAACAACAAGATGAAATTAAAGATGATAACCAAGCTAATTCAGATGTTTATTCTAAAACAGAAAAAGTAGATCCTGAAACAGGAATAAAAATTCCAACTGATGAAGCTGTTGAAGAAGCAAAAGATTGGGTAGACAATCAAAACCAAATGTAATCAAACTGGCCTTTTATAGGCCATTTTTTGTAAGGGAGTTTAAATGAATAAAAAACTGCTTGATTTTTTAATGGAAATACGAACAGATAGATTAAACACATACATGATTGCCATAACTCATCTGGGTACAGGTGGTGCACTTTGGCTTGCAACAGCATTTATATTATTTTATTTAGGTTTTAGAGTAGAAAGTATAAATATTGTACTGGCTCTTATTTTTAATGGAATAATATGTAATCTCCTTTTAAAAAATATTCTAAAAAGAAAAAGACCATCATGGATAGATAAGGTTGAACTTTTGATTAAAAATCCAACTGACTTTTCTTTTCCATCTGGTCATGCATCTTCATCCTTTGCAGCAGCAGTTACTGTACTTTATTATTTTCAAGGAATGGGAGTTGTATTTATTGTCATAGCATTTTTAATATCAATCTCAAGGATATACCACTTTGTTCACTATCCAAGTGATGTAATAATTGGTGCCATACTTGGTATAATAATTGCAATAGTTACAAAAAATTTATATGACGATTATATATTAGAATTTCTAAGAACATATATGACTTTTTTATTTAGTCCCTTTCCTAAGTTCTAAGAAAAAATTAGAAATAAGCTTTGAGCACTCGTCTTCTAAGATACCACCCTTGTATTCAAGAGTGTGATTTGTAAAAAGATTTTCAATATTTTGATGAGACTCTACTGCGCCAAATCTTTTATTTCTTGCACCAAAATATAAATTTTTTATGCGAGATTGAAGTATTGCGCCGACACACATAAGACATGGTTCAAGTGTTATATATATATCTGATCCATCAAGATGATAGGAGTTTAATTTTTTAGAGGCCATATTTATTGCCAGTATCTCTGCGTGAGCAATTGGTAAGTGAAGAGCCTCCTTTTTATTGTATCCTACTCCAATTATTTTGTTGTTTTTTACAATTAAAGCTCCAACGGGCACATCCTTTGTCTTTAGAGATAGGCTTGCCAATTGAAGAGCCTTTTTCATATACTTAATATCCATAAATACATTATAACGAAAAGATACAATTACAGGAGATAAAATGAAGAAATTTTTTAATATAATTATATTTTCATTGATAGCACTAAATATAATAATTACAGCATCAGCTTATATGAATAGAGCTAATTATGCGAATACAGCTAGCCTTCCATGGTACAGCATGCCAGTACTACTTCTTAAAATTTCAGTAGTAGTATTTATAATATTATTCATAATTTATAGATTTCTCAATGGAAAATTTAAATGATGTCTAAAATTAATACAAAAATAATGAAATTTTTAACTTTATGGTATAATGTCCTAATAATACTTAATGCCTTTGGATGGAGGAAAAGATGGATTTTAAAATAGTATCCGATTCTTCTTGCGATTTAACAAAAGAAGTAGTCGAAGAACTTAATATAGAATTAATAAAATTAAAAAATACAGACGAAGACAACAACGATTTACCAGATGATTTTTCAAATAAAGAATTATATAAGTCTATGAGGGATGGAAAATTCTTCAAGACAAGTCAAATAACAGCCTATGAATATGAAAATAAGTTAGAAGAAATTGCCAAAAAAGGAAAAGATATAATTGTACTTACACTTTCAAGTGGACTTAGTGGTACATATCAAAATGCTTACATGGCAGCAAGAGAAGTATCAGAAAAATATCCTGATGTTAAAATTGAAGTTATAGATTCCCTTGCAGCATCAGTTGGATTTGGAATAATAACTTATTACACAGCATTAGCTGCAAAAAACAATATGGATTTTGATAAAACAATTAAGTTTGCAAAATTCTTAGTAGAAAATACAGAGCATATATTCACAGTATTTGATTTAAAATATTTATACAAAGGTGGCAGAGTTTCAAAAACTAAAGCCAAGATATCAAGTGTTTTAAATATAATTCCAATACTTGAAGTAGATGATGAAGGTAAACTCTATGTCTCAGAAGTAATTAGAGGAAAGAATAAGGCCTTTAAGAAAATGGTTGATATAATAACAGAAAAATCAACAGCAACTGGAGTAGACTTAGTATTTCCAGTATATGGAGACGACGAAAAAATTGTGGATACACTCATTAATAAATTAGAAGAAAAAGGATTTAAAAATCACAAATCCTTTGAAATAGGTAGAACCATAGCCTGCCACGTTGGACCAGATATGTGTGGCGTTGGTTATTTAACAAGAGATATACCAGATGAGTATAGAGAATATATAAAATGAAATTTATAAATTTTAGGACTGTCCAATATGGATAGTCCTTCTTTATTTTAATTATATAAAAAAAGCTGAGTGTTTCAGCCTTCTTTTATGCACTTTTTAAAAGCTCTTCATATATTTCTATAATTTCAACAGGTATTACAAAGTCAAAGTATGTGCCAGATTTAGATAAAAATAAATACATTAGTCCAAGTGATGTGAATTTTTTCATATTTACATATACATTTTCATCTGAATAATCCACAGCTCCGTTGTAGAAGTCATAGAAGCTCTTGTGTTCCTTTTCATCAAAATTTAAAAGTGTATTTTTAAAACTTGCAAGTATTGTGTCATTTAATTTTTTTATTTTATCATCATGGCCTAGACTTTCTAAATCTAAATCATAGGTTTTTTCTATTAGAGAGATGTAGTCATTTTCTATATTTTCTAAAATGGGGTATAATCTATCCATAGGCAGTGTGTTAATTGTTTCCACTGCAAATAATTTAAGTAAGAAGTCGTTCATTTTTTCACCTCATTTCCATTATACATGAAATGAGAATAAGGAGGAAATATGTCGGAAATAAAAATGTTGCAAGATGGAGTATATTGTAAGATAATTCCACTTAAGGGCAATCCTTTAAAAAGTATTAATATTTATATGATAAAGTCAAAGGGCGAAGCTATGATTATTGACACGGGCTTTGACACCGAAGAAATTAGAAATGAAATGATGGATTATATAAAAGATATGGACCTAGATTTATCAAAAACTATTTTATATCTCACTCATCTTCATTCTGATCACACAGGTCTTAGCTCATGGTTTAGTGAAGACCTTGGCGTTGATGTATATATTAGTGATGTTGATTATAAAATGATAAGTGACACAGCAGACGCTGACTCTAAGAGATGGCATGACATTATGGATCTCGCTCACATGCAGGGACTTGATGAAGATAATTTAAAAATAGAGGAACATGCAGGTTTTAGATATAGACCAAAGAAAGATTTTAAGCACAATTCTTTTAATCCAGGAGATATTTTAAAAGTTGGTGACTTTAATTTTAAAGGTCTCGATTTTGCAGGTCACACTCCAGGAATGGTTGGTCTATATGAAGAGGATAGAGAGATTTTATTCTGCGGAGATCATCTCTTAAAGAAAATCACTCCAAATATAACTTTTTGGGATTTTGAAGTTGGAGATAGTCTTGGAACTTATCTTAAAAATATTGAAAAATTAAGGGATTTACCTATTAAGCATCTCTATTCATCTCACAGAGAATTAATTGAGGACGTTCCAGGAAGAATTGATGAACTTAAAGCCCATCATGAAAAGAGAATTAATGAAGCGCTTAAAACTTTATCTGAAAAAGATGAGTGCACAGTTAGAGATATTGCAGTGGGAATGCATTGGGATATTTCTGCTAGAGGTTTTAATGATTTTCCAAACACTCAAAAATTCTTTGCAGCAGGAGAAGCTCACGCACATCTTGAACATCTAAGAGCAATTGGCAAGGCTGATTTTAGAAAAGATGATGATGGAGTGCTAAAATATTTTAAAATTTAAATTAAATGGGAGAATTAAATGGAAAAATTAATCTGCAAGTATAAAGATAAGACACTTGAAAGTGGAAAAGAAACAATCCTTTGCGGAATTGTAAATGTAACACCAGACTCATTTTCAGACGGTGGAAAATGGTATGGAGTTGACAAGGCAGTAGCTAGAGCAAAAGAACTTATAAAAAATGGTGCAACTATGATAGATGTCGGTGGCGAATCAACTAGACCAGGCTCAACTTATGTTGAAATCGAAGAAGAAATAAATAGAGTTGTACCAGTTATAAAAAAATTAAAAGAAGAAATAGATGTGCCAATTTCAATTGACACTTGGAAAGCTGATGTAGCAAAGAAAGCAATAGAAGCAGGCGTTGATTTTATAAATGATATCACAGGTTTCTTGGGTGACCCTAAGATGGCAGAAGTTGTAGGAAATAGTGATGTTGGCGCAATACTTATGTTTAATCCAAAGATTGCAAGACCAAATCACAAGAGCTCACAAAACTTTCCATCCTTTGGTGGAGAAGGAGTGTTTACAGAAGAAGAATTAAAATCCTTTGAAGCAATGGACATAACAGAAGTAATGGTTAAATACCTTGAAAAATCAATTGAATACGCAGAAAAAGCAGGAATTGAAAAAGAAAGAATAATGCTTGACCCAGGTATTGGATTTGCACTTACAAAGAAAGAAAATTTACAACTTATAAATGATATAAATGTGCTAAAAGAAATGGGATACTTCACATTCCTTGGAGTTTCTAGAAAGAGATTTATAACAAATATACTTTCTGAAAATAATATTGATGCAAGTGGAGACACAGATGAAGGATTTGAAAATAGAGACGAAGCATCTGCAGTTCTAACAGCTATAGCAGCATTTAGAGGTGTAGAAGTTTTAAGAATTCACACTACAAAACATCACATTATTTCTAAATTAATTGCAGATTCAGTTAGACTTAATAAAAATCAAGAAGATTTAGATTTAAAGCCATACGGTCTTTAAAAAAAATAATTTTAGATATATAATATAATTGTTCTAAATGAATTAAGGGGGAAATTATGGCATTAATCGAAAAACTAAAAGAAAAAGTTAGAGAATCTAAACCAGAAATCATATTTCCAGAAGGAAATGAAACTAGAATATTAAGAGCAGCAATTAGACTTAACAACGACGGAGATATTAAACCAATTGTACTTGGTGAAAAAAAAGAATTAGAAGAAATTGCTAAATCAGAAGGCGTTGAATTAGGAAGCTTAGAAATATTAAACCCAGCTGAATATGAAGAAATTGACGAAATGGTAGCAAAATTCGTTGAAAGAAGAAAAGGCAAAGCATCTGAAGAAGACGCTCGTGAAATTTTAAAAGACCACAACTACTTTGGAACAATGTTAGTATACATGGGAAAAGCTAAGGGACTTGTATCAGGAGCAGCTCACACAACTGCAGATACAGTAAGACCAGCTCTTCAAATTATAAAAACTAAACCAGAATACAAGAGATGTTCTGGAGCATTCATCATGATTAGAGATGAAGAACTTTACCTAATGGCTGACTGTGCAATTAACACAGACTTAGATGCAGAAGGACTAGCAGAAGTTGCAGTTGTATCTAATGAAACAGCAAGACAATTTGGAATTGATCCAAAGATTGCAATGCTTTCATTCTCATCTCATGGATCAGCAAAACACGACAGAGTAACAATGGTTGCAGAAGCAGCTAAAATGGCAAAAGAAAAAAATCCTGACATGGCAGTAGATGGAGAACTTCAATTTGACGCAGCTTTCATCGAAAGAGTTGCAGAGAAAAAAGCACCAGAATCTGAAGTAGCAGGACATGCAAATGTCTTTATCTTCCCTAACATTGAAGCAGGTAACATTGGTTACAAACTTGCTCAATACTTCGGTGGATTTAAAGCAGTTGGACCAATCCTACAAGGACTTAACGCTCCTGTAAATGACTTATCACGTGGCTGTGTAGAAGACGAAGCATATGCACTAGCCATTATTACAGCAGCTCAAGCAGTTCTATAATATAATTTATAAATTTTTTAGACTTCCTTCGGGGAGTCTTTTTTTATATAATGAGCTAAAAGGCAGGTGCTTTATGAAAGATAAGAAATGGAAAATATTTTTAATTGAGGATGATAAAATTATTTCAAGTGAAATAAAAAGACACATGAATATTTGGGGCTATGATGTTAAGACTCCATGTAATTTTCAAAATATTCTTGAGGAATTTAATATATATAAGCCTGATTTAGTGCTAATGGATGTCACTCTACCTTTTTTTAATGGTTATTACTGGACAGAAAAAATCCGCTTAAATTCAAATGTTCCAATTTTATTTATATCATCTGCTGATGAGAATTTAAATTTAATAATGGCAATGAACTTAGGAGCAGATGATTATCTCACAAAACCCTTCGAGCTAGAAGTACTTCAAGCAAAGGTAGGTGCAATTCTTAGAAGAAGCTATGAATACACTTATTTTTCTAATGATTTAAGCTATAAAGATGTGACTTTAAAAAGAGATTTAATGATTTTAGAATATAAGTGTGAAAATGTGGAACTTACTAAAAATGAATTTAAAATTCTAGAATTATTATTTGAAAAACCTGGAAAAGTTTATTCACGAGAAGATATTATGAATAAAATTTGGCAATCTGATGAATACATAAATGACAACACTCTAACTGTAAATATTCTTAGGCTTAGAAAAAAGCTAGAAGAGCTTAGTTTATTTGATTTTATAAAGACAAAGAAAGGCGTGGGTTACTATGTCTAATCTTTCTTTAAGAGAATTTATAAAGAGAGAGAAATATATAATTTTCTTTGGATTTATAGTTTTAATATACATATTTGTTTTTTCTTTTATTTTAATGAATAGCTTAGATTTAAGCATTTATATGAGTATTATTTATCTAACTTTACTATTAATTTTCTATTTATTTTTATATTTTAAGAAAAATAAAATATATAAAGAAGAAGTTACATGGATAAAGAAAGAAGATTTTGAAAAAGAACTACCTAACTCTAGTTATATTTTGACTCAGGAGATAAAAAAGCTCTATAAAGAAATTATTGATTTTAAAAATTTAGAAGAAACTAAGGATATAAAAGTAAGAGAGTATTTAACTATATGGACTCATCAGATCAAATCTCCAATATTTGCACTAAAACTTTTGCTAAAGCAAGATGATATAAATACAAATGAGTGCAATAAGAAAATATTTGAAATTGAAGAATATATTTCAAACATACTTGGATATGTGAGAATTAAATCAGATAGCACAGATTATGTATTTGAAATAAGCTCACTTGATGAGATTATAAGAAATGTAATTAGAAAATATTCTATTCAGTTTATTGGCAAAAATAATAGTGTTGATTTTAATAATACTAATAGAGAAATTCTCACTGATTCAAAGTGGTTTAGTTTCTTACTTGAGCAGATTATATCTAATTCTTGTAAATACACTGAAAATGGAATAATTTCTATTTATTTAGAAAAAGATGAACTTGTAATCGAGGATACTGGAATAGGAATAATAAAAGAAGATATACCTAGAATTTTTGATCAAGGATACACTGGTTACAATGGAAGAATTATGAAAAAGTCAACAGGTCTTGGTTTAAATCTTGCGAGAGAAATAGGAAAATCTCTTAGATTAAATTTAAGATGTGAATCTGAGCTAAATTATTTTACAAAGATATATATTGATTTAAAAAATGTAATTGAGTGAATTCGGTTCACTCTTTTTTATTACAAAAATGTCACATTAGGTCTTTAAATGTCATCTAAATAAAGGGATTTTTCATTCTTTATAAATTATAATAAAGTTATAAGACAAATAAAGAAGGTGTAAATTTGAAAAAATTTGTAAAAGTAGTTTTAACTTTAATATTATCTGTATTTATACTTGTGGCCTTGGCAGATTTCTTGTGGATAAACATTCCAAAGTTACAAGCTAGAAAAGATATTAAAGACTTAAGCTCATATGCAGAAAAGATAGAGGAAATAGAGTTAAAGGAAAATGTAAAAGTAGTTGGACTAGGTGAAGCAACTCATGGAAATTCTGATTTTCAGGATTTAAAATTAGAAGTTTTAAAAACTTTAGTAGAGAAAAATAATTTAAGAAGTTTTGCAATTGAAGCTGATTTTGGCGAAGGCATTATAATAAATGATTATATCCATGGCAACAAAAAAGATGAGAATATTTCTAAGATTTTTTCATTTAATATTTACCACACAAAAGAAATGAATGATTTAATAAACTGGATGTTTGATTACAATCAAAAAGTAGATGATAAAGACAAATTATCTTTTTATGGATTTGATATGCAAAATCCGGAAAAATCCATACCATTAATTGTAGAATTTTGTAAGGAAAATAATATTCTCGAAGATAAAAATTTAGAAGAAAAATTTAGATTTATAGAAAAAGAAAAGTATAGCATCGAAAAACTAAAAGCAAATGAAGAAATTTTAAAAGAAATTAAGTCTCAGGCTGATGCTCTTTCATCAAATAAAGCAAGACTTATTTCAAGAGCCATTACAAATGTATTAGATAGTGTTAAATACTATGATAATGACTTTAATGATTACGCAAAAATAAATAATATTAGAGATGAATACATGGCTGAAAATGTAAGATGGATAAGTGATTTTGAAAAATCTAAGGGAAATAATTTAATAATGATTTCAGGACATAATGGTCATGTTGGGAAGAAGTCAAATTTTTATAAGACAATGGGTTCCAATTTAAAAGATATTTATAAAGATGATTACTTTATAATTGGAACAGATTTTTATAAAACTATTGTAAATATAAACGAAATAGGTGAAGGAAGAAGTCGTTCAAATCAAAGTTTTACTTCAGCAAATCCCCTTGCTTATGCTGCCAGAAAATTTAGAGGGAAATATTATTTAGATTTTACAAATGTAAAAGAAGGAGAAACTCACAAAATAATAAATTCAGAAATCAATATGGGATCACTTGGCGAAGGATATTCTTGGGTGATGAAGCTAATGCCTACAAGTTATAGAATTAAGGAAAAACCAGTGGATTTATACGACGCTATGATTTTTATATATTATGCAAAGCCAATTAAAGTAATTGAATAGAGGTGGGAGATGTTAGAAGTACAAAATATAGGAAAGATTTACAAATCAAGATTTGGAACAAATGAAGTTCACGCTCTAAAAGACATTAACTTCACAGTAGAAGAAGGCGAGTACATTGCAATAATGGGCGAGTCAGGAAGTGGAAAGGCAACTCTTCTAAATATTTTAGCACTATTGGATAAACCAACTAGGGGAAGTGTAATACTTAGAGATAAAGATTTATCAAATATAAAAGATAGCGAAATTGCAAAATTTAGAAGAGAAAACTTGGGATTTGTATTTCAAGAATTTAATTTATTAGACACATTCACAATAAAGGACAATATATTACTCCCGCTTGTGCTTGCTGGAGAAAAAATATCTTCAATGGAGTTTAAACTAAAAGAAATAGCAAGTAAGTTAAATATAGAAGAAATATTATCTCACTACCCATATGAAGTAAGTGGTGGTCAAAAACAAAGGGCGGCAATAGCAAGGGCGTTAATTACTGGTCCTGATATACTTCTTGCAGACGAGCCTACAGGTGCTCTTGACAGCAATAGCTCTAGGGAATTATTAAAGGTTTTTGATTTATTAAATAAAAGTTCTCAGACAATACTAATGGTCACTCATTCAGTGATGGCAGCATCAGAGGCGGGGCGAGTTTTATTTATAAAAGATGGCAAGATTTATCATCAGCTTTACAAAGGAAATATGGAATTATTTGAAATGCAGAAGAAAATTTCTGAAACAATGCAGATGCTTCAAAGGAGTTAGCTATGAAATCACTTTATAAAAGACTTGCTCTTTCTCAAATTAAAAGAAATAAAAATATATTTATACCTTTTATAGGAACTATAATATTTTTAATAGTTTTAAATTCCATTTGTCTTAGCATAAGCATGGACAATACAATTTCAGGTCAAAGTGGAATGGAGACAATGAAAATATTTATGCAAATGGGTGTCTTTATACTTTCTATATTTTCTGTAATCATGCTTTCTTCAGTTTATTCCTTTATACAAAAGAGAAAATTAAAAGAATCGGGAATATATTTAGTCTTGGGACTTGAGAAAAAACATCTACAAATAATATTATTTTGGGAAATGATTTATATAATGCTTTTTTCCATTATACCTGGATTGATGCTAAGTATAATTTTATACAAGTTTTCACTTGCTGTTTTTGTAAAAGTTGTGAGCTTAGAAATAAATATTTTTGCAAATGGAATTTTTAGCAATATAATTCCTGCACTTTTAATTGCTCTAATATTTATAATAATTTTATTACTAGTATTAATAATCCAAATTTTAAAATTAAGTAGATACACGCCAATTAAACTTATCAATGAATCAAAAGCAGGAGATAAGAAAAGTAAACTTAGACCATTAATTGCTTTAATAGGAATAATTGCAATTGCATCAGGATACTTTATAAGCATAATGACAAAAAATCCAATGGGAGCATTTAAAAATTTTTTCATAGCAGTGATACTTGTAATCATTGGAACATACTGTGCATTTTCTGTAATAGTAAGTATTGTGTTGGAATTTATGAAAAATAAAAAAGAAAGCTATTATAAAAAAGAAAACTTCTTTGCGATATCGGGACTTTTATACAGGGTAAAGAGAAATTCCAAATCACTATCTAATATAACCATACTTTCAACAGCCTTTATAATAATATTGACCTCAGGACTTAGCCTTTACTTTGGCATTGGCGATGCAGTTAATAGAATGTTTCCGTCAAAAATTACTATAAAAACTGATAATTTTATCACTAATGAGAATGAGTTTAATGAATATAGAGAAAATGTAAATGAAAGAGTAGACAATAATAGCCACAAAGGCAAAGTAGCAACTACTGCAACATGGAGTGTTCCAATCTTTATTGAAAATAATAAAATCAGAAAAATTAGTAAAGAAGAAATAAATTCAATGCTTTTCGAAGATAAATTTATGGTGTTGAATATAATTTATACAAAAGATACAAAGCTAAAATTTAATGAAGCAGATTTAATATATATAAAAGATGGCACTGTTGAAAATTTTATAGATAATATAGGATTCAAATCCATGGGAATAAATAAAGAAGACAATGACATCCCAATGGAAAATGTCCTAACAATATTTAAAAATAGCAAAATAATCGTAAGAGATTACCAAATTGGAGAAGAAATAGCAAAAAATTATGCACCAAAAAATGGTAATTGGAATGTTGACAAACCAGTAGTAGAGACAATGATAAATGAAAATAATAAAAATCTTGAAAATAATCTAAGGGAAAATTTAGAGAATTTAAAAATCAATCCAAATCAAAAAATTGAAATTATAAATAGAGAAACAACAAAAGCAGAATTTTTAAGAACTTATGGAATAATATTTTTTGTTGGAATAATACTTGGAGTAGCCTTTTTATCATCGATGGCACTTTCTATATATTATAAAGAACTTACAGAAGCCTACGAAGATAAAGAAAGATTTAATATAATGAAAAAACTTGGAATGACAGAGAAAGAAGCAAAGAAAACAATAAAAAAACAAATGGGAATACTTTTAATCTTGCCAATAATCTTTGCATCAACACACACTGCCTTTGCCTTCCCAATACTAAAAAAACTTCTAGTTTTGCTGGGACTGATGAATACGAAACTTTTTATATTAGTAATGATTGGAGTTATATTACTATATGTAATTATTTATTTAATAATATTAAAAATTTCGAAAAGAGCTTATATGAAAATAGTTCTATATAATTAAGTAGAAATTTAAATCCCTGGTTTAAACTAGGGATTTTTTTAAATAAAAATCTAATTATTTGTGTATATTTCATTCTTTATAGTATAATGAAGTAAGCGAAATACAAGTCTTGTAAAAAACTTGTAGAATATATTAATAAAGTTTATAATACTTTTAGCGAAAAATTGGAGGTTTTATGAGACTATCTAAACTTTATATGCCTACTCTTAGAGAAGATCCTCAAGATGCAGAGATTGCATCACATAAATTTCTCTTAAGGGCGGGAATGATTAGAAAATCAGCAAGTGGTATATATACATACTTGCCTCTTGGTTATAGATCAATAAGAAAGATTGAAAATATTGTAAGAGAAGAAATGGATAATGCAGGCGCAATGGAAATCCTTATGTCTGCTATTCAACCTGCAGAAATTTGGAAGGAATCTGGCAGGTGGGAAAAGTTTGGTCCTGAAATGTTTAAGCTTCACGACAGAAACGACAGAGAGTTTTGCCTTGGACCTACTGCTGAAGAATATTTCACAACTTTAATTAGAGATGAAGTTAAATCCTATAAAGATCTTCCTCTAAACTTATATCAAATCCAAACTAAGTACAGAGATGAAAAGAGACCTAGATTTGGTATTAATAGAGCTAGAGAATTTTCTATGAAAGATGCTTATACTTTTGATACTTCACCTGAAACTTTAGATGTTGCGTATATGAATATGTATAGAGCTTATGAGAATATATTTGATAGACTTCATCTTGATTATAAAATTGTTGAAGGCGACAATGGTGCCATGGGTGGAACTGGTTCACACGAATTTATTGCACTTTCAGAAACTGGTGAAGGTGTAATTGTTTATTCTGAAAATGGAAAATTTGGAGCAACTGAAGAAAAGGCTCCTGTAAAATATATCTTGCCTGAAAATGAAAAGAAAAAAGATCTTGAAAAGATAAATACACCAGGTGCAAAGACTATTGAAGAAGTTTCTAAATTTTTAAATGTGGATAAGAAGAGATGTGCTAAGGCTGTTGATTTAGTCATGGCTGATGAAAGGGTAATTGTATTTATACCAGGCGATAGAGAACTAAACATGGCAAAACTTATTTCATACACTGGTGTTCCTGAACACGACATACGAATGATGGAAGAAAGTGAAATTAAAGAAATTGGTTCTGTGGCTGGATTCACTGGTCCAATTGGTCTTGACATTAGAGTTATTGTTGACAAATCAATTACTGAAATAGATAATCTTGTAATTGGAGCAAATGAAGAAGAATATCATTATATAAATGCTAATTTCGGAAGAGACTTCGAAGGCGAAGTTGTAGATGATTTACTTCTTGTTGAAGAAGGAGATAAAGTTCCAGGAACAGATGATGAATATAAATTTGCAAGAGGTATAGAAGTTGGAAATATTTTCAAGCTTGGTACTAAGTATTCCAAGGCTTTAAATGCAACTTACCTTGATGAAAATGGAAAGGCAAATTATTTCTACATGGGTTCTTATGGTGTTGGTATCACAAGATCTGTAACTGCAATTATTGAACAAAACCATGACGACAATGGAATTATTTGGCCAATTGCAGTTGCACCTTATGAAGCAATTGTTACTATTGTAAATATTAAAGACGATGAACAAGTATCTCTTGGTGAAAAGATTTATGAAGAGTTAAAATCTAAGGGAATAGAAGTGCTACTTGATGACAGAAAAGAAAGAGCTGGAGTTAAGTTTAAGGATAGAGATTTAATTGGTATTCCTCTGAGAATTACTTGTGGTAAAAAATCTTCTGAAGGGCTAGTTGAGTATTCTACTAGAAGGGAAATGGAAAATAGTGAAATTTCTTATGAAGATTCAATTAAAAATATAATAGAAGAAGTTTCTAATAAATAAGGAGAATTATGGCTGATTTTAAATTTGAAATTATAGAACATTTAGGCGTTTTATCAGAAAGTGCAAAGGGATGGACAAAAGAACTTAATAAGGTTAGTTTTAACGACAGACCTGCAAAATATGATTTAAGAGAATGGGACCCTGAGCATCAAAAAATGTCTAAGGGTGTAACACTTAATGATGAAGAAATGGAAATACTCTCTAAAATCCTTAAGGACAGAGGTATTTAATATATTTTTAAAATAACTTATGTTATAATAGAGAAATGTAAATTAGTATAGAGCGAGGAGATTATAATGGATATTAAAAAGAAAGAAAATAACACTGTCTTTTTTGACATTGTTTTAAAAAGAGAAGATATAGATAAGGCTGAAACTGAAGTTTATAAGAAAAATAAAAAGCATTTCCAATTGCCAGGATTTAGAAAAGGTCATGTTCCTAGAAAGATGATTGAAAACATGTATGGCAAGGATGTATTCTTTGAAGATGCTATTAATGAAATTCTTCCACATGAATATGAAAATGCTGTTAAAGAACTTGATCTTAAAGTTGTAGATCAACCAAATATGGACATTGACGAAGATACAATGGATAAAGATGAACTTGTAATTAATGTTTCTGTTGATGTTAAACCAGAAGTTGAAATTAAAGATTACAAGGGACTTGAAGTTGAAGACCCAACTATTGAAGTAACTGATGAACTTATAGATTCTGAAGTTGAAAATGAAAGAAGAATGAACGCTAGAATCGTAAATGTTGACGATAGAGAAGTTCAAGATGGTGACAAAGTAAATATTGACTTCAAAGGTTCAGTAGATGGAGAATACTTTGACGGAGGTTCTGCAGAAAACCAAGATCTAGAAATTGGATCTAACACATTTATTCCAGGTTTTGAAGAACAATTAATTGGACATAATATTGGCGAAGAATTTGACATAATGGTTAACTTCCCAGAAGATTATCACCAAAAAGACCTTGCTGGAAAAGAAGCTAAGTTTGAAATTAAATTAAATAGCATTTCTTATGAAGAACTTCCAGAACTTGATGATGAATTTGTAAAAGATATTTCTGAATTTGACACTCTTGATGAATTTAAAGCTGATTTAAGAGCAAAGAAAGAAGAAGAATTTAAGACAACTTCTCAAATGGAAAAGGAAAGAAGAGTTATTGACAAACTTGGCGAATTAGTTGATGTTGAAATTCCAGAAGCAATGATTAACAACCAAATTGAAGATACTATTAGAAATTATGATCAAACTCTAAGAGCTCAAGGAATTGGCTTTGAAGATTATATTAAAATGATTGGTCAAAGTGTAGATGAGTTCAAAAAGACTATGAGACCAGATGCTGAAAAAGCAGTTAAAAACGACTTAGCTATTGAAGCTCTAGTTAAAGCTGAAAATATTGAAATTTCTGATGAAGAAATTGAAGCTGAAGTAAACAAAGTTGTAGAAGATTATTTCAAAGACGACAAAGAGCATATGGAAAAGATGAGAGAATATATGCTTAATGAAAATAAAGAAGTTGTAAGAGAAGATCTTGCAAAGAGAAAAGCAATTGAAAATGTAGTGGAAAATACTAAATTCGTTGAACCAAAGGAATTAACAGAAGAAGAAATTAAAGAAGAATCTGAAAATTCAAAAGAAAATTAAGGATGTGATTAAATGGCACTAGTGCCTATGGTAGTAGAACAAACAAATAGAGGAGAAAGATCCTATGATATTTACTCTAGACTTTTAAAGGATAGAATTATCTTTGCAAGTGGAGAAGTAAATGATGTTATGGCAGATTTAATAGTTGCACAACTTTTATTTTTAGAATCTGAAGATCCAAATAAAGATATACAACTTTATATTAATTCACCAGGGGGATCTGTAAGTGCAGGTTTTGCAATTTACGATACTATGAATTATATAAAACCTGATGTTTCTACAATTTGTATAGGTATGGCAGCATCAATGGGCGCATTTTTACTTTCATCTGGTGCAAAGGGCAAGAGATTTGCTCTTCCAAATGCAGATATTATGATTCACCAACCTTCTGGTGGAGCACAAGGTCAAGCATCTGATATTCAAATAAATGCAGAAAAGATTTTAAAAATAAGACATAAATTAAATGAAATTCTTGCAAATAATACAGGACAAGATTTAGAAAAAATAGAAAGAGACACTGATAGAGATTACTGGCTAAGTTCTGAAGAAGCTGTAGATTATGGCTTAATTGACAAAGTAATTGAAAATAGAAATTGATTTAGGGGTGAAGTATGTCGAAAACAGATGAAATTTTAAGATGTTCATTCTGTGGCAAAACACAAAATCAAGTCAGTAGATTGATAGCAGGACCTAATGTCAATATTTGCAACGAATGTGTTGAAAGATGTTCAAAAGTATTAGGTGAAGAAATTGTACCTGACATTTCAGGAGAATTTGAACTTAAAAAACCTGCTGAAATAAAAGAAATCCTAGATTTATATGTAGTAAAGCAAGAGGAAGCAAAAAGAGCACTAGCTGTTGCAGTTTACAATCACTACAAGAGAATAAACTCTTCAAAAAAAGCAAATAGTGAAATTGAACTTCAAAAATCTAATATTCTAATGATTGGACCAACTGGTTCTGGTAAGACTCTTCTTGCACAGACATTAGCTAGATTATTAAATGTACCCTTTGCCATTGCAGATGCCACTACTCTTACAGAAGCTGGCTATGTAGGTGAAGATGTAGAAAATATAATTCTAAAGCTAATTCAAAATGCTGATTATGATATAGAAAGAGCAGAAAAAGGTATCATTTATATAGATGAAATAGACAAGATTGCTAGAAAATCTGAAAATGTATCTATAACTAGAGATGTAAGTGGTGAAGGTGTGCAACAAGCACTTCTAAAGATTATAGAAGGAACTATTGCAAATGTACCTCCACAAGGTGGCAGAAAGCATCCATCTCAAGAGTTTATCCAAGTAGATACATCTAATATTCTATTCATCGTTGGTGGAGCCTTTGACGGAATAGATAAAATAATTGAAAATAGAATCTCTAAGTCATCAATGGGATTTGGTGCAGAAATTAGAGACAAAAATAAAGAAAAGGAAAATATCTTGACAAAGGTTGAGACAGAAGATTTATTAAAATTTGGACTTATTCCAGAATTAATTGGTAGACTTCCTGTCACTATAACTCTTGAAGAGCTTGATGAAGATGCCTTAGTTGAAATACTAACTAAGCCAAAGAATGCACTTGTAAAGCAGTATAAAGAGCTTTTAAAATACGATGATGTAGATCTTATCTTTGACGACGAAGCACTTAAATACATTGCTAGACGTGCAATTGAAAAGAAAGCTGGAGCAAGAGGTCTAAGAGGTGTCATTGAAAGTACAATTATGGATATAATGTATGAGATACCTTCTAGAGACGATATAAAAGCTGTTGAGATTACAAAAGAATCAGTAGAGGGCACATCCCCTGCTAAACTAATTAAAAAATAAGAGCCGTGGTTTCCACGGCTTTTTTAGAAAGTATTAAAGGTGAATATGGAAAAAATTAAATTACCTCTTATACCTCTGAGAAATTTAGTAATATTTCCACATATGGTTACGCATTTTGATTGTGGAAGAAATATATCTATAAATGCAGTTGAAGAGGCTGAAATGGCTGATTCAAAAATATTTTTAGTTGCACAAAAAGACATAGATGTAGAAGAACCAACTAGAGAAGATATATTTGACGTTGGTACAATTGCAACTATAAAGCAAATATTAAAGCTTCCAGGTGGCATTACTAGAGTTCTCGTTGAGGGTGAAAAAAGAGGGGAAATAGATGAAATAGATATTGAAAAGGATCTAATAGAAGCTATAGTTGACATTTATGAAGAAGATGAAAATGTAGACATAGAAGATGAAAAAATTGAAGCTGCACTTAGACTTGCAATGGCTGACTTAGAAACATATGCAACACTTGATGACAAAATGTTTGCGGGTCTACTTTCAAATATAGCTGACACAGATAATCCTTCAAGATTTATAGATACAATTGTTGGTTATTTAAATTTTAAATTAGAAGACTATCAAAGAATACTTGAAACCTATGATATATACGATAGAATTGTAGCATTTCACGAAATAATGAAGCGTGAAATTGAACTAATGTCAATTGAAAAACAAATTAATGACCAAGTTAAGAGTAAAATGGACAAACTTCAAAAGGATTATTTTCTTAAAGAACAATTAAAGGCAATACACAAGGAGCTTGGCGACAGTGAAGATGAAGCTGACATAATTGAAAACTATAGAGAAAAAATAGAAGAAAAGAAGTTACCTGATGAAGTAAGGGAAAAGGCACTAAGTGAAGTTAAAAAATTAAATAATTTAAATTCACAATCTCCAGATTATTCACTTCTTATTAATTATCTCGACTGGATAATAGACCTTCCATGGCTTGAAAGTGGAAATGAAGAAGTAAACATAAAATCTGCAAGAAATATATTAAATAAGGAACACTACGGACTTAAATCTGTTAAGGAAAGAATTCTAGAATTTATAGCAGTTAGAAAACTTGCAGGCGATGGACAAAAGGGACCAATACTTTGCCTTGTAGGTCCACCAGGAGTTGGAAAAACTTCAATTGCAAAATCAATTGCATCAGCACTTGATAAAGAATTTGTGAGGATGAGCCTTGGTGGAGTAACTGATGAAGCAGAAATTAGAGGACACAGAAGGACTTATATAGGAGCACTTCCTGGAAGAATAATTTCACTTATGAAAAAAGCTGGCAAAAACGACCCTGTATTTTTATTTGATGAAATAGATAAAGTTGGCAAGGACTTCAAGGGAGATCCGGCATCTGCACTACTTGAAGTTCTAGATCCAGAGCAAAATAATTCCTTTACAGATAGATATTTGGAACTTCCTTTTGATTTATCAAATGTATTTTTCATTGCAACAGCAAATACTTCTCAGACAATACCAAGACCACTTCTTGACAGAATGGAAGTTATAGAAATTGGCGGATACACTCCAAATGAAAAGCTAAATATTGCAAAAAAATATTTAGTGCCTAAGCAAATTGAAGAAAATGGTCTTAAAAATGAAAACATAAGTATTTCTGAAAGGGCCATAAAAGATATAATCGACTACTACACTAGGGAGTCTGGAGTTAGAGGACTTGAAAAGCAAATTTCAAAAATCGCAAGAAAGGCAGCTCTTAAAATAGTAGAAGAAGATGTGGAAAAAGTATCTGTAAGCACGAGAAATATTTCAGATTTCCTTGGTGAAAAAATATTTACAATAGATGAAAATGAAAATAAGGACCAAGTTGGAGCAGTTAATGGACTTGCTTGGACACAAGTTGGAGGAACAACACTTAGCATTGAATCTACAATTATGAAGGGCAAGGGAAATCTCACACTTACAGGTTCACTTGGAGATGTAATGAAGGAATCTGCAATTGCGGCACTATCACATATTGCATCAAATGCAGAAGAATTTGGACTAGATCCTGAGTTTAGAAAATCAATAGATATACACATTCACGTGCCAGAAGGAGCAACTCCAAAGGATGGACCATCTGCAGGAATTACAATTGCAACATCAATTCTATCAGCGCTTACTAAAAAGCCAGTTAGAAGTGATGTAGCAATGACTGGTGAAATAACACTTCGTGGAAAAGTCCTTCCAATAGGTGGACTAAAAGAAAAACTTCTTGCAGCTGAAAGATTTGGAGTAAAAACGGTAATCATACCAGAAGAAAATAAAAGAGATTTAAGAGAAATTGAAGAAGAAGCAGTGAAGAAACTTGAGATAAAAACTGTAAGCAATTTCTCTGATGTTGTAAAGATTGCAATAGGTGATTTAAGTGAAAATAAGTAAAGCTGATTTAGAAAAAGTAGCAGTAGAGGAAAAACAATACCCTAGTGAAAATCTTCCAGAGTTTGCCTTTGCAGGCAGATCCAATGTAGGGAAATCTTCATTTATAAATGCAATGCTAAATAGAAAAAACTTAGCAAGGACCTCATCAACACCTGGTAAGACTAGGACAATTAATTTTTACAATGTAAATGATGCCCTTAGATTTGTAGACCTTCCTGGATATGGATATGCAAAGGTGGCAAAATCAGAGAAGGGCAAGTGGGCAGGTATAATCAATAGATACTTGGAAACTCGTAAAAATATTCTTGAGACAATTCTTTTAGTAGACATAAGACATGAGCCTACAGAACTTGATAAACAAATGTATGACTATATAATTGAGTCAGGATTTTCTGGAATAGTAATTGCTACGAAGAAAGATAAGATAAAAAAATCACAGCTACAAAAACACATTTCGACAATTGAAAAGAAATTAAATGTAGTCCACAAAGAAAATATTATTGCCTTCTCATCTGAAAAAAGAGATGAAGTAGAGGAAATGTGGGAAATATTTGAAGATATGATTAAATTTCACGGTGAAAAAAATGAATAATATAAATCCAGGCAAACTCCTAGCTGCCATAACATTTATAGTAGTATTTGTACTTGGAAACATAAATGGAATATCTACAGCTGGAGCAAACGCAGTATTTCTCGCATTAATAGTTGGAGATGTGTTTAAAGAACTTAAAAATAGTAGTAGCAAGTTAGAAAAATATTCAAATTATTTAATATTTTTTGGCGGAATAGTGCTACTTATTGCAAATGTATTTGAATTTGTAAAGTAGAAATAAGAGAAGTCTAGAAATAGACTTCTGAGGTTGTATACAAACCCACTATAACGCTCACCGGATTTCGCTTTCTACAAATTCTAATTCTTAACTCGCTGAAAAACGCAAACTCGCTAACGCTCAAACAGTGCGTTTTTCGGGCGCTCG
>Ga0129315_1000506_pt1 | contig 30619 bp, 28 predicted proteins | sample Cm827metagenome_FD_94432 | JGI IMG/M metagenome (GOLD analysis project Ga0129315, IMG submission 94432) | Eastern black-and-white colobus group fecal microbial communities from Wisconsin, USA - Cm827 metagenome | ecosystem: Host-associated > Mammals > Digestive system > Large intestine > Fecal... | reverse complement strand
GTCCGCTTTTCGGGCAAAAGAAAACCTGCTTGCGTATCCTGCCGCAGCAGGTTCTCAAGCAGGTCGTCTTTGCTCATGCAGCCGGGAAATCGGTCGATGGGTTCAAGCTCACAGGCGAATTGAAAATAGTTTTTCATGGACACCACTCCCTTCTAAAGCTCGTCCAGCCAGTTTTCATAATCTTCCTTTCGCTTTCGCTGGTCGTATCGCACCTGCGCGTCGTAGTAATTGCCCATCGTCGCGGGCGCGTTGAACAGCGTGGTCAGCAGATATTTCTTGATGTTGCGGACACGGCTCGCGTTTTGCTCAAGGCATCCGAAGATGTACTCGACGTGCATACTGTTGATTTTGCGCATCCGCTCCTTAACCAGCTCGGCGGGATACTCCGCCCCGGAAATCGTGATCGTTTCTCTGCCGGTGCAGAGGATTTCCACCATCAGCTCGACGATCTCATCCATCCGATCCCGGTTATACGGCGTGACAAGGCAGCTATACCCGATCTGCGACCGCACGCTGTCCCGAATCGCCGCAACATCTTCCTGCCTTTCTTTGGGATGATGGATTGATGGATAAGGATTTTCTCCTTGGGTATTTGGTGGATACGTTTTTTCTGAATTCGTGTTTGATCTATTCGTATTTAATTGTGCGGGATTTTCCTGTTCAGGTTTTTCCAGTTCTGGATTCTCCTGCACAGGCTTTTCCTGATCTGGATTTTCCAATGCTGGCTTTTCCCGTTTTGGTTTTTCCGGTTCAGGTGCGTCCGGCGCGAGCTGGCTGTTCATGTGGCAGTCCTCGTAGATCAGGTACTCCGTCCCGCTCAGCCGTCCGCGCTCGTCCCTCTTTCGGTTGCGGATGACATAGCCCGAACGCTCCAGTTCCTTGACGGCTTCGCTGATCGCGTCCACGCCCTCTTTGCTGATTGCCGCCAGCCCCCGAAGCGTATAATCCCAGTTCTCCGGCAGGGACAGCATCACCGACATCAGTCCCTTCGCTTTGAGCGTCAGGCGTTTATCCTTCAAATGCTGATTGGACATCATCGTGTAGTTTTTGGTTTTGACAACTCGAAAGACTACGGTCATTTTGTTTCACCTCCCTTCGCATGGGTATAGAAAAAGGCGTTCGCCTTTCGGTAAACGCCTTGCAGAATATTTTTCACTTTTCCTGCCGAGAATTATTGTTTGATTGTTTTGCTCAATTCTTCAACTTCCTGCTTTGTCAGCATTGTTGCGGCAATAATCAATTCCTCAGAGCAGCCCATTTCAAGCATACGACGAGCAATAGCAAGTTTTGCCAGCCTTTTGCCGCGCTTCTCGCCCAGCATGATTCCTTCGTCAACCATCTGCCGAATTGCTTCACACATACTTGTATTTTCACCTTCAAAGCACTTGAGCATAGCCTTTACTGCTTGATTGTTTTGCTCAATTCTTCAACTTCCTGCTTTGTCAGCATCGTTATATCAACGATCTGCTCTTTGGAGTAATTCTTCTCAAGCATACGACGTGCGATAGCCAATGTCCTTTGCTTTTCGCCACGTTCCTCGCCACGTTCTTCGCCCAGCATGATTCCTTCATCAACCATTTGCCGAATCGCTTCACACATATTTACAGCCTCCTTATTCGGGTCAATCGCAATTCCCGCGTTCGTCATAGCATTGATAACCAGAGCCGCGTTTGTTTCCAGACAACTGAACTTTGGATCCTCATTCAGCAGCTTTTCCATCTGTGCCTTATCCCGCTGGTATTTGATATACGCCAGCACCTCGCGCAGACTGCTGTTCAGCTTCTGAAGGTCGTTGTCGCTCATCTCCATCGGGTCAATCATGAAAACCCGATAATCTTGAATAAATGGAAGGACTTTTTCGGGTTGCTCACCGTACATCTCGCGCAGGCTGAGCGGCGCATCCCATTTCTTTCCGCCAAAGTTGATGACCAGCGTAATCACGGGGGACAGCCGATCTTCCTTCCTCATACCAGAAAGATATTCTTCCGACGTGCCGGTTTTTCCTTCCTTACGATGCTGACTCGCCAGATCACGCACCTGCTTTTCGAGCTGCATGGCATCGTACAGCATGTTGCGAACCGGCATGGCATAATGCACATGGCTTTGATTCTCAATCCCCAGCACGAGATAGGTGTACCGATCATCCGTCTTGACCGCCAGCGTTTTGAGCGTATCGCGGTATTTCTGCGTTGCTTCCGGCTTGCCTTTTTCATCCTCATGATATGGAATCACATACTGCGTCGTATCCATATCGGTCAGTTGTTCCGGCTTAATGACCTGTTCGCCATCGTAAATCAGGTAGTTAAAAGCGTCTGCAAACACTTTTGCTTCCGAAACATACTGTTTGGTTGCCGTATCCTGAATGGACATGTTTTTCTCTCCTTTAAGCCGTCGTTTCATTCGTCCATGCTCTATTTCAGGTTTATTTTATCACGTTGCTTATGATTTCGCAAGCGCTTATGATTTATCATCGTTCCTGCGAAAGCTGCCATTTTTTATACCAGCCTTCCAGCAGCTTGATGATGGTATCTTCCATTTGCTTAGGCGTGTAGGATTTCGGGAAATACCTGCGCAGCGTTTCATTTTTCAGCGTTACCCGATCAAGGTCGGTTTTCTTTTCTTCGCTCATGACCGCCCGCATCACGTCAAGGGAAAGCATCTTCTGCTGGCTGAATTTCTTTAACCGCTGTGCCTGAGAAAGCGACGGGGTTGCCTGCTCGCTGTCCATCGCTTCAAGCAGAAGGGTTTGTTCTTCTTTTTTCAAATAGGACAGCTCAACAGCAGGGTTAAATGCAATTTTGCGTTCATCCACCATGTCTAGCAGTTCAGGAATCAGTTCGGTTAGGCGGATATAACGGAAAATTTGGTTTTTGCTACCGCCTATTTGTTCAGCCATAATTTCACTTGATCGTTTTCCATCGAAATTGTTCCCAAGTTGGGAACAATTTTCTTTGGTATGCCGTCCAGCCTGTCTTTTCATCGCTTCCAGCTTCATTTTATAAGCAAAAGCGCGTTCACTAGGCAGCAGCTCCTCACGCTGCAAATTGCTATCCACCATGATGATTGTAGCGGCATCGTCGTCGAGGTCGCGAATAATAACCGGCATGGTTTCCTTGCCTGCCAGCTCGGACGCATGATGCCGCCTGTGTCCCGCAATCAGCTCATAACCGCCGTCAGGGTCAGGACGCGCAATCGCGGGGACAAGTACGCCATACTTGCGCACACTGTCCACTGTGTCCTGCATCGCAGCATCGTCTTTGACCTTGAAGGGATGATTCTTGAACGGATGCAACTCTCCTAAAGGGATATTCTGTACCTTTTCCCGTTGAGCATCTTCTCGAATTTCCTCCGTTGCAAAAAGATCATCGACCGATTTCAGTTCGATGTTTCTGGCGCTGCTTTTCATGCTGAATCACCTCTTTCGTCAGCGCGCTGTACGCCTGCGCGACCTTGCCCTTTGGATCATACGCAAAGATGCTTTTCCCTTCGGCGCTGCACTCCGCCGCCCTGATGGAGTGCGGAATCGCAGTATCAAACACCTTAATTTTTGTTCCGTACTGTGTCCGAAGCAATTCGCTGATTTCACGGGCATACGTCGTCCGGCTTGCCATTGTAATGAGAATTCCTTCAACCCGCAGCCCTCTGTTTAATCCCCGGCGCATCCTGCCGATGCTTTCCATCAGCTTGCCCAACCCATCCACCGACAAATAATGCGGTATGGTCGGAATCAGCACGCTGTCTGCCGCCACCAGTGCATTGATCGTCATCATGCCCAGCGACGGCATACAATCCAGCAGCACATGGGAGTAGTTCTTTCTGCAATCGTCCAGCACCCGTTTCAGCACATTTTGCCGTGTATCCAGCGACGCTTCCACACCGGACAAGGCGATGCTGCCGGGAATCAAGTCCACCCCTTCTGCATGATGCAGAATCGCTTCTTCGGCATGAACGGGTTGTTCCTGAAGAACTCTGCCCATGAGCGTAGCCAGCGTTACCGGCAGGGTTTCCGGCTTTCTCCATCCCAAGCTGAGCGTCAGGCTGGCTTGCGGATCGCAGTCCACCAGCAGCACACGCTTTCCTTCTCTTGCCAAACCAATACCCAAATTGGCGCAGGTCGTCGTTTTGCCTACGCCGCCCTTCTGGTTTGCCAGACTGATAATTTGCGTATCCATATTTTCTCCTTTCTGATGAATACAAAAAAGGACGCTCGTTGTCGGAGCGTCCCCAAGTTACTGAGATTGAATTTTCTTATCTCGCGATCAGAATTATCCTTTCAGGTTTATCATAACTCGATAGTCCATGCTGTCAGCGTGGATCGTATCGAAAAAGTCATTAAAATTAGAAAGTTTTTCTTGAATAACAGTAAAAACTATTGATATCTTCGATGCTTTCTGCACATGTTTTTGCGGAGATATGTGCAGTAACCGAAAAAGAGGCACATGTTTCTGCATATACCCAGATATAATTATATGCAGAAAGACCACCAACCTGATTCGTTTTGCCTATGCTGCCTTTTTGTCTGAACAGGCTGACGATTTATGCAGCCAATGAAAAAAGAAACTGGCAGAACATCTCTGCAACAGCTCCTCGTTTAAGAAAAATAACTCCAATATCACAAAATTCCGCATTCCGTCATAATCTTTTTGATAGATTCCCAGATGGATAGAGAGGGGTTTTCTGTGTAATATGAATACGTCTTGTACTGATATCGAAGGAATCCTTTTTCCTGATTCTGCATCATAAGACGCTCAGACCGTTGAATCGCCATTTTCACATCGTCTAAGGATAATTGATTCAGAACACGTTTGAAATTATCTTTTTGTTTATATTCGTCCAGATTCTCAAAATGTTCATGATAAGCATTATTGATCGGATATAAATACTGTCGGCGATCTGTTTTTGCTCCGTTGCAATCTGCTTTATGTAAGATCATCCACAGTTCAAATGTAAAATTGCTATATCCCAGCCTATATTTGATGTTTTTACCCAGCTTTTCTGCTTCCTTCATGCGATCCAAGGTTGTCATAAATTGTTTCGTATGAAGTTCATCTTCACTTTCTCGGTCAAATACATGCGTAATTTCTGTTTTGCCCAGAATAATCATGCTCTTGGCACGCACAAGTGGATCTTTCTCGATTTTGGAATCTAATTTCACTTTATATTTCGCTTCGTCACATTCATTGATACAGTTTTGCAGCCAATCCAAATACCACTTTTCCGTTTCGCCTTCTACGGAAAAATAGTATGTCATATTTTCTTTTCTCATAATCTTATGCCTCACTTCCATGCTTCAACAGTTTCTCGAAGATAGGAAGGAAATCCACATTCCTGATTGCACCGTAACGATCAACAAAATAGTTACGCATATAATCTTCGTTTTTTCGAACACCATTTTTTCCGGCTGTTCCGAAATCTGATAACGCATAAGCGCTGCTGCAATGAGTTTCTTCGTCCCGTTCAACAAATTTGATCTCATCCCGTCTGAAAAGGTTGGTATTCAGGAAAATTGGATTATGCGTATTGAAAATCAGCTGCGCATGATGAATATTAACTTCATCATTGTGGAAGATATTGATGATATTCATCAAAGCCATTGGATGGAGAGAAGCGTCAAACTCATCAACAACCAATGTGCTGCCGTTCATCAGGGCATTAACTACCAATGGAAACATATTGACAAAACGAATTGTTCCATAAGACTCAAAAAGCTCTGCTGGAATGGCTTTTCCCTCTGACTCGAATATGGAACACAGCTTCGCTTCTGTATTATCTCCATCTACGACATAGCCCAGTGCGTTCGAGTTGATACCAAACGTCTTAGCAGCTTCGGTCAACGTTTTCTCAACATAGATGGACTTCTTCTTCGGATCGGTGAACTTCCGAATGAGCTGCATGGCATCCGACCGATAAATCACCATGAATTGTTGATTCAACCATTCACTGATGATCGAAACCAGCTTCGAGCTAAACATCGTTTTGAAACCGTTCATAAGGAATAGTTCTTCATCATTCAGGTTAGCCGACGCAATAGCAATGACACTATCGGCATTCTGCTCAAACTCATTGGCTAACCATTCCTTTATTCCGCTCAAGTCATGAATCTTTAAGCCATTCTCTCTTGTGAAGATTGGCGCTTCGTTTACTGAAAGCTGTTCGAACACAACTTTACGTTTATAATCAACCGCCAAAAACGTACCCAAATCAAGACCGATTTTATAATCGATCAAAAGACCGTTTACAATAAACCGGATTGAAAACATCACGGGTAGCGCATTATCTTCTGTATTATTGGGGATAAGTTCAAGCGCCGACGCAGCCGCGTTGGGCATGGATTTATCGTCATCATTTCGGATATTTCCGCGAAGCACGATTGTTTTGAAGGAATCCATTGCCCCAATGATGTTTGTCTTACCCGCAGCATTTGGTCCGTAGATTACAGCCGAGCATAGACCTTTGTATGTCTTCCTGCCAACAGTTGCATGAAGGATACTATAATCCAATCCCTTTTGCTTCGGCGCAGGAACAAGTGAAAATATTGTTTCGTCTTTGAAAGACTTATAATTGCTCATTCTAAATTCCAGAAGCATAGTTTTTCCTCCATTTTGCACTGTTTTTTCAAATTCCTTTTTCATTTTACTTCACTTGCTCGGATAAATCAATCTATTATATCTTATTTTGCAAAATATTTGCAAAATTATTCTCGTAAATTCACTTTTATGATATCGAAAAAAACGCCCACGACCCGTGAGCGCTTCATCATCCACTATTCACTTTCTGTTCCGCACGAGGATGTACGCCTTTGATTCGGCATTGATGGCATGAAACCCGTCTGCTGCCAGATACTCCATCAGGCTTGTTTTGGGAATCATGCAGCGCATCCGAATCAGGAAATGCTCCACCTTATCCTTGTTGCACCAGTTGAGAATCGTCTGGTGCTTATAGCCTGTGATTTCCATCACCTGCGGAATCTCCAGCACATCAGGATATTCTTCAAGAACACGGCTCAGGGTTTTCTCCAGAAGCCTGATCGTCGATTCAGAGTGGCAGCGTCCAGACATCCTTTCCGCGCCAATCTTCATTTTGCACAGAAGCGGATTCTCGTCACGAAAGTAGAGAAAGTCCACGACATCCGTAATCTTGATGGAATACTTTCGGGTTTTCTTCCCCGTGCAGACACTTGGAATCAATCCGCTTTCCAAATATTTCTGTGCGGTTTTCTTGGAAACCTTGCAGATTTTGTACAGCTGCTCCTTGGTGATGTATTCGGGGTACTCGTCCAGCACCCATTCATAGTCATTTCTATCATTCATTTTGCCTGTTACCTTTCTCCTTTTTTCTGGTCAACAGCGGGGGTAATCAGGCTGATTTATCTCTCTTTTTTCTCTCCTATGTGCCGTTTTCTCTCCTAAATCTCTCCAAAATGCCCGTTTTTGAGCAAATTGGCATGATTCATTCGAACCCTTGACACACCTCGGTTTTTGACCGAAAACAGCCGAAAAATTGAGCTATTGTTCGTGTTTTTATCTTCTCTCAGCTTCTCCGTTCTTCCTTTATTTTCCTCGAAATGGTGTTTAACCGACAACACTCGAAATGCTGTGAGGGTAAAACCTCCTAGGGTTCGAATCCCTAACTCTCCGCCAGAAAAGAACGCTGATCTTGATACAAAGGTTAGCGTTTTTTCTTTGCCCGGAAAGCCTTACAGTACCAGGCTTTTTATAGTCCCCTGGATGCAAACGCATCCTGCCCTACTATGACAAGTGGGGGCAGGATGCGTTTTTCTTTGCTATTATTGGTATATTGAGATACTTTGGCTGTCGAGTGGGTGCAAAATAAGCGGTAGCGATTGATTGCCGTTTAATTTTGTGCACCCAAGACGGCCGCCGTTTTATTGTTGGGTGCATGATAAAACAGCAGCCAGAATTAGACGTTATGTTTTTATAAACTATGAGGATGACCGCCGCCTTATATATCGATCTAGATATTTTGTACTTTTTTATTGATACAGGATCAGCGCAATCATTTCCACGGGTTCCTCACCATGACAAGCCAATCCATGTCCCTCGCCCGGCGCGCAATAAGCCACATCGCCCGGGCCAATCTCCACGATCGTGCCGTTGTCGTTGTAACGTCCCTTGCCGCTGAGGATGTAGTAGGTCTCGCTGTCGCCGTTGTGGATGTGGTAGCCGATCTCGCTGCCCGGATACACGGTCGTGTGGCCGAAAACGCGACCCTTCTGGCTCATCTCTTCCGGGCCATTGAGCAGACTGCGGACGGTGATCTCGCCGACGCCGTCAAACGGCGCGGGTTTGCGAACAGAAATCTTTTCTTTGCTTCTGCGAATCATCTGAAACACTCTCCTTTTTTGATTGATTTGATTGCCTTTTGTTGATGCTGCGTTTCCACTGGCTGATACGACCTGGAAGCCATTTTTTTCATTCGAAAACAATTACCGTCCCAGTTTCCCCATGTACCTATGACATGCGAGCTGCATAACCGCACCCGTAACGATCCATGAAGCCGGATAGACCAGCATCAGCATCAGATACGTCGGATTGAGCGGAAGGACATACAGTACCCACAGGATGCGGAAACAAACAGAGCCTATGACGGTCAGCACGGCAGGTGGTATGGAAACCCCGATTGCACGCATGCCTGCGCTCCCGCTTTCGTGGAACGCACTCAGGCCTTCCAACAGACCGACATATCGCATACGAATCACAGCATAACCGATGATCCCCGCATCCGCAGTAAACAATCCGACGAACATCGAAGCCTTCCAGGCAAACAACAGAGAAACCACGCTTGTAAACAGGAAACCATACAACAACGATCGGCGGTAAATGCGCCGACATTGTCTATAATCACCGGCACCATAGCTTCGGCTCAAGAAAGTCACACAGGCTTGCGAAAATGCCAGGGCAATGTTATACGTAATGTATTCAAACGTCAGGGCGGTAGAGGATCCGGCAATGGCAGACGCGCCGTATCCGTTGAGTGTAGACTGGATAAACAGGTTGGATAAAGAAAACAACATGCCCTGTATACCGGATGGCAGTCCAATCTTTACGATTTCGCCCACATACTGCATTTTCAAGCGAAGCTTTGTCACATCCAGCCGGATCGCTCCCTGCTCCCTCATCAGGATGCCCAGCAGCACAAATGCCGAAAATACATTTGACAATACCGTCGCAGTTGCTACACCAGCGACATCCATATGGAAAGCTACTACAAAAACGAGATTCAGAAGAACATTCAAAATCCCGGACGCAAAAAGCGTATACAGCGGGCGTTTGGAATCCCCAATACAACGCAGGATGGATGCGCAGAAATTATACAATGCAATAAATGGCAGCCCCAACAGATAGATACGAAAATACAGAATCGCACCGTCTGCGATCTCGCCGGGGGTATGCATCCAATCCATCAGCGCCTCGGACAGGAGCTGACCGCCCACCATGATTCCCAAACCAAACAGGATCGAGAACAGGATCGCGGTATGAACCGATTCTGAAATCTCTTCTTTCTCTTTTGCCCCGATCAAGCGGGCAATCAACACGTTCGGGCCTACAGAAAGACCGGTCAGCAGCATGACAAACAGGGAAACATTGGCTGCGTTGGCTCCGACTGCTGCCAGCGCAAGGCCACCAGCAAAGCGTCCTATCACCGCAACGTCCACAGAATTGAACAGCTGCTGTAGCATACCGCTCAATGCGATTGGAATAGCAAGCCGGATCAATCCGAGCGACAGAGAACCTTCATCTATTGCTTCATATGACTCTTTACACATCATTCTCCCCTTCAGTCGCGAAATAATCGGTCACACCGGAATCCCAATTGTGAGATACGACAAACGAGATAAACATCACGTGCCCAGATATTTCAGTATCTCCTCGTGCGTCAACTCCGCAGTCGGCTTATGCAGGACGACATTGCCTTTTTCCAGAATATAGCAATCATCACTGACCGCCAAAGCGAATTTGACGCTCTGTTCTGCTACCAGAATAGAGACATTCATCTTCCTAAGCTGCGACACAATCTCAGCAAGCTGATCGACCACGATAGGCGCCAAGCCCTCAGTGATCTCATCCAGAAGAATCATGGTAGGATTCTGCATCAGGCCTCTGGCAACAGTCAGCATCTGCTGTTCACCACCGGAGAGCTTGTTGCCCATTGAGTTTTCGCGTTCCTTCAGACGCGGAAAGAGCTCATAGATCCTTTCAAGCGTCCACTTCTGCTCCCCATTCGGACCTTTTTTCCGGGCAATAAGCAGGTTTTCCTTGGTCGTCAGGTCACTGAAAATATGCCGTCCCTGCGGCACATAGGCGATGCCCGCCTGTGCGATCTGATAAGGAGACATGCCCACGAGTTCTTTGTCGCCGAAGCGAATGCTGCCTTCCGTTCTGGCATGGTTCTTCGGGTTCATGGCGCCGCAGATCGTCTTCATCGTTGTGCTTTTGCCTACGCCATTTCTGCCGAGGATACATGCCGAGCGTCCCTTCTCCACCGCAAGATCGACGCCGAAAAGAATATGGCTGCTACCGTAATATGCATTCACACCGTTGAGTGTCAGTATATTGCTCATCGCTCGTTTCCTCCGATATAGGCATCCTGCACGAAGCTGTTCTGCCGGACTTCCTCCGGCGTACCGGTCGCCAGATGATGACCGTTGTGCATGACGGAAATACGGTCAGCGTAATTGAATACGATCTCCATGTCATGTTCGATGAACATCACCGTCATATGCTTTCTCTGTGCCAGGTTCCGAATCATCTTCATGATCTCATAGCCTTCCGCTCGCGCCACGCCAGCCGTCGGTTCATCCAGAATCAGAAGCCTCGGTTCCAACGCAAGTGTGATTGCAATCTCCAGACGACGCTGATCGCCGTAACTGAGCAGGGAAGCGGTTTCATCTGCCTTATCCGCAAGACCTACAGAGCGAAGCACCTCGATAGCTTCCTTTTTTAGAAAGTCCTTTTTCTTCGGTAAAAAGTCATATACACGTCCTGCCCGCTTCACCAACGCGATCCGGACATTCTCAAACGCTTTGAGTTCTCCGAAAAGCTTGGAGATCTGAAAACATTTGCACATGCCCCGATTCGCAATCTCGTGTGCAGGCAGTACGGAAATATCCTCATCGCAGAAGACAACTTTGCCGGAGGAAGGGATCGTCCGTCTGCAGACTAGATCCATTAGTGTGGATTTCCCCGCGCCGTTCGATCCAATGATCGCATGCATTTCGCCATCCAGTATATCCAGCGACACGTCATCGACGGCGCGGATCGCGCCAAAGTTTTTCGAAATATGCTCGATTCTCAAAATGATCCCGCCATTCATTCTGCACCCTCCTCCCTTCTGTAACGCTCTTTCAGAGTAGCCACCAAAGAGACCAGTCCCTTCTGCAGCAGATAGACCGTCAGCAGGATCATCAGACCCATGAGTCCCTCATAATAAGGGAACACCGTTGAAATGTAATTGTAGATAAACGAAATGATGAACGCACCAATGATCGGGCCGGCAAAGTATGTGCTTCCGCCAAGAACACACATGATGACTGCCTGGAAAGAAAGAGACGTATCCAGCGAAGCCGTATATGCACCGGCGTTCCTGAAAGCATACAGTATGCCTGCGATTGCTGCAAACATACAGCTGACCGTAAAGATCACAAGCCGCAGACGATTGGTATGGATCCCCAGGAAGGTCAAGCGTTCCTCATTCTCTCGGGCCCCCTGCATAAGCATGCCAAACGGCGACTGAACAATCAGGTAGATCGCCACGCAGCAAAGCAGGCAGACCGTCCAGATAATGGCATAAGTCGTCCGGTAACCGGTCAGGAATTCTGGCAGCGCCTGATAGGTCACGCCGACTGTCGAGCCAGCCCAGACCCACTTGCCCACAGCTGTCAACGCTGCCAGCGCAATACCATAGCTGAGGAAGGTGAACGCTTCCATGCTGTTCTTCAGGCAGATGATGCCAACGAATACAGTGAGAACAAAACAGATGAGGAGTGTCATCAGTAACGCAGGAATCAGTGCTATACCATAATGCGACATGATCAGTACAAGCACATAACCGCCCATACCGAAAAACAGCGAGTGTCCTAGACTGACCATACCGCTGTAACCATACTGAAGATTAAACGAAAGCGCAAAGAGCGTCATCACGACGATGCGCCCCAGGATCGCCGTAACGCTTTCCGATGACAGCACGCCGACCACGCCGTAAATACCGAATACAAGCAGCATGAAGAGAAGCGATTTATCGATCTTTTTCATTTGTTATCTCTCCTTCTTCACAAAAAGTCCTTTGGGGGAAATAAACATGACAATGATCATGACCAGCGTGGGAACGAGATTATACCAGGTCGGCGTATAAATCGCCGCAAAGGAACTGATGATGCCGAGCAGTACAGCCGCGGGCAGACAACCGTTGATGTTGTTCATACCGCCGATCATCAGCACCGGGAAAACATTGTTGAACACCGAAAGGCCCGTCTTGGGCGTCAGACCGGAAAGCGGTGCATTGAGTGCACCCGCCAGACCACCCAGACCGATGCCCAGCATAAACATGATGGTATACAAGCGATCCACGTTGATGCCCAGATGCTCAACCATGCTCTTGTCGTTGATAATGGCCCTGAAGCACACACCCAGCATGGTTTTTTTGAAGAGAACCGCAAAGGCAATGCCCACCAGCGCTGCGATAGCGATGATAAACAGATAATAATATGGGAAGACGATCTTGGTAAACGGGATCATCACAGCACCAGAAAGGAATTTCGGCAGACCGGTCGCCTTGACCTTATTGCCCCATACCATGATCATGCTGTCACAGATGATGTAGCTGGCTCCCATTGTGATCAGCAATGAAAAGATCATATCCTTGCCAAAAACAGGGCGGAGCAAACGCTCCAGCACACCGCCCAGCAACGCGGTAACCACAAATCCGCCCAGCAGTGCCAGTCCGAACGGCAGACCCATGGCGGTAAAGATCTGATTGCAGACATAGGCGCCCAGGATATAGAACGCACCCTGTCCGAAATTGATGATGCCCATGCCGCTGATAATCAGGCTCATGCCGGCTGCCATCAGATAGGTCAGCATGCCGCTGGATAAGCCGATCACAAGGGTCAGGGCAAAACGAGATAGCGTCATAATACCTCCACAAAAAAGGGGATCTGCAGGATCCTGCAGACCCCCTAAAAGAGCCGTCTAAGAATGTGTTAATCAGATTTCAAATGTACGTCTGTTATAGCCTGAATCGATCAGAAGCGGTCATTGACACCCAACTTCTGGGCATACTCGGCCATCTCCTCCTGCGTCGGCAGGCACTCCTCAGCGGTGTAGGTCTTATAGGAAGGGGAGATCGGCTCGACCCAACCCTCAACCTTCTCAGTCGTACCGTAGTAGACATTGAAGGTCAGCTGGTTGTCCAGATCGCGGAACTCATGGACGCCGGTGCTGTCGGTCCAGGAAATGTTCTTGATATACTGAGTCAGAACTTCGCTGTCGGTGTAGTCGGCACCGGCGGCAGCGCAGTCAGCAATGCCCAGCAGGGCCGCCTTCATGCAGCGATAGCAGCTCAGACCCCAGTCAGACGGTCCGATGAAGCCGTTTTCCTTCGCCAGCTCCGTGTTCATGTAGGAATCATAGAACAGCTGAGTCTCCTCATCCATGGCATCCTTGTCCCAGTACGGGAGAAGGAAGATGCCATGGGTCTTGCCATACGGGAACGCATTGGCCTCGACGAGCGGCGTGTTGGAAGCGGAGTCAACGACGAAATCGTTGTATACATCGCTGACCGCGAAGAGGTTGAACATGGAAGCCTGCTGCACCCAGCCGACGAAGGACGGGCCGCCGCCCTGCTGCATGACCATGTCCGGACTGGTGGCCGCAACAGAAGCGATGATGTTGGAGAACTCAGAATCGGACTCGGCGACGCGATAGCTTGCCAGCAGCTCAAACTTCGGATCGATCTTCTGGCCTTCCAGCAGGAACAGATTCTCCGCGTCAATAGTAGCCGCACCATCGGTACCGCAGAAGACGAAGTTCTTCTTGCCCTCATCTTGTACGGCAGCCTTCGCCAGGACCTTTGCAAAGGACCAGGCATTCAGGCCGCAGTTAAAGGCGTAATCAGACCAGTTCTTGATGGTAACCTCGGTAGAGGTATTGGGCATCATCATGACCGGGAAATGATTCGTCAGCGCCCACTGACCGGCAGCCGGGGCCATATCATCGCCATAAGCGAAGACGATGGCAACACAGCCGTCGTTTTTGGCATCGGTGCAACGCTGTCCGATCATGGATGCGTCGTTCTCCGGATCATAGACCTTGATCTCGATCTGCTTGCCATCAATGCCGCCAGCAGCATTAACCTGCTCCGCCGCGACTTCCCAGCCGTTCATGAAGTAGCCCAGAATGGAAGCTCTCGCAGCCGCGGAGCCATACGCAATAACACCGATCTTGATGGTCTCAGCACTGTCGGCAGCCGCCAGAGACATCGAGAAAACCATAGCAAGAACCAGAAGAAGACTAAACAGTTTTTTCATGGTAATCCTCCTTAAAAGTAAGCTTTCAAGGCATTTTCATAGAACAGCTTATTCTTGGACTGTTCACTGAGCCCCGAATGTTTTTCGAACATATCCATCATCTCGCGATAGGTTGCGGAATTCAGTGAACCAGGAATATCCGATCCCCAGATCACCTTGTCGTCTCCGTATCGATCGATAAATCGGTTCAGCATTTCCAGCGATCCAGGGAACGGGTATTCCTCTCCCAAGAACAGATCACACATTGCCGCCAGATCTACCCACACATTGTCATACGATGCAAGCGCGCACATTCTCTCCCACTCGGCTCTTTTTTTCCCATCATTGAGATAATCAGGCATAGCAAAACACAGATGACAAATCACAAAACGCAATTTGGGATGCGTTTCGATCGCTTTTTTCAGTGCATCGACCTGATAGCCGTTACCAAAGACCGGGCTGGGATCTACTGCGACAGTGATACCCAGCTTTTCGGCTTCGTCAAACAGCTTCATGACATCCGCACCGTCAAAACGCATCTCCGGATAAGCACGGGGATGACTGAAGCCCTGAACCGTACTCATCTCGAATTTGAGGACCGTCAGCCCGCGCTTATGCCAGAAGCGCATCTGAGCAACAGAATCCTCATCGCGAGGATCAATGACCATGGCTCCTTTCAGCTTGTCCGGGTACTTCGCAACAGCCTCAGCCACTTCCTCATTGATTCTGAATGTGAAAGACTGAAGGATAACTGCCTTCTCAATGCCAAACTGCCCGATCGTTGCTAGTAGCGCCTCAGTACTGAAGCTCGTGCTCTCAAAATAGGGCGGCACACGCCGGCAGGTTTCCCCGTTTTCGTATACGAAAATTCCGAATTTTTCTGCTTTTGTTTTAAGTGCGCTATCCGTTCTCCCGAGCATCGTCTCTGGAAGAATGTGAACATGCGCATCGATCGCTTTTCTCATTTCTGTCCTGCCCCGCTTTCATACGCAAAGATTTTGAAACATTTCTTTTGTATCCGTTCGTCCTTTCCCTATCTTAATAGAGCATTTCCGGCAGGAAATACGCAATCTGTGGGAAGAAGATTAACAGCAGCAGCGCTACAATAATCGTCACGATGAACGGCGTGACCTCTTTGATCAGTTCACCTATGCTGACATCCGCCATTTCGGCACCGACATATAGAAGTTGTCCGACCGGAGGGGTAATCATGCCCAACGAGCATGCGATCATGGCGAAGACGCAGAACGCCGTGATGTCATAACCGGCAGCGACCGCCAGCACCGACAGGATCGGCGTGACCACATACAGCATGACCATATGGGACATGAAACAGCCACCGATGAGCAAGATCGCCAGCACGACCAGCATCATCACCACTGGATACGGCACCAGCGGCTCCATATACTGACGCAGCAGCGTACGCAGTCCTAGCGAGGCAACGATCCAGTTGAAAATACCGCAGGCACCCTGAATGCTGAGCATCTTGCCGGTCGTCTTTGCCGCTTCAACAGCACATTCGCCGATATCCCGAAGCGACAGCTCTTTGTAGACGAACACACCGACGATCACGCAGTAGAAGCACATCCCCGCCCCGACCTCGTCTACCGTACCGACACCGAAACTCAAGCACAGCACGACCAGAACTGGCATGATCAGGGAGAAGAACGTTTCCCGAAGCACTTTAAAAAGATAACCAAATCCCTTCCATTCGCCTTTGGGATAATTACGCTTATTGCAGATGTATACCGACCAGACCGCCATACAGATTGCCATCAGAATACCTGGCACCAGACCGCCCATCAGAACCTTTTTAACATTCGCTCCCACATAAATAGCCAGCAGAACCAGACCCGTGGAAGGCGGAATGACCGGACCGATATTGGAAGATGCCAGCGTAATTGCCGAAGCATATGCGGCAGAATAACCATCCTTGACCATTTCAGGTACGAGCAGCTTATGCATTGCCGCCGTATCCGCCATGGACGAGCCAGAAACACCGGCAAAGATAACCGACTCGATAATGTTGATGTGGCTCAGACCGCCTCTGAGGTGACCGATGCACGCACGAAGGAAATTGACGATCTTTCGGGCGATACCACTCCGGGTCATCAGCTCACCAGCCAGGAAGAAAAATATGACACCCGAAAGGTTGATATTTCCCAAACCGGAGGACAAACCCGTAGCGATGACCGACATTGGCATAAAGCCACTGAACACCATTGCAAACAACACAGCAGTCAGAAGAAGCGAAGCGAAGACCGGAATCCTGATCACCAAAGAGACAATCAGAACCGTCAGCATGAAGATTACTTTTGCAGTCATTCTTATGCCTCCTTATGATATTTCAGGATTCTTTCAATGAGTGACAGGAGGATCGTCACACACAGCATAACGCCGATGTAGACCACGAACAGGTAATGCAGAGAATCGTCATACCCCAAAAGCGAGGTCGAATAGCCAATATGCATTCTGACCGCCACAATGCCGGCATATGCCATGGCAGCCGACATCGCAAAGCTGATCAGTTCCACCGCAATGCTCAGCAAATGGTCTGCCCTTCTTGAAAGCTTTCCCGTAATCAGATCCATCGTCACATGTCCATGTTCCAGCCACAGCGGCGGGATCGTCACCGCAACTGCTGTCGTAATCGAGAAAATGATCACATCGTTGCTCCAAATGAAGACATGACCGCAGACATACCGGTAAAAGATCTGAAAGAACTGCAGACAGGTCATAAACACAATGATTGCCGCGGAAAGAATGTAACTGACCCTGCAATATACTCGGCGAAATACATCGATAAAGTGTAGCATACGCTCCTCCGATCGGTTCCAGACCAGGGACTGCCATCCGATGCGTCAGCCTCGAATGACAGTTCCCTATGGAACATGGTTAGTTGTCAGCTTACTTCAGCGCACGGATACGTTCATACAGACCAGCACTGAAGAATTTTCCCTCGTAGACCGGGATCTTGGAATCGATCACATCGATGAAGCTCTGACGGTCGATCTCTTCCGGCGTGATGATGGTCAGATGCTCCATGGAGGCAAGCTTTTCACGGTCGCTAACCAGCTTAACACTCCAGAGCTCATCGACGATCTGGCTGCCGATCTCGTCAACGGACTGGGTCAGCCAGCCCTGCTGCTCGGCGGAAAGCTTGTTCCAGGTCTTGCCGGAGGCATAGACAGAGACACCCTGATAAGTGTGGTCAAGCTCCATATAGTATTTCTGATAATCGAAGAAGCCCTCGTTGATGACGCCCAGACCGTTATCCTGGCCGTCATAGCGGCCGGTCTGCAGGCCTTCCATCAGCTCGGCGACGCTGGACTGGGTGGGATTAGCGCCGAAGTCTGCCCAAACCTGAGTCTGCAGCGCAGAACCCGGAACACGGATGACCAGACCCTTGATGTCAGAGACCTTGTAAACCGGAACCTTACCGGTCGTCAGGGCACGCGGCGCAATGTCCGCCAGATGTCCGACATAGACCACATCAGTCTTTTCGCTAAACTTCGCATTCATTTCCGCAAAGATGTCAGACTTCAGGAAGCGATGCCAGTGATCCACATCGTCAAACAGGAACGGCAGGTTGACAATATCGAAATCCTTGCCGCCCGGCGCGACAGACGGCGCGTCACAGCCCTGCGCAAACAGGTCGAGCGTACCGGCATTCATCTGAGCCCAGTGCTCAGCATTGCTGCCAAGCTGGCCGCCAAGCGCGATCTCGATGCGCATCGTACCGCCGGACAATTCACCCAGTCGTGTATTGACACGGTCAAGATAACCGATCCAGTCAGAGGAAGCCTGGGCCTGCGTGCCCAGTTTCAGAACGATCTCCTCGCCCATGCAAGTCGCGGGGATCAGGAGGGAAAGAACCATCATACATACGATCAACTTGATCAGATTCTTATTCATGTTGTACCCCTTTCCGAAATCACTTCTTCTGTCGTTTCAGATCATTCTTATTGTTATAGCGTTCAATGGCTTCGGCAGCAGCCTTGTTATAGTCTGCTTCCTCATCAAGCCAGTGCATGACAGGTGCGACCTGAGCCTCATTGAAGCCGCCCGGAATGACCTGCGGCACGAAGGTATCGTGATAGACGGTATTGCGCTCCTTGATGGTATGCAGACCGAAGTCGACCATGCCAGCCAGTGCGCCTTTTTCGAAAATGTGCATGGTCACCAGGTTGAAGCCGAGTTCCTCAAGCTTCTCCAACTCAACATCCGGGATGCCATTGCGAGACATAACATCCGGCCACATCTTCCAGCCCGGATCTTCGCGGGAAACGATCTCCGCTTCCTCTTCCGTCGTAATGCCGATGATCATGGTCATCTCGGCTCCAACCTCACGAGCCAGACGTGCACGGATCAGGGCCTCCTCCAGACCGTATTGGATCTTTGCCTCAGTACGTGCGATGACCAGGAAATTTGTGCCCTTTGTCGCTTCGATCGCCGCCTTCAGCTTTGCCAGCCAGACCTCGCGATCGACAACCGGATGCGGGATATGCTCTTTGCGTTCACGCATTGCCAGGAAAAAGCGCTCGAATCCACGGGTTCCTGTCGTGTCGTCAACACTCATGCCCTGAGCTCCTGCCATCTGCAGACGCTTCGCCAGACGATACGCATGAAGCGGAGTTTCGCCGTAGCCGTCGTCTGCATCGACGATGATGGGCAGATCGGTGTAACGAGCCAGCGCTTCGGTTCCCTTGACGAGATCATCTGCCGTGATCAGACCGATGTCCGGCAGACCGCAAATGTCGACCGACAGCGACGCTCCGGATAACAGTGCACTCTGGAAACCCGTCTTTTCCGCTGCCAACGCGGAGAAGCATCCCCAAACACAGGGGCAAAATACCTGCCCCTTTGAAAGCTGTTCCTTCAGGCTCTCTCTTGCCATAAATAATCACTCCTTGATCGTACTGCGTGTTATTCAGAATCGTCATTCTGATTTCCACGTTGCGCCCGATGGCGTCTTTCGGTCACTTTGTTAGTTCCATTATAAACGTTTATTTTTTATTTGTAAAGCGTTCAAAAATATATTTTAAAATTTTTTTCTAATTTTCGGTCAATTATCACATGTAATAACCGTATATCCGATTATCCGTTCAATACACTCAGTACATTTTTTTCTGATTCGTTCTATCTTTTCCAAGCATCAAGAACATTATTGATTATTCTGTTCGTACGTGATACAATAAATCATCTTCTCAAGTGAGGTATCCATATGATCGGTGCAAGCATTAAAAGAGCCCGGCTTGCCAATTGTCTCTCCCTGCAGCAATTGGTCGACCGTATGAAAGATAACGGCGTTCCCATTACCAAGACCACCCTGTTTAATTACGAAGCAGGTTCAATCATTCCGTCTGACAATCTGCTGGAAATCTTCGGTCAGGTGCTCGGTGTCAACAAAAATTTCTTTTTTCACGCTCTACCCGAAAATTTCAATATCGAGCTAACTGAAGAATTAGGGTCGGTAGATGCCCGTCGCCAGGAATTACTGGCCTATATTCAGATCCAGCTTGGTCAGCTTACGCGCATCGCCGAAACCATCGGCTTCGACCTGACGCATCGCTTTCTAATCCGGGAGCCTATAGAAGTACGCAACGTTGACGACGCCGAAGAAGCCGCAGACCGCCTCCGCGAGCTCATCCAGCTTGGTATTCATCCGATTTCCAGCGTCTGTGCTCTGCTGGAGACCCATGGTTATTATGTCTTCACCTTACCGGATACCTTCCATTGGAAACTTGTGAGCGGTCGTATTGTCGATTCCGGGATCCATTTCATTATGGCATCCAAGGAATTCTATCTTGATGATTTCCGTTTCAATCTCGTGCGCGAATTGGGCAAAAACATCCTATGCTGTCCCACATCCGACAAAGAAGCCATTCTCGACCGTTTCGCCGCCTCTTTTCTCGTTCCCAGAAAAGCCCTTCTCCTCGAATTCGGTGCCGCACGATCCAATATTGGTTACGATGAACTTCGCTGTGTAAAGCAAAAATACGGTCTTTCCCGCACCATCATATTCTCCCGCCTGGCTCAGGTCGGCATTCTGTCCGAAAAAGACGCCTTCCTCCTTCGTCAGCGCATGGTCCTAAACTATCACATTTCAAGGACGAGTATGACCTTCACACCTCTCAACTTCTACGAACAGCCGACCGTCATGTACGCTCTCACCCGTCGTGCGATCTCCGAAGGTTATATCAGGAGTGAAGAAGAACTAGATTTCGCAACCTTAATCCCGTTGTATTGAGTGTATCGCACAAGCGGTTCGTTTCTGGTACTAGTGCATTATTAGAGAACCTCTGAATAATAAATAAGCCCTATATTCTGGTCTAACACGCCATTCAAGCGTTTTTTCAGAATACAGGGCTTATCTTTACTCAAATATGCTTATTTTCGCTGATTAGCTGCTTTCTTTTCTGTAAAAGGGCAGACTTCCCCCTTGATTTATGTTGTGGAAAGTTTTCGACCGGCAATCGCCAGCGAATACAAATTGGCACAGGCAAACAGGGCATATAAACGATTTTCGTTTTTCTTTAATCCGCGGTAAACGACTTTTTTATAACCGAATTGGCACTTGATAATTCGGAATACATGCTCGACCTTGCTGCGGATGGAAGATTTACGATGCTCAATATACCGTTCCCAATCAATCACATGATCGCTTACTTTGGGTAAACTCTTTGGACGACGGTTAATTCTGAAATCGACCTTGGAAAAATGCTCGTTTTGCTGAATTTCAGAGCGTTTCTGAACACCGAGATATCCTGAATCGCCATAAACGACTTCGTCATCTTCCTGAATCAGATTTACGATTTCGGTAATATCGTGCTTGTTCGCCGAGGTAACCGTAACGGTATGGACCAATCCACTTCCAGCGTCTACGCCAACATGACATTTCATACCGAACCGCCATTCATTACCCTTTCGGATTTGATGCATTTCCGGATCGCGAGCCTTCCCTGCCCTGTGCAGACTGAGTTCTGCCAGACTTGTAAATGAATTTGCGCATAATACTTGACGGTACCGTTTAATGCTATAAGAAGTACCAGCTTTTGACACAAAGGCTGGTACTTTTCTTTTACCCCATGGTGGTTCAAATCCTCTTGCAGCAAGGGCTTTGCCGGACATTTTCCGGAAAGGTATCCTGAGACAGTTATCATTTTCATTACGCACACAGGCGCGGAAGGTAAAATTGCTCTCCGCGCTTGTGTTTTTTACCCCACCACGATCAATATGGTGTATTCTTGAGTTTTGTCAAATCGTTTGAATTCGAGGCGTTTGCATTTATTATCCTTTGGGTGCAAGCCCCGTTTTGCCCTGAAAGCCCTGGATTTTCCACTACTTATATGGTATAGTATTCGTGTTTTAGGGGACTGGCAGGAGGTGGATATATGGCTGCTGCAAAGCGAAAATCCATTGCAAAGCTCTGCATTGCGCTGGGGCTATTCATTCTTGCCGGTTTTTTTCGCCAGCTGGATCGCGTGACCGCGCCGCTGCCCTCTGCCGCTTGCTTTCTGCTGACCAACCTGATCTATATCGGTTTGGCCATGGCGTGGGGATTTTCCATATCGCGCCGAATCCTGCATCGAAACGACCGGCGATGGCTACTGCTGGGCTGTGCGATGGCCGTGCTGTGGCTGTTTCTGCGCGCGGTTAAGTATCGCTTTTTCAGCGACGATACGATTACGCGCTATCTGTGGTATCTGTACTATGTGCCGCAGATTTTAGCGCCGCTGTTCAGCCTGTATGCGGCGCTGCAGCTGGGGCGGCGCGAGGATGATGCGCTTTCTCTCAAATGGCATCTGCTGTTCATTCCCGCGGTGCTGTTGATTGGCGGCATTCTGATTAATGACCTGCACCAGATGGCCTTCCGAGCCGCTCCGGATGCTGCGACGCTGGAAGCGGACTATACCCACGGCTGGGTATACTATCTTGCCATGACGTGGATTGTCGGGCTGCTCCTGGCAACGGGCATTATCGTTTACCGCAAGTGCCGCATATCAGAAAGCAGACGATATGCATGGGCGCCGCTCTGTGTTTTTCTGGGCGGGTTTATGTTGTGCGCGCTGAGCTTCGCGAATATCTACACCTTTCACAAGATGCCGGAATGCTTTTGCCTGACGTTCGCGGCGTTCTGGGAAAGCTGCCTGCAGGTCGGGCTGCTGCCGACCAATGGACATTACCGCCATTTCTTTTCCGAATCCACCGTCGCCGCGCAGATTGTGGACGGGCATGGAATACCTGTATACCGCGCAAAAAATGCGCCCGATCTCACGCCAGATCAGCTGGAAGCAACGGCGCACAAAGCGATTCTCCTGAATGCGGACACGCGGCTTCAGAGCGCGCCGGTGCAGGATGGGCGCGTATACTGGGTGGAGGATATTTCAAAAACCAACCGCATCCGGGCGCAGATGGCCGATATTAATGCGCAGCTCTCGGAGGAGAACGAGCTGATCCGGGCCGAAAACGCGCTGAAGCGCCAGCGCGCGCAGATTGAAGAAAAGAGTCGGCTCATGGATGAGATGATCGCGCTCGTGCAACCCCAGTTGCTTCAAATCAGTCGGCTTCTGGAAAAAGAAAGCGTTCAAAATCTGAAACAGGTCTGTCTGCTGGGCGCATATCTCAAGCGCCGGGTCAATCTGGCGCTGATCTGCGATAAGAAAACGACCGTGCCGGCGGACGAGCTGGCGCACTGCATCCGGGAGTCGTTGACTTATCTGACGCAGTACGGCGCTGCCTGCTCGCTGCATCAGGAAGGAAAGGGCAGTGTGAGCAGCCGCGACGTGCAGGCTGCCTATGACTTTTTTGAGGATTGCCTGGAAGCCGCGCTGCCCTCGCTCAGCGCGCTGATGGTGCGCGTGGAATGCGGCGAACGCCTCTCCATTCGCCTGATGATGGAAGACGCGGCAGGACTCCCGAATACGGACAAATATGGAACGCTGGGGCAACTGATCATTGACGATGCGGACGGCGAATTATGTGCGACGCTTTCTCTTAATCAGGGAGGTGAACGCGCATGAATACACTTCACGCCGGGTTGATGTGCACATTGCTGCTGGTCGGAACGATTGCCGGTCTGTTCGGCTGCATGAGCGCGGTGCGCTGCCATCGTCGTTTTGCGTTCGCAATTTGTCTGGCGATCACTTTGCTGGATTTTGTGCCGCTGGCTGTGCTGCTCTCCAACCTGCCAACAGACGAGACACTCTGTCCCATTCTCTGGACGGCGGCGTTGCTTCTGACGGCTCTCAGCCTTTTTGCGTCGCTTATGCTGTGGTGGAAAGGCAAACGGCAGCTCTCACCGATTTCCATCAAGGAAAGCTGCGACCATCTGCCCTGCGCGCTATGCTTCGCGTGGGAAAACGGCCAGCCCTGCCTGAAGAACCTCAAGATGGATGAGCTGAGCCATTTGCTTACGGGCGAGGCATTGCTGAATGCGAATACCTTCTGGAAAACGATTGAATCGCAGCCCATCGTCACACTGGAAAATGGCCATACGTGGAGCTTTGCGCGGGTGCGGATGACCATGGCCGGACGAACCGTTTATCAGATCACGGGCACAAACATCACCGAGGAAGCGCGGCTTCAGCATGAGCTGGAAAAGGACAATCTTCGCCTGGAAGCCATGAACCGGCGGCTTCGGCAATATGGGCAGGACGTGCAGGAGGCGACGCGGGAAAAGGAGATCCTGCGCGCCAAAACCCGCGTGCATGACGAGATCGGCCGTGTGCTCATGCAGACTCGACAATTCCTCTCCGGCACACAGGGCGACGCGGAAAGCGTCTGCGCCGCCTGGCGGCAGAATACCCGGCTTTTGCTGGCAAAATATGCCGATGAACAGCATACAGACGTTTTTGAGCAGCTTACCCGCGCCGCGCAGGCCATCGGCGTGACCATTGCGCGCAGCGGTGCATTTCCCCAGGAGGGGACGGAAAGCGCGCAGCTGGCGGAAGCCGCCGCCCATGAGTGCCTGACCAACCTGGTGCGCCATGCGGGCGGCACGCGGCTGGAAATTCTTAGCGAGAGAACCGCAGAAGGCTGGAGCATCCGCTATCGCAATGACGGCGATGCACCATCCGGCCCCATCGTTGAGGGCAGCGGTCTGACCGCGCTGCGTGCCCGAACGGAGGCAGCAGGCGGCGCAATGGCAATCGCCCACGCACCGCGCTTTGAGCTGACGCTGACTTTGCCGCAGGAAAGGCAGGAAACCCTATGAAATATAAAGTCATGATCGTCGAGGATCAGACCATGCCCCGCGAACTGTTCGAGCTGCGGATTCAGACATCGGAGCACTTCGAGTTGGCGCTCTCCATCGACAACGCCGCGCTGGCGGATGTGTATTGCCTGCGTTTTCCGGTGGATCTGATCCTGATGGACGTGGTCACGCGCGACGGCGAAAGCGGCCTGGACGCGGCGGAGCGGATCAAGCACGCCTTTCCGCAGATCAAAATCATCATCGTGACCTCCATGCCGGAATGCTCCTATCTCAGCCGTGCGCAGGAGATCGGCGTGGAGAGCTTCTGGTACAAGGAGGAGCAGCGCGAGAGCCTGCTGGACGTGATGGAGCGCACGATGGCGGGCGAATCTGTCTATCCGGACGCAACGCCGGAGCTTCAATTGGGGCTGGCCAGCAGCTATGCGTTCACCGACCGTGAACTGGAGGTTCTGCGCGAAATGACCGGCGGCGACACCAATCAGGAAATCGCTGAGCGGCTGCACATGTCCGTAGCGACCGTCAAGACGCACATCCTGAATATGCTGGAAAAGACCGGCTTTAAAAACCGCACCGAGCTGGCCGTGCGCGCCCGGGAAAGCGGGCTGGTGATTCTGAATCGGAAACACTGAATATCATAGCGAAAGAGCTGCCTCCGGGCGGCTTTTTTGTTTTTTGGGGGTGAGAAAAATAGCCGTTTGGCTGATGCGCGGCGCTTTCCTTTTGGGTACACTAAAATATAGAAGGGGGAAGTGCCATGAGAGAGATTGTGGTCAGCATGCAAAACACGCTGCTGTCGGAGGCGGTCGCATGGTCGCTTGCGGAAACGGGAGAATTCCGCGTGGAGCAGGTTCTGCCCGGAAAGACAGGCGATACCTTCTCACTCTGCCGGGCCGTGCAGGCGGATATTCTGCTGATGGAGGTCAGCCGTCTGCCGGCCTACACGTTGGAAAACCGACTGAAGCTGATCGAATGCGTGCGCAGGGCGATGCCGAACTGCAAATTCGTGCTGCTGTGTGATGAAAACGGCGATCCGGAGCTGGCGCGCCGGGTGATGATCGTCCGGCAGGATCGATTGATCGACGCTTTTCTCTACGCTTCCGTTACCCCCGCCTATCTGACTGCCGCGCTGGATGCGCTGTGAGAAAGGATTGACCGCCATGAAAAGACGATGGAAGCGCATTTTCGCCGGATTGCCTGCCGCGCTGACGCTGTGCCTGTGTCCATGCTTCGCTGAAGCCGCGCCCCCTGAAGATCTGCCGGCGGTGAAAACCTTCCGGTACGCCACCTCTGGCATGGGCATCGAGGCATTCAACCGCTATCAGATCAAGGACACGGCGCGCGGCCGCTTCCATAACGAACAATAGAACAGACATGGACGGAGGTGTCGAATGATGAAAAGATCGCTAATCTCGGTTCTCTCCCTGCTGATGCTGGTTCTCTGCATACCCGCATTGGCCGAATCCACCGACTGGAATTATGACGCGAACTACGCCATACTCCGCGGCTATGACGGCGCGGGCGGCGACGTGGTCGTGCCTGCGGAAATCGACGGCTTCACGGTGGACGTGATCGGCATTAACGTGTTCAAGGGCGATACGATCACGTCCCTGACGCTGCCCGAGACGGTGCTTGAGCTCAGGAGCAACGCCGTCGCCTCGTGCGAAAAGCTGACCAGCGTTACGCTTCCCCAGAGCCTTGTGGTCATCAACCGCATGAACTTCTTTAGCTGCAATGCGCTGAGCGAGGTCACCATTCCTGCGAGCGTGCGCTACATCGGCGACACCTCGTTCAGATTCTGCGACGCGCTGCGCAAGATCACCTTCGAGGGCGTGTGCCCGGCGATCGACATGGACTGCTTCAGCGTCCTTCCCGATGACGCGGTGGCCTATGTCCCGGACGATCAGCTGGAGGCGTACACGGCGGCCTTTGAGAACGCTGGCAGCACGGTGAGCGTCCAGCCCAGCGGCAAAAATGCCGTGCTCGTGGAGAACAACGGCTATGTGGAAGATGAGTTCGACTTCGACGCTTCCACCGGCACCATCACCTCCTACAACGGCTACGCCACCTACCTTGCCATCCCCGAGACCATCGGCGGCGCGCCGGTGAAGGCCATCGGCCCTGAGGCGTTCGCGCGTCACGCCTATCTGGCGTTTTTGGAGCTGCCCGAAGGATTGGAAAGCATCGGCGACAGCGCGTTCTATAACTGCGAAACGCTGGGCCGCGTCCGCTTCCCCTCCACGCTGAAGACCATAGGCAGCAACGCATTCTACAACGCCTATAAGAGCAGCGTGCTGGAACTGACAAGCGTGGAGAGCATCGGCGATTACGCGTTCTATTTCGCCGGTCTCAAAGGCTCTCTGGAACTGCCTGAGGGGCTCAAGTCCATCGGCGAGAACGCGTTTGAAGCCTGTACCAACATGGGCGCCAATCTCTATCTGCCCTCGACCCTTGAGTCGATCGGCTCGAACGCGTTCAAGGGCGATTACAACATCCAGTATATCGTTCTGGAAAGCCCGACCGCGCCCATGCTGGGCGAGAACGTCTTCGCGGGCTGCGATTATCTGTACGACATCGACCTGAACGCCCACGGCACCCGTCAGGAGATGCAGCAGTGGCAGGCGTACGTGGACGCGCTGGGGCTTCCCTGCCGCGTCTGGCGCGCGCAGGACCCGACCGCCCAATCGCCTGAGAAGGGCGCGTATCAGTACGAAAACCGCGTACTGACCGAATACACCGGCACGAAGACGCGCATTCACCCCCATCTCACCGTCTCGAAAGAACCGGTAGTCGGCCTGGGCGACGGCGTGTTCAAGGACAGCCAGACCATCGAATACTTCTCCGTCGCTCACAACGACGAGTTCACCACCATCGGTGCGGAGTCCTTCATGAACAGCTCCCTCAGGGAAGTGGATCTGTTCGACTCCGTGACCACCATCGGCGCGCGGGCGTTCGCAAACTGCGCGCAGCTGGAAACGCTGACGCTGCCCGACTCGCTGACCACAATCGGCGAGGGTGCGCTGGATGGCCTGACCGGGCTCAAAAAGCTGGTGATCAAGTGCGATCCCGCGCTCATTCCCGCAGGCGCATTCGCCAATATGCCCAATCTGAGCGAAGTGACCGTCGAAAGTGGTGCTATCCCGGCGCATATGTTCGAGGGCAGCGGCGTGACCGCCCTTACGCTGGGCGCGGGCGTGACTGAGATCAGCGAGAAGGCCTTTGCGGGCACAGCACTCAACGCCGCCGAGCTGACCAACGTAACCGCCATCGGCGCGGGTGCGTTTGAAGGTTCCGCGCTGGAGCGCGTGCGCCTGAGCGCCTCCGCTTCCGTGGGCGAGAGAGCCTTCGCGAACACAAAGCTGAAACAGCTGGTCATTCCCACCGTCGGCAGCTTCCCGCTTTCCGCCGTCGAGGGCACGAGTACCGAGCTGCGCCTGCCCACCGACGCAACCGACGATCAGCTTGCCGCATGGAACGAGACGCTCAAGCGCCCGTGGTACGACCCCATGCTGCGCGAGGGCGAGACGAGCAAATTCGTGAAGATGCCCTTCGAGCCGACTCCCGCCGAGAACTTCGAGTTCAATCCGGAAACCGGCCTGATCTCTGCCTATATCGGAACCGATGTGGACGTTGTCGTGCCGCGCGAGATCGACGGCGTGACTGTTGTGGGCTTTGCGAACTACAACGCCTTTCATTCCTGCCAGGACTACACCGATTCCTCTGTGGAGACCAACCGAACCGAGTGGGTGCATCTGCGCACGCTGGTGCTGCCCGAAACGATCAAAGAGCTGCCGGACATGATGCTCGCCTACTGCCAGCAGCTGGAGACCTTCGTCTGCTACGCGCCCCTTGAGAGCACCGGCGGCAATCAGTTCATGCTCTGCCGCAGCCTGAACAATGTAATATTCGTCAACGGCGTGCGCGAGATCGACAACTACGCCTTCGACAGCGCGGGCCCGCTGAGCAATCTGTACTTTGGCGAGCATCTCGTGAAGATCGGCCAGCAGGCGTTCAACTTCGCGGGGCTGACCTCATTCGTGGCCGATGCGGAGAGCGTCGAATACGGCGCGTTCACCGAGTGCCAGAACCTGACCAGCCTGCACTTCACCAGCAAGATGAAGAGCTTTGGCGAAAACTGCATCATCAACTGTCCGAATCTGACCGAGATCTGCTTCGACGGCTGCGATCTGACCACGTCCCCCATGGGACTGATGATGAACGTCGCGCCCAAGCTGACCGTACGCGTGCCCGAAGGCATGAGCGAGGAAAACCTCAGGCACGCTCAGAATTGCCAGAGCTGGAGTGAAAACCCCAGCGAGGTTACCGTCAGCACAGAAGGGTGCGCACACGCGCTTCCCGCCCTGCCGGATGTGACCGCGATGCTGCCTGAGCTGAAGCTGGACGCGGGCGTTGAGGCTGTTGCGGCGATCGCGCCCGATGCGCCCGAAACGACGGCCAAACCTGAAACAATCCCCGAATCCACCGACGCCCCCGCGTCCGAGACCACCGCAGCGCCCGAAAATACCACCGAGGCGCAGGATGCCGCCATCCCCGATGAATATCTGGGCGCATGGTACGGCGTGAGCATGGAAATAGAGGGCGTGTCCTATCCGCTGGCCGATATGGGCATGGATCTGACCATCACAATCGGCGCGGACGGCACGGCTGAAATGCACATGAACGGCGAAGGCGAGCGCATACGGTGCTCGATGCAGGACGGCGTGCTCACAGCGGACGGCGTGAGCTTCGCGCTGCAAGACAGCATGCTCGTCGTTTCCGAGGACGGCATGGCAATGACGCTGAGCCGCGAGAAGCCCGAAGCCTCGGCTGCGTCCATACCGGTCATAGACGAGAGCGCCACAATCGACGATCTCAAGGGCGTCTGGGCGCTGGCGCACGTCACAATGGACGGCGTAACGCTGCCCGCAGAGGCCGCGGAAATGGCCGGCGATACGCTGGTCGTCTACGGCGACAGCTGCGATCTGACGCTGCAGGGCATGACGTTGGACGGCCTGACCTGCAGCATGGACGGCTACGCGCTGCTCATTTCCATACTGGATGGCGAGGCCGCCGCCACGCTGCGCGAAGACGGCACGCTCTGTCTGGAGATGAGCGACGTTACACTCTGGTACGAGCGCACCGGCGACGCGCCCGAAATCACCGCGGAGCCCGTTCCTGAGGCCACGTCCGAACCGGCAGCCATGCCTGAACCCGCCGCCAGCGGCGCTGAAGCCATGATTGGTAAGAAGTACGTCATGACTGACGCAGATGTGAACGGCTACAACATGACCGCTGCGCAGATGGGGAATTTGGAATACTCCATTTTGCTCCAGGAGGACGGTACGGTGACCTTTGTCATGGCGGGCTCAGACATTCCCGGCCTGACTTGGGCCTACGGCAGGATTCCCACGGAGGCAGGCGAGGCCGATGGCATCGTCATCGACTATTACACGCAGGCGCTGAACCTGTCGCCCACGGAGAAGGGCTTCGACATGGATTACTTTGGCTCCATGCTGATGCATTTTGCTCCCGAAGCCTCCGCTCAATAAGCGTTTTTCCTCCCGCGCCGCTGAAAATGAGCGCGGCGGCGCGGTTCCCTTCGAGCTTTGATTCTCACTGAATATTGAAGAGGAGGATTTTCTCATGAAGAAAACCATCACATTTTTGCTGATTGCGCTGCTGACGCTTTCCTTTTCCGCCGCCCTCGCCGATTCCGCTCCGAAGAGCAAGGAGGATCAGATGGTCGGTCTGGTGAAGGGCTTTCTGGAAGAGAATGAATTCCCCTATGAATACGACGACTATACGTTTACGGTGCCCTTTGCCGTCGAGAACTCGATGGAATATGTCTACATGACGGTTTACATCTACGACGACATGCTGGC
>Ga0129315_1000503_pt1 | contig 30926 bp, 27 predicted proteins | sample Cm827metagenome_FD_94432 | JGI IMG/M metagenome (GOLD analysis project Ga0129315, IMG submission 94432) | Eastern black-and-white colobus group fecal microbial communities from Wisconsin, USA - Cm827 metagenome | ecosystem: Host-associated > Mammals > Digestive system > Large intestine > Fecal... | reverse complement strand
TGCTGAGCCACAACTATAACTAGATATCAAGAGGTTTGCAACACTAACTTCTAGGATATATTTTGCAATACTAAGTTCCAGTTTTTGGGTGAATGGACTGGAATTTAATTTTCCAATTCACCCCATTTTGAAACAATCTATTTATGTATTATAATGCTATTTGCTTTTCTCAAACCCAATCATGAGTCCACCGCACTCTGCATAGAAGCTGCACAGTCCATATGTCTGTCCAATTACAACATCTGCTGTTGCATACTTATCCAAAATCTGCTGTTTCAGCATTTCCGCACTCTCCGCATTATTACAGTGGTCAATCCGTACTTTTCCACCCTCATATCCCACTTCCCTCATACGTTCTAAAATTTTCTTTAACGCTTTCTTCATCCCCCGGCACTTATCTGTGGGTTCCAAATCACCTTTTTCACTGGCTCGTCCCACAACATGAATCCCCAATACATCTGCAAACTTTGCAACCATAGGACTCACACGCCCATTGTTTGCCAGATTTTTCAAAGACTCCAGAGAAAACATCAATCCCGTCTGCTGCTTATATTTCACAAGTGTATCACAAATAACCTCAAATTCTGCCTGCTGTGTTATCAACTCTGCCGCCTTTTCAATCAAAAGCAACATCTCCGGTCCTGCGGACAATGTATCCACAATAAATACATGACGCTCCGGATGCTCTGCTTCATAATCATCCTTCGCAATACAGGCGGCATTATAGCTTCCTGACAATTCACTGGTAATCGTAAAGCATATAATTTCTTCCGCATCACCAAAAGCCTCCAGCCAATCTGTTACACTTGGGCAAGCCGTTCCTGATCTGCCCTTGTAATTCTTCATGTAGGATACCATTTCCTGAACATCCAGATTTATATCATCCACAAACTCTTTTTCATCCGTGTTAATCTTAAGTGGTACAGTGACAAAATCTGTCTGCCTGTCTAATGTTCTTATATTTACCCCTGAATCTGAAACTATCCTTTTCTTCATCAATACCTCCTTATATGTTTCAAGTTACTTTATCATGTAGTTTTTATAACCGCATGATAAGTTGTAATATACCACTCAATTTTCACTTCGTCAAGAACTGTCAAAAAAAGCTGCAAACTTTGTAATGTGCATAAAGCCACACAAAATTCACAGCCTTTGGCAAAAGAGGAACTTATCCTTATTCCATAGTCAGCCTTTTACAAGAAAACCGGAAAGCTGCTCTATTGGTATAGGTTTGGAATACAAATATCCCTGCAAAAAGTCTGCCCTTCCTGCCAAACATAATTGTTCCAGTTCCTCACTCTCTACTCCTTCAAACAAAATCTTATAATTCAACTGTCTAAAAATCTCTGAAAACTTTTCCACCATAAATCTGGCGTGTACATTTTGGTCTGCATAAAGCAACAGGCTCCGGTCAAACTTCACAATATCCAGTCCCAAATCCAGAATACGGTCAAAGTTAGAGTATCCTGTGCCAAAATCATCCAGATAAAACTTTATGCCTGCTCTTTGCAATACATTTACCTTTGCTATCATGTTTTGGTAGTCTGTATCATTCTCTGATTCCGTAAGCTCAATCGCTATTTTATTGCAAGGAATCTCTTTTTCATTGATAACAGCCAATATCTCCTCACAAAAAGCCGGATTACGAAGCTCTATGATTGAAAAATTTACACTGATTCTTTCTAAGTAGTATCCTTCCTTTAAAATATCCTGAACAAATCCACACACCTTATGCAGGATAATGAGTGACAAGGGATGAATTAAATCATTCTTTTCCGCAATCGGGATAAACTGATCCGGCATAACAATCCCCAAATCAGCCAGCTCTAGTCTCATAAGAGCCTCTGCGGATGAAAAAATCCCGGTTTCAGCGTCCTTTACAGGCTGGCAATATACCAGAACTCTTGAATCGTTCATATCCTGCTTTTCACTTATATCTTGAAGTTCCTGTAAGATATAATCATTCCTGTGCAGTTCATCCAGCATTTTCTCTGTAATATTTAATACACTGTTTACTTCCTGTCTTTCAAGGAAATACACTATTGTATGGAGAAATGTCTTTATTCCGTCGATTTCAGTATCATGAAACCACACTTGCAGACGATAATCCACATGATACTTGTCATAATACACCGGAAATTTCTTCGTAAGCAGTTCCTTCACTGAAGCCTCTATTTTGCTCTCTTTCTGCTTTTTCTCCCGGATAGCCAGAACATACAGGTTTTCTTGCAGGCAGAATACCCTTGCCTGCTTAATATAACCATCCCAAAAGTTATACAGAACTTTTTTCAATTCTGGCGAAATCCTTTCACCTTCTTTCGGGGACCACTTCAATATCATAAAGGAATATGTTTCTTCCCTTTTCTTGCGTTCTTTCAGCAAGATATCAAAGCTGTCTGCATCCAGTGCTCCGGTATCCAGATCATACGCATTGGAATGTTGTAAAAACAATAATGTAATAACAGGTATAAGAAAGGTCAATACCATCATGCTGTTTACAAAACATACTTTCTGTATTGCATAAATACAAAAACAGATAAATTCCACTTCTATAAGTGACTGCCGGATCTGCTGTACCACTTTGCTCTTATACTTATAAAGCAGAGTAAAACTCACAATAATACAATAACCATAAAATAAATCAAATGGTGTTACAAAAGATTGAAAAAACTTCCCATTTTCAAGTATAACCGTTCCAAAACCGGTCAGATTTGAAGTGAGAACCAGTATACTACATAGCAAAAAACCGGTTCCGGATATTCCAAGTATCAGTTTTTTCCTAACACCTTGCATTCCAATGGACCAAACTATATAATACATGTACAGCATTAAAAGAATCAAAAGATTTATGTAATAGGAGTTATTGATTATGTACAGAAAAATCCTGTCTGCTCTATCTCCCATGACATTCAAGTAAAAATGCCGGAATATATTGGCTGACGATGACATAATTATCGTATATGACGCAAAATAAATCAAATACACCATATTTTTATGTTTCAAAAAGGTCTTTCGCATAATCAAAGCAGATACAAGGCACAAAACCAGTGCAGATGTATCTCCGAGTATCGAGTAATTCTGGTTATATGTATGTAAAGCCAGTATCGTATTCATAACCATTCACCTCTCTTGCGTGCAATGTAATCAATAAAAAGTATCCTACAGTATTCCTCACTGTGGCACACTATCTTACCTCTTAACAATTTCCTTGTTTTACCCCCGCCCTGCTTCATTATACACCATTTTTATCGGCATAATTTTGTTTTTTATATTACTATTCTATCACATTTTTGTCATATTTTCACGATGTATGTACTCCAATTATTTTTTCTGTCCAAATGTAATCCTTTCTTGCGTTTCCACCCTTTTGCAAGTATAATATTAGTATACTTTCGTTTCATGTAACCGAATAGAGGTTTCCCCCTCGCCCCCGTTTGTTGTAGTGCCATAACTATCTCGTGTTTATGATACGAACCTCTTTTCATAATGAGGAGCATTTCGGTACATAAAACGAAAGTATTTTTAATTTCATCACTTTCCCGCAAAAAAAGCATCTGCAAGCACATCATCCAAAACTAATGATGTACAAACAAATGCTTTTACTTCTTACTCACCTAAAAAAATCTATAAATCGTTCTTTTATATCTCCCAAATACCCTTTTCTTCCCCGCCTTTCCTGCTCCAGTCGATGTTGCATAAGTTCATCAAACTCTTTTAGATGTCTGGCATACTCTTCTACACTGTCCAAAAATTTGTACTGATATTCCTGCAGCATCACCATTTTCTGTTCAATAAAGTTTACTTGCTGGCTCTCTATATTGTCTATTCCCTGCTCATTGATCTGCTCAACATCAGATAAAGTTTCCGTTGCAAACTCCTGAATTTCTTCTGCATAAGATATTACCACACTTAAAAGATTATACATTTCCTCCGATACTTGTAGATAGTTGCCCCATATTTGTCGATTATTCTGTAATTTTACATTATTCCAATACAAATCCGTCTGCTGCTTTCTGTACTGTTCAATACATGTCTGCATGTCTTTAATCAATATTTTCATGCGGTCAACGATATACGAAAGAGTGTTTCCTTCCATACTATTTTCCATGATGTTCACCTCGTTCTCATTATTTTCTCCCCACATATTCAAATCATCTCCGATATATGACCCGCAAATTTATACTTCCATTTTTATTATACCGCTTATTCTCTTAATTTGCCACCATTACTATTTCCATAATGCAAATGTTCTGAAATAATGATAAAATTTTCAACATCAGTAAATAACATACTTCTCCACGAAAGGAATAATACTTTAACATGAAACCCATTGATAAAAAGCAACTGAACCAATATCTTGAAAACATTGCCAGAAAGGAAGGCATTACCCCAAAAGAAGTGTATACCCAGATTGTTCTCGCCGTATCTTTTGCCATAAAAAAATGTCCTTCCGAAACACAAAACTACTGGAAAAACATCCCCTGTGAGGGAGATTTTCCCACAGTCGAAGAACTCATCGGCTACCTGGCAAAGCTTTTATCTGATACCGCAGAGTAAGAGGACAGTTTCCGACTCACTGCTGATTTTGCAGAAAGTTGTCCTGCCCTCTAAATAGCTGCTCAACCATGTGTAAAGCAAATTCTATTTCTCTTTCGGTACGCCGATTCATCATAAATGCAAACCGCTCAATGTGTTTCTCCGGATTCTCCTCACTCATCAACGCCATAGGTGATGTTTCTAGTGCCTGAACAATATTTAAGTAAGTATCAAGACTCATTGCCCTTCTCCCACTCTCCACACTTTTAATGGTATCTATGGATATATCTGCCCGCTCTGCAAGCTGTGCCTGTGTAAAACCCAGTCTCAACCTCTCTTTTTTGATGTTATCGGCTATGATTTCATATAAGTTTTCCCTATTCTCCATAACCAATCCTTTCTGACATGATACATTATATCAGAACTCACTACGAATTTAGGGAATCTGTCATCCTTTGACAATTTTGTGTAATACTTTGCAAAGTCCACCATTGATATCCGAGAAATCCAGTCACCAAAAACAAAAAGCCCTGCTTATCCAACAACTGGCCAAGCAGGACTTTTCGCAATATAAATATCGTCAGTACAACGCACCTTACATTATACCATATCTTGTCATATTTTCATATCTAATGATTGGAAAACAAAAGTATTTCCATCTACTTTCATTTTTTCTTCCACTACGGTTCTTGTAATCCTGTTCCAAACATCTATTTTTACAGGTTCCCCCATCTCCCATGACGGATCAGCATCCTTTATTGCATCCACAAACGCTTTTCGATATGCTTTCTCATACTGCTCTAATGTATATCCTGCCCGTTTCCGTTCATCTTTTGGCATCTTCTGAACCATATCACTATTTAACTCTGACCTTTTAACAGTGTCACTGTTTCTATCATCTTCTTCTGAAAATTCTTTTTTAATCTGTTCAAATATTTTTTCTTTACTGCTCTCCGGAATTACAACAGGTGATTTTAAGTTTTCCTTGCTTTTCTCTATTTCCGGCAGTTTCGCTGTCTGTCTGATCAGTTCTCCATCCTCATCATACTGTTTCATAAGGTTCTTAATTCCCTGAATATTTGCATACATACTTCCACTGCCATTTTTCATCACACCAAGTGCAGCTTTATACTGCTGACTATTTATATCAATCCCGGCAGCTCTCAACTGTGCCTGAACAACATTATTATTCAACTCATCCAGCCGCACACTGCCAACCGGATTCGTATTACTCTTTTCTGTCATATTTTGTATCGTTAAACCATAGCCTGTAATCGAGGTCATAAATAGCAACTCCTTCCTCACCCGGCAAAAACATCTTATTTACTCCGTTTTTGTCTACATTTGTATATGATATATCGTTTCATCTCTATTTTACAACTGAATTACCCTTAAACGCAATATCAAGTACAATATTTTTTCTTTACATTCTAAATCTAACGATACTTTTTTAGTGAAATTACCCCCATAACCATAAATATGGCTATCAGAATCAAACTAATATAACCTGAGTAAAAATATTCAGTCTGCCCTATACCGAATAGCACAGCCAATACACATGCCTGAAGTATAACAATACAATGACTTATTCTTCCAAAATAATTTCTCTCCTGTTCATCAAATGGCTTATTTATACTTTCTACCGGACTCAATACCAAAATCACCATCACCGCTATGACTCCTGTCAATATAACCAATGGTACAGGTATATGCTCCATAACAGGTTCACAAGTATAAACCGGAATAAACAAAATTGCCAGTGACATAAAAAAACATCCGGCTTTGCTCTTACAGTGGATACCTCCACTATAACTTCGGAGTGAGGCATAAAATAACAGGAAGACCAGAACTCGTCCCGGTCTCCCTGTTACGATGCCAAATATCACTGAAGCTAAAATATTACCTGCAACGGTAATGCCATTCTCTATCCCATAACGATATAAGTCAACATCTTCCCTTTGCACGATTTCTTTCTGAACCAAAAGTTCACTGATCTTCTTAGCAAATTTAGCAATCATATATGTAACCTTTCTCAAAACTTACGAAGTTTCTTTGCATTTTCCGGAAGCTTATCCTGTCCAAGAATGAACCAGCATCCACGATTTACGTTACCTGCTGTTACCATAAGAGCCATTGCAGCAACACTTGTTAATGTTCCATAGCTTAACTTATTTACTAATTTTTTTAGTTTTGACATTTGTTATGTCCTCCTTTGAAATTGATATACCAAGTATAGCATGATTTATCAGAATATAACTTAAAGTGTAATGGATTGCAGGTTAAGTGTAATACTTTGTCCCTGTGGATACACTACCCTTTTACTTCAATCCCATAAAGCATCACTGCTGCTTCAAAAGTTTCTCCATTATCCCTAAAATTTACTGTTCCATTATATTTATCTGCCACTCTGCGTACACTTTCAATTCCATATCCATGATAACTGCTGTCTTCTTTCGTTGTTTTAAGATGCATATTTTTCCTGCTTGTCTTACTATTTGTGATAACCAAAAGCAGTTTACCGGACTGATATTTACTTTCCAATTTTACAAAACGCTCTCCTTCCGGCACTTTCAGACAGGCTTCTATTGCATTATCCGCCAGATTACCATACAGCACCCCAATATCTCCATGCTCTAACTGCATTTGCTTTGGAATGCGAATCGCTGTTTCAATCTGTATCCCCGCAGTTTTTGCTCTGCCAAACTTGATGCGAAGCACTGAGTCTACAATCGGATTAACAGAATACTGCCTTTCATCTATGTATTCTACTTCCCTGCACATTGCACCAATTCTTTCTGCAAGTTCTTTCACTTCGTGCTGCTCTACCAAATGATGTAATTCATGAAGTTTATTTTTCATATCATGTTTCAGATTTATAATTTCCTTATTCTGTTTCTCCGCTTCTGTATAATAAATTTCCTTATAGTGCATTTCTTCCCTATACATCTCATCTTCATATTGCTTTTTCAACAGATAATCGAAACGCTCCATCATATAAAGCATAAAATAGTCCGTCAGCATAATCGACACGACAATGCTTGCACACATAAGAAGACTTCTTTCGCTGCCTGTTTCCAACGAGAGCATAATAACAAAACAACAATTCAACACCGTAAAGACAAATACCAGTAACAGCACTCCCAGAATTTCTTTCGGAAACCTTGAAATTTGCATTCCTTTTCCGGAAATGATTTTCGATAATATGTATAGTACATTTCCCCGCATGAAGCTGCACAAAACTATAACGAAATAGTATTTATAAGAATCGCCTGCTCTGGCACTGTAATCCATCGAGTGAAGTAACAGCAATCCTAACGGTTCAAATAATATACCTACACCTATAAATACCGACACATTGATTAACCTTGCCCAAGTCCCAGTCTGAAAAAGAAATGACAGCAATATAAGAATCAAAAACAGTGTCAATAAATTCATATACGGATTTTTAACATCGCTTACCAATGACCAAATTACTGCAGCCAGCATATAACAGCCAGCTATGATTCCCTTTGGAACTGTCCGGAATTTTTTAAACGCATGGAAATAATACAAAAACACTGCCAGATCAAACAGGCTTACTGCAAGGCTGATTACATACTCCACCTGTCACACCGCCCTTCTGACAAATTCCATATGCTTTTCTTTTAGTTTCTGCTTATGAGAACGAGCTATCAAAAGATGCTCCTCATTATCCAGGATCACCTCATCTCCCTCTATTGCACGAATATGTCCTAAATTGATAATATACGACACATGAATATGGGCAAACACTTTTTCATCTAACTGTTTCCATATTTCTTCTGTTGTCATATTTGTTTTATAATTATCTGACAGGGTATGTATGACTGCCTGACGACCTTTCTTCTCAAAATAGAGAATATCGTCACAGCTTAGCCGGAACTGGTTTTTGCGAAATTGAAAGACAAAGTCCTGCCGTATCATATGAAGATACTGCATCGCTTTGAGAATGACCGACTCCAGTTTTTCTTTGGTAATCGGTTTGGAAATATAATCAAAGGTAATCACTTCAAATACATCCATAACATATTGCGTATAACTTGTAAGAAATACAAACAAGGCTTTTGCATCATTCTTCCGGATTTCTTTTGCAAGTTCCAGACCATTTACCTGTGGCATTTCAATATCGAACATATATAAATGATACACCTCTTCATGCATAGTGACATACTTTAACAGTTCTTCTGCCCCAAAATACACATCATAAGTAATCGGATACTGTTTTAATCCGTCAAAGGCTTGCTCCAACATCTCAACATCTACCCTGCTGTCATCACAAACTGCAATTTTTAACATAGCAATTCCTCCTCTAAGCAGAAACAGGCAGTATCCATCTACCGAAGTAGTTTCGACACATAAGCTAACACCCGGTCAAAGAATTCATTTCTCTGCTCTTTGGAACTGTTTGCTACATAATAATCCAGATCAAATTCCATCATATTACTGCTTACTCCTGCAATCAGATAAGTTGGATCAATCCTATACTTTTCATAAAGTATCAGTACCTTATCAACCGAAAGTCCCGTAAGCCCGGCTTCCAGTTTACGATAATGTTCTACTGTTACATCTAACGCAGCAGCAATTTCTGATTTATCAAGATTCAGGTTGATTCTTGATTCTCTCAGCCGTTTTCCAATCTGTATGTTGGTATCTCTTCTGCCTGTATCCATGATTTACACCTCTTTTCCTTATAAATCATATCAACGGGCATCCCAATATCATAGTCCAGAAAACAACCCAACCCACATCATTTTCTGCACACTTTCAGGTCACTAAATGCTTTTTTAGGCATATTTTTCCGACAACCACCGGACATACAGCACAATACAGTTATACTCCGTCACATCTTACATACTCCATTATCATTTCTTTTCTCTTCTCCAATTCTGATGTATAATCTATGTCTTTCTCTATACCCGGAATAAATCCATCCGCATAATCCATGCAAACCAGCAGCAACGAACATATCGTTATCCGTATAAATTCATCTTCTGAAATATCCGTCCGAAAACTCTTATCCTCTTCCGCTTTGATATACATACGATGAAAATAATCCTTCACAGAATCCCGCACTTTGTGCAAAGATTTAAACTGTATATTCTCTTCCTTTGCGTGCATCATATAATGTTTTAAATCATTGCTATATCGAAGTAATGTTCTGTGCTTTTGATACATCTCTATACAGCACTCTAACACGAAATTTAATCTTGCAATCGCCGGAACAGCCTCGCTCAGAAATCCCGCTGATCGTTCTTTTATTTCTTCCAGATATGCTTTCCATTGTGTCTCGCATATTGCAACAGCAAGTTCTGTCTTATTTGAATAATGACGGAACAAAGTAGCTCTTCCTATCTCTGCTGCTTTCGCAATATCTCCCATCGAAACTCCTTCAATCGTCTGATCTGCAAACAGTAAAAAAGCTGCTTCCTGCACTTTCTCATCACGGGCATTTTCCTTGTTTATCTGCTTTAACGACTTTCCCATACTATTTCCACTCCTCGTTTTTTATTTACAGCTAATTACTTATTCAATCCTAAAATTCAAAACAGCAGGAACCCGCCGCTTTATCTCCGACTGTCCCTGCTGCTCAATGATTGTTTCCTGAAAACAACAATCTTTGCTTTCCTCTCAATGATGAACATTGTCTCCACAATGTCCTCCACATAAATGGTCATCTTTATGTTCTCCACAAGCATGACCGCCTTCATGGTGATGATGATCACAATTTACTCCGGAAGATACCAGACTTCCATTCAGATATGCTTCCACTGCCTGCTGTGCATCTCCCTGGGCTCCTGCACATAAATCAATTCCGGCTTGTGCTAAAGCCGCCTGTGCTCCACCTCCAATTCCACCACAGATTAACACTTCAATTCCCTGTTCTGCGAGAAGTCCTGCCAATGCTCCATGTCCTACGCCGTTAGCATCCAATATCTTACTTGAAATAATTTCCTTGTTTTCCACTTCCAATATCAAAAAATGCTCTGTTCTTCCAAAATGCTGAAAAACACATCCGTCTTCATAGGTTACTGCTATTTTCATAGATAATTTCCTCATTTCTATACTTAATTTCATTCTTTTATAGTATATCGAAACATATAGTGAAATGCAAGGTGGCTTTTCTCATAGCTTCAGTCCATCACCAGCCTCGCATATCGCAACTATTCTATCTTTCATTTCTAAAAATATATCTGCTATTACCGGATCAAAATCCTGTCCACTTCCTTCTTTTATAATCTGAAAACACCGTCCTAACGGCATGGCATCCCGATAGCATCTTTTGGCAGAAACAGCATCAAATACATCCGCCACTGACATAATCCTTGCACTCAGCGGAATTTCCCCCTGTTTCAATCCATCCGGGTATCCCTTTCCATTCCATTTCTCATGATGATACCTTGCTACTTCATATGCCATTTTCTCGTATTCTTCGTCACCGGTTTTTCCGAATGTTTCTTTCACAATCTGTCCACCCTTGTCTGCATGGGATTTCATAATCTCATATTCTTCATCCGTCAGTTTCCCCGGCTTTTGTAAAATTGCATCCGGTATGGCTATTTTGCCAACATCGTGCATGGGAGCTGCCATAATCAGTTTCTTCACAAAATCTTTCGTCAACTGTTCTTTATAAAATCCTCTCCTTTTCAATTCTTCCGCCAGCATCTGCACATAGATAGTCGTCCGTCGGATATGTCCACCAGTGCTGCCATCCCTGTTTTCTACTAATGTGGCAAATCCCATAACCATCTCCTGATTATGTGCTTTCAGTTTCATAAACAAAGGATTTTCCATATTCAAATAAGTTCCAAGTATTACCAATGTCGGCACCAAACAAGTCAGAAGTGCCTGCGGATGCAACATCTGATAAACCGTTACTGTTATAGATGCTGCTATACAGGTTGATACTGTCACCAATTTATGACGCCCCATATGTCTCCATCCCATAAGAAGAACCACTACTGCCGCAAGCATATAAAATGCCACTGTAATATAACAGGCATAAACAGATACTCCCATCGAATAATTTGTTATTTCACCCTGACAATATGTAAGTTCCGGTATAAAAAGAATAACTATCACAATACTTAATAAAACCGGCAGTTCCAAAAACAATCGTTTCCTTCTGTTTTCCGAAATCCCTCTGGTAATGCCAAGAATGTACCAAAACATTCCAAATACCACACCATCCAGACTGCACAAAAAGCACATATGGAGAATCTCATTAACCACAGCAGGGACCTTCTCGATGCAGTTTACCGTATATGCCGTAATCCCATCAAAAGCAACACTGATAATTCCGACCGCAAGCAGCCGGTCAAACCACCTCCATTTCTGTCTGATTTTGTAAGCATTCCGTTCCCTTAAATAAACTGACGCTACATAAAGCAGTATCAGTAAACATCCAATCTGTAATTTACTATAATTCATTATTCATTCCTTTTAGGTGTCCGGTCACCTGTCCTCTCTTCTTGTCATTCCCGACTTATCCGCAAGTTCCCTGATTCTGACTACCATACTTTCGATTGCCTCCACTCCTGCACTATTCTCCTGTGTGGCAGCCGTCACATGATCAATAGCATTGTAATTATTCCTCGTGCTGACATTTACATGTTCCATTCCCTTCGCAACTTCATTACTCTGCATCCGTATATTTTCAACATTTTTGTCCATTTCCAAAATCTGCCCGGACATTTGATGATTTGAGTTTGTAATAACTGCTGTCGAATTTCCTGCTTCCCGGATACTGTTCATACCGTTTTCCGTCAGCTTAACACTCTGTTCCATAATCACAACCGCATTTTTTGTGTTGTTGACCGTTTCCATAACAATACTTCCTATATTGTCCACCGCTGCTTTGGTCTGTTCTGCCAGTTTTTGAATTTCTTCCGCTACTACTGCAAAGCCTTTTCCATGATCACCGGCTCTTGCCGCTTCGATGGAGGCATTCAGTGCAAGGATATTGGTCTGTTTTGAAATTTCAGTAATCACCTTAATAATATCCAGTATTTCCTTTGATTCCTCACCAAGTTTCCATATAATCTGCTTACAGTCATTTGTACTTGTATATATCTGTTCCATGCTCGCTGTGGCATCATCCATTTTACTCTGGTTATCCTCGGATAATTTACTTATCTGTCTTGCCAGTCCAGCCACCTGTCCATTAATAACACCAAGTTCTTCCAGCATGGCATTTATATCCTGCGTCCTGCCATTGATTCCCGTAATTTCTTCTGTGTTTTCACTGAAATTCTGCAACACGCTTCCTGTTTCTTCCACGATGCGTTCATTCATTTCCATGGAAGTTTCCGTAATCTCAGACAATTCTTTTACCATTCTCATAAGTTCATCCGAAGTTTCCTGTGATTTTTCCTGCATCACTTTCATGTCATGCAGCATCCTTTCCTGCTCCTCAGCATCCAGCAGGTTAGAAAGCATCTCTGCCGTTCTCCTGCATAACATGGTAAAGATAGCAGCTACCGCAATCAATACCATTGCTCTCGGCACAATACCATACACGATCAATTTGTATGCTGTTGTAAAATTCTTATCCGGAAATATCTGGAACATAAAGCAGAGCCACTGTCCTACGGATACTCCCACAACCGAAAATATGGTTGTTATCACATTGATTTTTTTGGAAAAATACAGGCTTGCTATCGCAATGGCATACATATATATCAGAACTACATGATACCCAAGCGTTGATGCGGCAATCGTTACAAAAAGAACAGCACAAACCGGCAAAAGATATTTTACCCATTCGTCCTCTCTTTTTCCAAGATTTACCACCAGTGTCGGTATCCAAAGAAAAACCGATCCTCCTATATAGGCAATCGTCATTATTTTCATATCTACCACAAAAATCCCAATGATATTAAGCAGATACACAAGAGAAAATATAATAAATGTAATACGCATAACCTTCGCTGCGGCATAATTTGCCTTTTTTTCATTCTGAACCAAAACTCCACTTCTCATAAGCACTCTCCTAACTTATCATTGCAATTTCAAAAGCTGCAACTGCCTTTTGATACTTTTATAAATATTTTTTCTTACATAATACAGATTATACAACGCTCGTTATGTATTGTCAATTACACTTCATGCTGCTATTTAAAACTTTATAGGTCCATATATTTGTTATTTCTTTTTTCATTTTCCCTTTTTTAGAATAGAAATTAAAATGCCGGCAATAATATGTATTGACAACGGATAACAAATGGAAGCTTTCATGCTGCATTATAGACAAAGGAGGTCTGTAAATGGATGAAAAAGCAATGTTTAAGCTAAGCTATGGCTTGTTTATTGCAACAGCAAGAGAAGCAGATAAAGATAATGGATGTATTATCAATACTGCCATTCAGGCAGCTTTGACTCCAAATCAATTAAGCATCTGCATAAATAAATCCACCCATACACACGATATGATCCAAAATACAGGGGTATTTACCGTATCTGTGCTAAGTCAGAAAGCAGACTTTGAACTGATTAAGCATTTCGGGTTCCAGTCCGGCAAAGATGTGGACAAGTTTGAAAACTATAAGTCTTGCAGGCGTGGTAAAAATGGAATTTATTATATTACAGAAGGTACGAATGCCTATATCTCGGTAAAAGTAGAAAAAACGGAAGATTTAGGCTCGCATACCATGTTTATCGGTAAAGTTACCGATATGGAGGTGCTTAGTGATGTGCCTTCAGTTACCTATGAGTATTATCTGAATCATATCAAGCCTAAGCCACAGATAACAGAAACCACATCCGGTGAACAGACTGTATGGCGATGTATCGTTTGCGGATATGAATATATTGGAGAGGAACTGCCGGAGGACTTTATATGTCCATTGTGCAAACACCCCGCATCCGATTTTGAAAAAATAGAAAAGAAAACGGAAGGAGCAATCATGACAGGAAACAAATATGCAGGAACACAGACAGAAAAGAATTTGAGAGAAGCTTTTTCAGGAGAATCCCAGGCACGAAATAAATATACCTTTTTTGCTTCTGTTGCAGAGAAAGAAGGTCACGGGCAGATGGCTGCTTTATTCTTAAAAACTGCCGAAAATGAAAAAGAACATGCACAAATGTGGCTGAATGAATTGGCAGAATTGGGAGATACCAAGGCAAACCTTGCCGCAGCAGCAGCAGGCGAAAACTACGAATGGACCGATATGTATGAAGGATTTGCAAAAACAGCGGAGAGTGAGGGCTTTCCTGAACTTGCTGCAAAATTCAGAGCCGTAGGAAAAATCGAAAAACACCACGAGGAAAAATATCGTGAGCTTTTATCTGACATGGAAAACGGAAAAGTTTTGGGAAACAGTTCCGTCAAGGTGTGGGAATGCCGCTACTGCGGTCATATCGTTGTAGGCACAACACCGCCGGACGTATGCCCTGTATGCAGCCATACCCACTGCTACTTTGAAACAAGGAAAGAAGAACACTGATACAGACAAAATAACTAACAGCAGATTAACACTATTGCGGAGCGTAATGCTCCGCATTATTTATTGCGTTTATTCTCCGTCAGCTCCGGAAGTTCTTCCGTCGGCTGCCAGGAAGAACTAAAATCCACCTCTTTAAATAATGCGGTAAGTCCTGTGATTTGTTTCAGACGCAATATTTCATCCCTGTCCATGCCCAGATGTTTTGAAATCCATGCATCAGAGCGTCCCAATTCGTGAAGTTCCATAATGATATTGCTCATTAAATCCACATCATGGGAGCCTCTTGCACGGTTATGACGAATGGTACTTGCCATTCTGTGATCCAATGATTTATTTATGATACTTACCGGAAGCATTCCCTGCTCTCTTTCATAAATATCCGGATAATCCAACATAATGCGATACCTGTGAAAACCATCTACCAGAATATATTTATCCGTCGGTTTGTCATAATAGCAGACCACCGGCATTGTATAGCCGTCCTCTTTGATACTGTCATAGAGCAATTTCAGCTCCGGCGGTGCAACAGAATTGGGATTATATGTATTCGGCTCTATCTTCTCTATCGGTACCGGAATCACATCATATACGGGACTTTTATATGCCATCTTTTTTCACCACCTCTTTATATTTTTCTTTCAACAAACTCACCTGTTTTTGCTGTTCTCTGGTCAGACCAAAGCCCATAAAGCGGCAGGTATGGTCATTTCTCAGAATACAGTAACACATACGCTTCCAGCTTGGTATATCTTTCGTGGACTTAATATCATCCGTATGGTCCGGTATCTTATCCAAAAAGATAATTCTGGAGTTCTTCATTACCGTGTAGTTGGACACACCATTTCTCTGTATATTATATCCATGGGCAAGAAGCTCCTGAATCGTTTCTTCCTCCAGTCCGCCACCTGTCTTATGCCAGAAGTCCAATGATGTCTGAAATTTCTTAATATAATTATTCCTAAGCCTTACCGGAAGAGTTGCAAGCAAAAACTTCGTGTAGGACTCCCAGGTATGTCCTTCCGGCAAAGAAAGAGTCCGATATGCCAGTGCCTTTGTTTTCCCATAAATAGCACCAAAGTTTGCACCTCTTACTCTTCCGAGTAGCTTCGCCCATATCTCCGGATCAATTACCCGGTACAGATTCAGGCTTTCTTTCGCTGAATCGTTAAATGGAGATGCCACACGCATCTGACTTGGTTTCAAGCCAGCCATAAAATACAGATCATATAATTTATTATAATCATAGGAAAATAAGGCGTTGGCATGCCAGACATCACCGGTAGACCAGTCATAAAGAGGGGAAGCCGCATAGGTATTCTTAAACTGCTTGGATATCCAGCACTGCTCTTTATATCCATATTTCTTATTCAAAAAACCGCTGTAACGCTGTAACGATTCATCTGCCCGGACACCTAAAAGGCATACAGTTTTCTTATTGCCATGTGAAATCCTGTACCAACGCCCGAACTGCTTTGCAAGATCTTCCTGATGCATCCGGTAATGATATGTCGTCATTGGATTATTCTCCAAGTTTAAAACATACGGATGCTCCGGCATTGGTCTGACCCAGATGTCCTTCTTCGTATCGTCCCAGGGATACCAGAACATCTGATAACTGCTAAGACAGGTACGGGTTGCCATAGGCAGGCATACCCAATACAATTCCACCATCGGGTTCTTTTCCAGTCTTGTAAAAGTGCGTTCCACATATTCCGTTGTTACCGAATACTGAGCCTCAAAATCCTGATGAAACACACCAATGCGTTTCATCGGATAATGTTCCTGCTGAAAATCCAGTACCATATTCAACAGCAGACCGCTGTCCTTACCTCCTGAAAAAGAAATGAAAATGTTTTCAAATTCTTTGAATATGAAGTGCATCCGCTCCTGAAATGCCTCATACACATTTTTCTCCAAGTATTGACGAATCAATTTCTTTTTCTCCTAGTTCTATGCTTACTTTCTTACGAGGAATATTTATTATCTGCCAGACATCTTTGCCTGCACATATTCACAGATGTTCATATTGTCTAATGGCATTCTGCATCCTACAATATATCGGTTCTCATCCTTCGTTACCCGGATAATCGCTCCTGTAAGTTTTGCTTCTCCCGGAAGTTCAAAATCTGCGATATTGCATTCAACATGTTTGCCAACTGCATTCTCAAGACACCCATCTTCCGAGTAAAAGCTGAATCCTCCAGCACTGATATTGACCATCTTTCCGGCAAAGCCATGTTCTGAAGCCTTAAATTTCAGGTTACAGTTATTATGTATGGATAACCTTGGATATTTTCTTCTGTGAGAAACTCTTGGATTACCGGTTACTAACAGCCTGTATTGATTACTGCGTTCTTCAACCCTGACATTATCACATACATACATGGCATTATCAACCACAATACGGATTTCGTATACATCATTCTTACCCGCATTTTGGAAATAGCCGCTGTTTGCAGCCGACTTCTCCAGAATAATGGCATCTTCTGTAACATCCGCAACACTCACTCTGCATTCTTTCCCTTCCGGTTTTCCATTCACACAGGATACAAGCGTTAAGAACATTCCACTTTGTATATCCTTAATCCCCATGAAACCGCCTACACCTAATTCCTCCATGAGCTGTCCTACAATATTTTCAATAATCGCCACATTTCGGTTGGTTTCCACATATTTACTTGACATCGTTTTTGTTGTAGCTTCTGAATTGACAACACTTTCATTGATGGTAATCATCAGTTCTTTCACCTGTTTCATATTGTCAACCATGTTTCTGTTGGAATCCTCAACCTGTTTGATTGCATCATCCACAACCTTTATTTCTTCTTCCAGCAATAAAGAATCCTGCGTAATCGTACTTACACTGGAATTGACCTTATTCATTTTTTCCAAAGTTTCTACAATCAAGGTCAGTATTGTAGTGACTGACTGCGTCATTTTTTCTGATGTAGCCTCTAAATGTTCCAACGAAGCCATAATACTGTTAGAAGAAGCTTGTGTTCCTGTACTCAGATTACGGATTTCATCTGCAACTACAGCAAACCCCCTGCCGGCATCTCCTGCTCTTGCTGCCTCAATAGAAGCATTTAATGAGAGCAGATTTGTCCTCGAAGAAATCTGTTCAATGGTACCTGTTTCCTCCTTCACATTCTCAAACTTTTCACGGAACTCTCTTAAAATGTGCTCTACATCAGTGGACAGCTCTGCCATGGTATTCGTTGACTCCACCACTTCTTTCAAGTCCTCTGAACTCTCCGATGCATGTTCCGCCGCACTGTTAATGATAGACACAATCCGGTCTGTAAGCTGTGATACATGAAGCACCTGACTGTCAATATTCTCCGTCATATTCATTGTCGAATCAACTTTTTCATTCAATGTCTGGTTTTTATTTGTCAGATCTTCCATGCTCTCTACGACATTGTTCGCACCTTCCCTGTTTTCCTCGGATAATTCACGAACAACCGTTACACCGTCAACGATCGTATTACTTGCTGTCTTTACCTGTTCTACGGTAGTAACTACCCTGTCCAGGTTATCTTTAATTGAGCCTAACATGGAACCATCCACAAAATTCAGATGATTGATTGATAAAATATATCCCATATAGCACAAGATACATACTGCAATCTGGATTTCATAATCTGTTATATTTGCGGAAGCCGTCATGCCGCTTAAATAGCATTTCACTACATAAGCTGCCATGATGATAATATTGGCAATTCCACATCTAATAATCAGATTTCGGTTTTTATATAATATCAGCATGCTAAGAATAGGCATGATATACATTACCGTTAATGTAGTATGCGTGGTCAAAAGAACAAACGCATAGAAAATGCCATAGCCTACGGCAAGTATATCTTTATACAGCCCTGTCCCCTTACCCTTGAGTTTTAAAACAACCAGTCCCACTACAAAGGGCAGCCAGCACAACACCAAAAACATGCAGTAATAAGGAACCGTTCTTGCTCCCTTAATAACCTCCAAGGTATATGCAACCGTTAAAACAACACTGATTACACACCACATAGCCATTGCTTTCCTGTTTGAACTCCTCATGTAATATTCCTGTTCGTGTCCCATATAAATCCTCCTTGTCTTTTAGAAATCATTTTTCTATCTGTGATTTTTACAGACACATAATCCGACCGCATTACCTGCGGAGCTGATTGTGTCTGATCAAATTGATAAATCTGGTTCTCGAAAAAACGACAAATTTATATTGTTTACCACTTTTCATTTCAAAAGATACTGCCGGCAGGCACAAATGCCACCCTTTATTTATTCTGGCAATATTCTTTTCCCTGATTTCTATTCTCCTGTCTTCCATCCTTTCCGATGCTTTCCCGGTTCGATATACCGTCACTTCCGATTCCACGGTAAGCTCTCCACCCGACAATCCCTTATTACATAAAATTGCGGCAAATTGATTCTTAACTGTTTTCTGATCGTCTATTTTCAGGCAGTAATCCAACGCTTTGTTCCACTCTTCTCTTGAAAAGCTGTCCCGGTATGGTATCTGCTCGAAAATATCTAATATCTCGCTGTCAGTAAATCGTACCGGAATATCCGATACTTCCGGCACATTGGCACGCATACGGACTTCTTCCAACAAATTTCTTTTACTGTTCCCCGAAAACAGATTCACAATATACGGATGCTCCAAATCATCACACAGCCCGTTCATTCTACTCTGTTCATCCGTAAACTGTGTTGTCCCCTGCATCCTCTGCTTCACTGCCTCATACCTCATTGGCTTAATCCTGAATGGCGGCAATGTTTCCAGTTCGTCCAGCTTCTCTTTTAACACATCCGGTGTCACCGGCTTATTTATGCATCGTTCCAACGGCAATCCACTCTGCATCAGTTCCATTGCACTTACACTGGTCTGAAATAGAATCTGCGTATCCGGATCTTTTTCATGTATTTTCGATGCAAGCTCCGGTCCGTTCATTTTCAGCATATAGTAGTCTGTAATCAGTATATCGTAATGTGTCTTTTGTGCTGCTTCCCACGCAAAGGTTCCATCTTCAAAACTATCAATTTCTGCCTGTGGGAAAATTGCTTTCACACTCTTATTCAATATTTCCCTGCATATCGGAGAGTCTTCAGCAATCAGTATCTTCATTATGCATCACCGCCTAGTATTTTATTATTATATTTTAGAACTCCGTTTCTTCAATGGTACTAATGATTCTGTGATAGCCTTTCAGCACAACCATACCATCTGCATCCTCTGCCCGCTTTCCGGAGCATCTTACAACCACCTCTCCCAGCATTGGATGATTCCACGGATATTGAAGTTGTACAACATTACCTGATTCAATCATATGCTTCACATTTTCATTGACATAGGATACACTGTCTTCCCTTATCCGGTCATGCCAAAACCTATAACATTCTTGTGGGGTATACTTCCTGTCAACTGCCAGAACCCGTTCCATCGTCTCATCTGCATACATCTCAAAAAATGTGTCTTCTTCATTGATACGGATAATCCAGAGTCCCATGTCTGTTTCCCTTAAAATATCCTTCGCATCAAAATAGACCACATGCATCTTGTTTTTATACTGATATATCTTATGGATAAAACTCTGGTACTCTATATATTCTGCTGTTTTAGAATCAATAAACGCATTCTGAAATTTCTCTTCCTCACATGGCTTTGAAAACAAATAGCCCTGTATCAGATTAGGAGATAAGCCCTCTAAAACAGCAAGTTCCTGTACATCTTCCACGCCCTCACAGCAAATACGGATGTTACTGTTTCGGGCAAACTCTATCATGTTACTGATCAGTCTGTAATTATAGGTTGCTTCTTCAATACCTGAAATGAACTGTCTGTCAATCTTGATTTCTTCAACCTCCAGTTCCTTTAAATAACTCATGCTGGAATATCCCGTACCAAAATCATCAATGGAAAGTCCGATTCCCGCTTCTTTCCATTTTCGGAAAATATTCCGAAGTTCCTGATTCTCAAGTATCTGTGCCGACTCCGTAATCTCTATGGTAAGAGAATCCCCCGGCATTTTTACCTTTTCAAGAATATCCAGCACTTTCTCTGCTACATCCTTTTCCCTTAACTGCATGGCAGAAAAATTAACGCTGATTCTGAATTCAGGCATAGTTGTCCGCCACATTTTGCAATGCAGCAATGCCTGTTCAAGAACCCACCTTCCCACCGGATTGATCAGTTTTGACTGCTCCAGTAATGGAATAAACTCATCCGGATAGACCGTTCCCCTTAATTTAGATTGAAACCTTAATAATGCCTCCGCACCATACATCTGGTAATTTCCTATCCTTACCTGCGGCTGGTAGCATAGATAAAAACCTTCAAATCCATTTTTCACACTTCTCTGCAATTCTTCCAGAATTTGGATTGACCGCTTTCGTTCCTCCAAATCCTCCGGTGAGAAAAACATAATGGTACTCATTCCATTTTGTTTTGCTTTGTCCAGTGTCAGTTCCGCACACTCATACAGATTATGTTCATCACCAAATATTTTATAATTGTTTGGTACAACTCCGGCACTCAGAGTGCAGACATCTTCCACATGCTTTCCTAATTCCTCATATACATGACGGACTTCTTCCTCCGTTTCTACATCCAGATACATCGCAAAGCTGTTATTTTCCACATGCCAGACATATTCCGCTGAACGGAACTCCTCCACAGCCTTTGCACATCTTTTAATTACTTTATCTCCGAAATGTCTGCCATATTTCAGGTTAATATCGCCAAGCCTGTCTATGGCTACCAGCATAAAATACCCGTATGAATACGGATTCTCTTTCAAATCAAGGAACATTTTTTCCCTGTTAAACAGCTTTGTCAACGGATGATACATATGTCTTAAAAGCTGGTCAGACACTCTTCCTATCATGCAGAACGGCTTCCCTTTATCATCCAGAATAGCTCTGCCACGACAGTTTACCCACACTACTTCACCACTGCGGTCTGTCCAGCGGTAATTCAGATTATGCTCCGGTTTTATACCCATAGCAATCTTTAAAAGATCATCATAAAGCATCTGCCAGTCAGCCGGATAGATTGCCTTCTCTAAATCTTTTACGGCAATCGTTGGCTTTCCGTCATTCTCCAGTTCATAATCCTGTTGCACATCATCGAAAAACCATAGCTCATCTTTTCCAATATCCCATAAAAACAGATAATCATCCGTAGATTTTGTCAGGATTTCAAGTACATTCAGATAATTGCCAATCCTCTCCTCACGATATACCGGAAAGGTCTTTTTCATCTTGTATTTCACATCATACATCATCTCATCACTACGGTTAAAAAGATGTTCGGTTGTTTCACTGTTCGAGTCACGAAAAGCATATCCAAACGCAACAGATAAATTCATTGCCCGGTATTTATTCTTTTCCTCGATCAGCAGATGCACACTGTCCAATGCCTCCAGAAGCTTTTCTTTTTTCCCTTCCGGTATCAGCACACAGAACTCATCCCCGCCAATGCGATAACAGGTTCCAAATCCATCAAATGCCATACGGATACAATCCGCTGCATCAATGATGATTTTGTCACCTTCCTGATGACCATATCTGTCATTACACAGTTTTAAATTGTTTACATCTGCCACAATGCAGGCTGCATTGCCATATACATCAAACTGGGAGATTGCTTTTCGGAACGCCATACGGTTTCCAAGCCCCGTAAGAGCATCTGAATAGGCAAGCAGCTCCAATCTTTGTTGTTCTTTCTTTTCTCGTGCCACCGTATCGTCCACATACCGGAATGCCATGATTGCATTGCCATCAAAATTTTCTTTATTGATACGCACTATCTGCATCTCAAAATGATGATACCCTGCCTCATTGGGAACACTTTCATACCACCAGCGGAACTGTTCCTTCTCCTGCATCCTTGCAATAAGATACTCTCTGTCCAATACATGCAAAAACTCCTCTTTATCTTTATCCGACACAAAATTTTTGCAATAGCTCTGTATCGTCTCTGTATATGCAATCCCTTCATGCAGTTTGATCCTCGAAAGTTTAGATGCGTTAGCAGACAACTCCACCTTCAACGGTTCAATCCTATCCTTCATCAGGTTTACACTGTATACTGCTGTATATTCCCTGCACAATGTATCAAGATACTGTTGTTTTACATCCATCTCATCCTGCATTTTTTCCATGCTTGTAATTTCTCGGATATAACCGATTGCCAGCACATCACCGGTTTCCTCGTCCTTATACATACTAATATGGTGCTCTGCAGTCATGGTTTTGGAAAGAATCAGCTCCATATGGTAAATCATGTAGAGATGTTCTTCTCCATTTTTATATCTATCTAATAAAACAGGTACATTAAAAAAGTCAAAATATGCCTTTCTTTCCTCCTGTAAAACTTTTTCACCCCAATAAGATATTACATCAGAAAAGGACGGCTTCTCCGGAAATCCTGCAATGCCGTTCACACAGTATTTCGTTCCATTTACATTTTCATATATCTTTCCTTGAACGGTATCGGCTGTTAAATTTACATTGTAATACACTTTTGCATTCAGCGTAAGGACATCCTCCAACAGCTCTATTTTTTTGCCCATTGATTTCATATCCATTCTGTTTAGACAAACCTCCTTCTCGTTATCATTATGAATAACTACAATCTACCCATAATACACTATTATACCTACCCCCCCCCGATTTTTCAAGCATTTTCGACATATTTCATGTATTTCTCTTCATTTTTTTGTACAGTTTGCATACAGTGTAATAATAAGGCAAAAGGCAGTCCTGTCTTTTTGACAAACACTGCCCATCTTTTCCATACACCTATTTTATCCGATTGCTTTCTGGACTGCTTCCTCGACACGCTCTTTTTCAAAAGGCTTTACGATAAAATCTCTCGCTCCGCTCTGAACCGCTTCCATAACCATTGCCTTTTGTCCCATTGCAGAGCACATTACTACACAGGCTTTGGGATCATATTCTCTTATACTTTTTAAAGCATCAATTCCATCCATTTCCGGCATGGTAATATCCATAAGAACCAAATCCGGATTTAATCTTTTATACAGTTCAACAGCTTTCAAACCATTTTCTGCTTCTCCTGCAACCTCATATCCCATTTTTACTAATATATCCTTCAACATCATCCTCATAAAAGATGCGTCATCTACAATCAAAACGCCTTTCGCCATAATATTCCTCCTGTTCATTCCAAATACTTATAAATTCTTTTCAAATTCTTCTGACGGCATTGGCTTGGCAAAATAGAATCCCTGTATATCATCGCATTTCATTTTCTGCAAAGCAGCAAACTGTGTTTCCTTTTCTACACCCTCCGCTGTAACATACATACCTAACTGATGTCCCATGCTTATAATATGATACAGCATGTTATCTCCCTTTTCATCGCCCACATGGTCAATCAGTGACTTGTCTATCTTTAACACATCAAAACACTGCTGGCACAACATGGCAAGGGATGAAGAACCCGTACCAAAATCATCCATCAGTATTTTTATTCCAATCTGTCGGAACTTATTTAGAATTTCAGCAATATCTTCCGCTTCATCCATAACGGTTTCCGTTACCTCAAGCTGAACACAGCCGGGATTGATTCCATACTCTTTTATAATTTTCTCATAACTTTGCACCACATCTCCGCTGTACAGAGATTTTTTGCTGATATTGATTGAAACGGGACAGATTTTCTTTCCTTCCTCCCTCCATTCCTTCTGCTGTCTGCATACCATACGGAACATATACTCATCCAGTTTCACAATCATGCCGTTATTCTCAAATAAAGGTATAAACTGTCCCGGTGAGATAAGTTTTCCTTCCCTGTCTCTCCAGCGGACTAAAGCCTCACTTCCTACCATTGTCTTGTCTTTTGTATGATACTTTGGCTGATACCATACTTCAAATTCTTCTCTTTCAACAGCTCCCTGAAAGCTTTCTTCTAACTGTTTCTCATACTGGCGTGTCACACGCTCTGTATCCTCATAAAAGACACATTTTTTCTTCTGCTCTTCCGCCATATTCTTCGCAATTTTCGCCTTGCTGTATGCCACATCTACAGTTTCTCCTGCACACAGCTTATACACGCCATACTGTGCATAAAGTCCATACACCGACATATCCTTTGTTTTCTGGCTGATGCAGCCTGAAATCTCAATCAGCTTTTTCATAACATCGTTATCGGTTTTCTCCGACAGATAAAATAGAAAACGATCTTCCCTTATATGACATGCAAATGCTCCTTTCTCCATTGCCTCATCAAGCACCTGCCATATTTCTTTCACAATCCGGTTTGCCACATTTTCTCCAAGCACAACCGAAACATTCTCAAAATCGGATATATCCATGACTGCCATATACCCGGCATGTTCTATCTTACTTTCATACTGAAGCTTAAATTTTGTAAAAGTAGCTCCTCCTGTTAATGGATCGACATATGCAAACCGTATCATCTGTTTCTGCTGTTTTCGCATAACTCCAACGATTGTCACGATTCCGATTGCCGCAATAATCAGTATTGACGCAACAAGTATAAACTGGTTGTTTTGAATCTCCAGTACCCGCTCATCGAGAACATCCGCTGAAACAATCGTCAACATTTGAAACTGTACATTTGAATCCATCAGCGAAACAGGCATAACATGGTAATAACACTTTTCAGGCATCCACAATATACCTTCTGCTTCTGTTTTCTGTTCGATGCATTTCTTTAATACAAGTACCTCTTCCTCATTATCCGGATGCAAGTTCGCTACATCCTCCACAATATCATCCGACAGGGAAAATACATGGTCATCCTTTGTTGCCACAATGTTTCCAAGCGAATCGATAATGCAGCTATATCCATTTCCATCAAAACTTTCTATCTGCATAATTTGGTTAAACACTTCTGTATCATAAGCCATTCCAAACACGCCGCATACTTTCCCGGCTTTATCATATACCGGTATTGTCATTACATTTACAGATGTATTATCATCTTTTATGGCATCCGACAACCCATTTGTAATACAGCATTTGCCTTCCATTCCAACCTGATAAAACTCCCGGTAGGACAGTTCCGTCACACTGCCATCTGTAGAATAAGTCATTCCTCCTGGAAAACAGTAGGCAAATCTTTTGACATTGAATTTATCAATGAATTTTTCAAAACCTGCAAGTCTGTCCTCTATCGTATCCTCTGTCACTCCGTCCAGTTCTGTTGATAAAGCGAGAAGCAGTTCATACTGCTTACCAATACTCGTTTCCAAGATGACTGCATTCTGCTGTACTACATCCTCCATATTCTGATAAAGCTGCTTTTCCGTATCCAGATAGTTATGCCATCCGCACCAGAACACAATCAAAAGTATTGCGGCAAACTGCACAAGCACTACCACAATTCCTATGAGCAGCGTCCGGTTGCCCTTTGCCTCATGCAACTTTCTTTCCCACATCTTATCAATTCCTTTCGCTCCTAATGTCAGTCTCTGCAATTCTTCGGAATTGTATTTTATCTGTAATAATTACTTCTGACTTTTTACCAGTTCCTTGATTTTTTCCTGTTCTTCTTCAGAAATCAGTTTTTCTACCTCCAGCAAAACAATCATTTTCTTTTCATAGGTTGTAACATCAAAACAATTCACATCTCTTTCCAAAAGGACAGGCATCGGTATTACCTGGCTATCTGCAATATCAATTATCGTTTCCACATTTCCTACTTCAAGTCCATATTTTACCGGTCCGATACGCACCACAATAATGTTGTTGATTCTCTGTTCCGGATAATGAAACTGCTCCGCCAGACTGTAAATAGCAATAATATCACCATGCAGGTTCAATATACCGCTGATCTGTGGAAGTGCATTGGGAACTTTTACAACCTCCATACTTGTTTCAACCGATTCTATATCGCTGACAGGTATCCCAAACTTCACATCATTTAACATAAATGTCAATATCTGCACGATTATCCCTCCTTTTCGTCTGTACATAAAATATATTCTCCAATAAACGATTAAGGTGTACATTGTCCCAATGCACACCTTAACCTTTGGGTAACAATATCCTTACTACCCTTTATATGCCTTAGCTTCTAAGCGTAAACACATCAATCATACCGTTAAGGGCTGTTGCCTGTGCCGTAAGTTCTTCACTGGTTGCAGATGTTTCTTCTGCTGTAGCTGAGTTATTCTGGACAACTTCTGCAATTCTGGTAGCCGCCATGTCTGCCTGCTCCATGCTGTCCGCCTGTTCCATGGAAATCTCTTTCATCTTCTTTGCACTGTCTGCAACCATATGGATACCATCCACTACTTCTTTCAGTGAATCCGAAGCCTTTACTGCACTGACATTTCCTTCTTCCACTTCATGAATTGCCGCTTCAATCAACGCTTTGGAGTCTACTGCCGACTTAGCACTCTGCTCTGCCAGATTCCGGATCTGGTCTGCAACCACCGCAAAGCCTTTTCCTGCTTCTCCTGCTCTTGCTGCCTCAATAGACGCATTCAATGACAACAGATTGGTCTGACTTGCAATATCTTCAATCTGAATAATAATCTCACCAATCTTTTCGCTGGTTTCACTGATACGCTTCATAACCTCCATCAGTGATTCCATATCAGTTCGGCTTCCTTCTGCCACATTTGCATATTTATGTGCCTCATTATAGGAATTTTCCAATTCCTCTGCCGTCGCTTTGATACCATTGCTTAATTCATCTATGGTTGCCTGCATTTCTTCTACGGCTGCCGCCTGGTCTGTTGCACCTTCTGCTACAGACTGTGATGCTTCTGCAAGATTTGTAGATGCCTGCAATACCTGCTCGGATGCTTCGCTTACACCTCTTATGGTTGTATCAATCTGACGGTTCATCTGTCGCATTCCCATCAGCAATGCGTTAAATGCTCCTCTGTACTCTTCTTCATATTCTGTTGCAATAGCAAAGTTGCCATTCGCCATTTCATTCAAAAGTCTGCCGGCATCACTGATAATCATATGCATACGCTTCGCCATCACCTGCACACTTTCAATCAGTTCCTTAATCTCGTCCTCTGTTTCAACAGCAGGGAACCCTGAATCCAAATCACCATCCGCAAAAGCAGCAAACCTGTCTTTTAGTTCACTTAATGGCACGGCAATCGATCTTGCAATCGTTTTAGAAAGCATACCCGAATAGACGGATGCAATGATTACAGCTACAACGATAAGCATAATTGCAAAGAAACGTATTCTGCTAACCAATGCTCTCTCAGAATCTCCACAGGTAACATTGACAGCCATCAGATTCTCCAACGCTTCATCCAGTGCTTCATATTTTGGAGCGACCTGCTCACTCATCATATTCTGTGCTTTTACGGACATTTCCGTGTCAGTTGTTACTCCTATCTTAATTACTTCAGCATCTACTTCCTTGTATTCCGCCCATGTCTTATCAATGGCATCCATCGCTTCACGCCCCACATCTGTAATCATTGTCGGACGTATTTCCTCTAACTTGGCTTCAAAAGCTTTCACTGCCTCGTCATGCTGGTTCTGCATAGACTGAATCAATTCATTCGAATCATAGCCAATAATTCCTCTTGTTGCTGCTCTGACTTCCGCTGACTCATTCATCGCCAGAGCAATATCTCCCTGTGGATAAGCAAAATCATCCAGTATTTTGTTGTAATCACCCGTTATGTAAAGCAACGCAAAAACAACGAAAGCAGAAACAATACCGAAAATCACAATGATATTTGTAAAAGATATTCTCAGTCGTTTTTCCACCCTCATCCTTTCTAATTTTTTAAACATTTTCTTAAACATTTTAATCCGTCCCCTTTCTTCTTATGATTTTATTTTCAGCTTATATACATACTTATTAACAATTATACTACCCCCCCCGAAAAATCAAGCAGTTTCAAGCTTTTTGCCGTTTTTTGTAACATTTTGTTCCTCTTTTCTTTTTTGTCACATCATTAGGCGAATTGTTTGTAAAATTCCGTTTTCGGGCAGGGCTTTCCAAACAGATACCCTTGTATATAATCTGCATGAAATTTTCTTACTTCTTCCAAAACATCCTGCTGTTCCACACCTTCCACACAAATCTCCAATTCTAAGCTGTGTGCCATCTCAATAATTCTCATCATAAGTTCATGGTCATAAGCATTATGCATGGCTTTATCTGTAAAGGTCTTGTCAATTTTGATATAAGTCGGACTTAAATCGCTCAGGCAGTGCAGATTTGAATATCCGGTTCCAAAATCGTCTATGATAAACTGGATACGGTTGCTTTTCAATCCATTTCTGAACCGTTCAAAATGTGGATCCGCATCCAGATAACCACTTTCTGTCAATTCAATTCCAATGCTTTCCGGTGCAAGCCCATAACAATCAAGTGCTGCCAGAATATCCTTCAGCACTTCGCTCTTCACAACCTGCACATAAGAAATATTGACATTGATACGGAAATCCGGATTTGTTTTCTGCATTTCACTGCACATAGCGGCTGCTTCATTCAATATCCATCTTCCCATCGGCAGAATCAGCCCTGTTTCCTCTAAAAGCGGAATAAACTCAAACGGAGATACTCTCTCCATCCCATTGTCTCCCGGCATATCAAACCGCATCAGTGCTTCTGCTCCGGTCAGCCTGCCTGTCTCACAGTCCACGATTGGCTGAAAATATGCTTCAAACCCACAAAAGTCATTGTCTACTGCATATTGGAGCCTTCGTATAATCTTCCGCTTTCTCAGCAGTCTTTCATAATCTTCCTGTGCAAACACATAATAGCAGTTTTTCCCATTCTCTCTTGCCTGTTTCAATGTAAACTCAGACAATTTCATCATCTTTTCATAACTGCCATCGTAAAGAGCAGCACCGAGAATACCTGCGGTAATACTGAAAACAAACTTATAGTTCTCCGAATCAATAAACCCGGAAATACTCTCTTTTATATCTTTGTACAGGTCAACTGCATCCTCACAGGTATGTTTTCCAAAATCCGCAACTATGTATTCGTCTGCCACTATATGATAAACCTGCTGACCATTTGACAGACACCCTCTGATACATTCTGCAACTTTTCTTATGATATAATCTCCACACGAAATGCCTAATGTACCATTTATCGAGTTAAAATCATCTATGCCGATATGCATGAAAAACCCGGACGAGATATTATTTCCATAAGACCTGACACAAGCAGAAAACTCCGGTTCACTTAAAAGTCCGCTGATATTGTCTGCACGCTGTTTTCTTCCGGTTTCGTTAATACATCCTACAAGGTAATGCGGTCTTCCTTCTGCATCGTCAATTACGCCGCCACAGCAGTTGATCCATACCGGCTGACCATTCCTGTCCAGCCAGCGGTAATGAAGATTATGATTTTTCTTCTGTCCGCTTAAAATAAGTTCCAGATCCTCCATAATCATCTGCCTGTCATCTTCATACACAAAAAATTTATGCATCTTTACTGCGTCCTGAAAATGAGAAGACGGCAGCATAAAACGGTCAACCGCATGTTCCGATATTCTGTAATCATCCTTTTGCAAATCAATGAGGTACAAATAATCTTCCATATACGGATTAAAAAGTCCGATTACCCTGCCTATCTGTTCCTTTGTTATATCATCTAATACTTTATTCATATAGTCCACCATCCGGAAACACCACCAGGCTTTCTGTCACACAGTGCATCTGTTATAACCTTTTTACTTCCATCCTTTCCGTCTAATTATGTCTCCGTTCCTTCCCTCGTTCCCTCTGGGAATGATTATTTGCATATATAATTATTATAGTACCCCCCCCCCGAAAAATTCAAGCATTTTCGACATTTTTTGCCATCCCGAATTGCAATAATAAGTTGAACACCCGGCGAACCTTTATGCAGTAAGTGCTGCAAGCATTTCTTCCCTAAAGCACTCCTCGGGTGTCTTATAGCCGAGTATTTTTCTTGGCAGGGTGTTG
>Ga0129315_1000502_pt1 | contig 31014 bp, 33 predicted proteins | sample Cm827metagenome_FD_94432 | JGI IMG/M metagenome (GOLD analysis project Ga0129315, IMG submission 94432) | Eastern black-and-white colobus group fecal microbial communities from Wisconsin, USA - Cm827 metagenome | ecosystem: Host-associated > Mammals > Digestive system > Large intestine > Fecal... | reverse complement strand
TTTTACTTTTTCATTCTTTAATTATTTCATTATTAACTCTTCATTCCCTAACTGTCTCTTCCATCTTCCACAAGAAGATAACCTAATTTAGGTTCTCTATTTAATAAACCTATAATATATATAGTATAAAATTTTCCGTTGGTAAGCTTTCTATCATTAATATATTTAAACAATTCTGAAAATGATGAAAAGGTAACCTTAAAGTCATATATTGCTGGTGAAAGTGGATAATATCCTGTAGTTTCTAAATATTCAACATTATTAAAAAGAATTATATCATTAGCTAATGATAAGGATATTAATGGTGCATTTGGAGATAAATGAATAAATCTTAGAAAGCAGCTTCCAATTTTCACTTTATCCTTAACACTTGCATCATTTAATGTGAAAATATCCAAATCTCCACCTAATGTTACTATGCTGGTAGTGGAACTACTATTAGGCATAATATCTACATCTTTAGTTATTAATGGTTTATCATAAGTACCTGGCTTATACAATTGTAATTCATAAGTACCAGGTGCAATATTTTCATAACATGTTATATCTGAAAATGCTAAATCCTTTCCCATTGGCATTCCACTTAAGTAAATATCCACTGTAGGTGCTGACGGAACTGCATGAATAAATCTTATTTTACTTTGTAAATTAGGTAAGTTTTGACGAAATAACATTACTATTCCCCCTTTTTACAATTTTCATCATCTAAAGTTATTTTAATTATTTTTTTAGTGATTAACTGATAAATAGGTTTAGGAATATTATAGGCCTTAAAAGTATCCATTATGGAATTATCATTTTTGATAGATCCATAAATCATATCTACTTTATCTAAATTATTATCTTCTTCACCTCTATAAGATTTAGTTAAATAATCTCCAAAGCTTAAATTCCTTAAAAGCTCCATATGAATTGGCTCTTCCATATAATTTCTATTATTAATCATTGATTTCATATTCATATTTTGCATTCCATTTGGATTATTAGTTGTATTTGGATTATTCATTCCATTTAAATTATTCATTGTATTAGGATAATTTACTGCACCTGGATTATTCATTCCATTAGGATTATTCATTGTATTAGGGTGACTTACTGAATTTGGATTATTCAACATATTCGGATTATTTGTCTCATTATTATTATTTATCCAATTTGAATTGTTCATTGTATTTGGATTATTCATTCCATTAGGATTATTCATTCCATTAGGATTATTCATTGTATTAGGATTATTCATCCAATTAGGATTGTTCATTGTATTTGGATTATTCATTACGCTAGAATTATTACTTACATTTAAATTGCTAATTCCATTAAAATTATTCATTTTATTATTAGTTTTTTGCATATTTGTTGCATTGTTATTTTCGTTATTTGTATTGCTAGTCCCTTTTTTACATTTATCCTCCTTATTATAGGAAAACAATTGTTCACTTAAGGTTTCTGATGGATACTCTAGATTAAAATCTTTTTCAAATTTCTTTGCTGCTTGATTATTATTTTGTAAATTAGAATTATCATTTTGAATATAATCTAAAGTCTTTAAAGTATTTCCTTGTAAATTAGAATTGTCCATAGGTGTAATAAATTTTAATGCAAAACTATTTGGAATTTCATTAAATGCAGGTAATGCCATATCTATAATAGGAAACCATGTTGAATCTTTTTCTCTGAATGGTTCAGTTATATTTAATGGTATGAACTTTAAATCTTCTTCATTTCCATTCATATTGTTATAATACATATATTTCCTCCAAAAAATATTTCATTATAATTATACGCTATATTTTTATATATGTTCTTTTTATTTGCAATAGACCAAACTTTATTAGTTTCTTATCACCTTACTATACTTAACTGAATATTATAGAAAAGGAGGTTTTGCTATGAATGATTTAACAAATAATTCTTTTAGACATTTATTTATAGGCCTTGATAAGAAGGTACCAATTATTGATAACAATAAAATAATAGCAATTAATCTTGATAATGCAGCTACAACTCCAGTATTTAAAAGTGTTCTTGATAGAATTACAAAAGCTTGTGAATTATATGGTGCAATAGGTAGAGGCCTTGGCCAAAAATCAGAGTATTCAACTAAAATTTTTGCTGAATCAAGAGATTATATTTTAGATTTCTTTAATGCTTCTAAAGAAAAATATACTGTAATCTTTGTAAATAATACTACAGAAGGTATAAATAGATTATCAAATATATTGATTGAAGATAAAAGTAATATAGTTATTACAACCAGAATGGAACATCATTCTAATGACTTACCTTGGCGAGGAAAATGCAATTTAAAATATATTGAAGTAGATGAAAATGGTAGACTAAAACTAGATGAACTAGAATACTTATTGGATAAAAATAAGGGTTTAGTTAAATATGTCACTATTACTGCAGCCTCAAATGTTACAGGTTATATAAATAATTTATCTTATTTATCTAATCTTGTTCATAAATATAATGCAAAACTAATAATAGATGGTGCTCAAATTGTAGCTCATAAAAAAATAGACTTTAGTAAAAATAACATTGACTATTTAGTCTTTTCTGCTCACAAAATGTATGCACCCTTTGGTAGTGGAGCAATTATTGGGTTAAAAGAAGATTTTGAAAGATTAAACTCTGATCTAAAAGGTGGAGGTACAGTAAAATCTGTTTTAGATGATTCAGAAATACTATTAACACCTCCTGAAAAAGATGAAGCTGGTAGCCCTAATTTCTTTGGTGCTATTGCCTTAGTTCAGGCAATGAAGGAATTAGAAAATATAGGTTATGATGTAATTGAAAAAAATGAAAAAATATTATTAGAGCATACTATAAAAGGTCTTAATTCAATAAAGAATGTTATTTCTTATGCTGATAATATAAATATAGATGATAGACTTGGTATAGTTGTATTTAATATTAAAGATATTTATCATGCAGAATCTGCAAAACTATTAGCTAGCTTAAGAGCTATAGCAGTAAGACAAGGAGCTTTTTGTGCTCATCCATATGTAAAAAGACTATTAAATGTAAAAGCTGAAGAATCAGGAAGACATTTAGTTGATACTACATGTAAAATGCCTGGAATGGTTAGAGCTAGCTTTGGAGTATATAATTCTCTAAAGGAAATAGATATATTCTTAAACACTATAGAATTAATATGTAAATTAAGTAAATAAAGGAGCTGTGAAAACAGCTCCTTATTCTTTATCTCTTTGCTATTAAAAATTTAATTTTAATACCTTGTTCACTAAACATATTTTCATGTTCTGTTCTAACATTTCCAACAAAATCGCTTTTATGTAAATCATAAGTTATGTACTCTATCTCAAATCCTGATTCTTTAAAATATACTAAAGATTCTTCAAATAGCTCATCATCATCAGTTTTAAAGTATATTCTACCTTCCTTAGATAAAAATTCCTTATACTTTTCTAGTTGAGTTGGATATGTTAGTCTTCTTTTCTTATGTCTTTCCTTTGGCCAAGGATTACAGAAGTTAATATATATTCTATCAACTATATCTTCTTTACTAAAAACATCATTAATTAAGAATATCTCTTGTGCCATTAACTTTAAATTGTTTACTTCTAAACCTTTTTCATCATATGCTTTTTCAATATTTCTCTTTGCAAGTACTAATACTTCATCCTTAATATCTATAGCTACATAATTTATATTTGGATTTTCTGATCCATGAACAGCTACGAAAGTTCCCTTTCCACATCCTAGTTCTAAATATATAGGATTGTCATTATTAAATGAATCTCTCCATTTACCTTTATATTCACTTGGATTTACTATAAAAAAATTACATGCTTCTAATTCAGGTCTAGCCCATGGCTTTTTTCTTAGTCTCATCTTATTCACTCCATTTACTCTAATTCATAACAATTATACAAATTTACATTCATTATATCAAATTTAATTTTTTCTATGGAATGATTTGCATAAATACTAATGTTATTATTTTTTATTTACCTTTGCATTTACTATGGTAACTTCAGAATATTTACTTACTTCATCCTTATATGTTTCTAGATTAATTGTAGACTTTTCAGCATCATCTTCTTTAAACTTCACTAATCCAACTAAGGTAACATCTTCATCTAAAGCTTTTCCTATTTTTGCAACTGAAGATTTTGAATCAAAATCTATGGCTTCTCCATAATATTTAGTTGTTTTATATTCTGGATTTTTACTATCCTTAGTATTTTCTGAATCTATTTCTGCAATAGAATATATTGATTTATCAGCTTCGCCATCATTAGTTTTTGCTGTATTTAATACTATATGAATAATTGAATCTTTTTCTATGTTGGATGTGCTATAATTAGCAATTTCCTTAGTTTCTACTAATTCTCCATTTAAGTATTTTTCCATTGATAAATTTATATTATATTCAGAATCCTTAGGTAATACCATAGATGCAACAGTACTTTTATCATTTCCATAGTCTGCTGATTTTAATATTAATTCAACTACTCCTTGAATTTCTTGATTAACTACCTTAACATCACCTTCTGGTAAATTACTACCAGTTGTTGTACATCCTGCTAATCCCACTGTTAAAATTAGCCCAACTAAAAGTGTTGATATCTTCTTTATCTTCATATGTTTTCCTCTTTTCATTAAAATTAACATTCTCTATTATATCATATGCAAAATATATAAAAATATAGATTATGTAAAATATATGTTAATTAATCATCTATATATATCAGCAGAAAGACTTTTCAATTTCTTGTAATCTAAGATAATGTATGACTCTTTATTTCTTTTTAATATATTCTTATCACAGAATCTATTCAATGTTCTTAATAAGTGTCTATAACTAGTTCCTAAAAGCTCTGAAATAATTGTTAAGGTATCATCAAATTTAAAATACTTATTTTCTTCTTTTACAACAGTAGAAATAATATAGCTAGCTAATCTATTTTCTAATGGATATAGTAAATTAATACTTGCATTTCTAGAGGATCTCTTTAATTTTTCTCCAAGAGAATTACATAAAAAATTAAGCAAATTAACATCTTTAATATGAACATTTCTAATTAATTTTATTGGTATCCCTATACATACACAAGGTTCTATTGCTTCTACATTACAGGTTGACAAGTCATTAGTTACCAGTTCTAAATCTCCTAAGGTATCTAATTCTTTATAGAAATCTAATAATAGCAACTTACCATTTTCAAGTGTCATATAAACCTTTGCTCTTCCCTCAACAAAGAACATTAAATATTCTATTTCATCTCCCTCTTTAAATATTAATTCTCTTTTATCAAAGAAAAGAAGTTCTAAGTTTTCTTTGATATATGAAGTAAATAAATTCTCTATATTGTGAATAGTGATATATTTTTCTATTAGTTTTAAATCTTTAATTATATTCATATTAACCTCATTATTAAATTTTATTACTATATTATATACTCATTATGACATATGTCATAATAGAATTTAATTCTTATATGTTAAATTAATATAAAAAAAGGATACAGATATTATATTCTTTGCGACCTCGCAGGCTCCAAGTCGCCAGAATATAATATCTATATCCTCATACACGGAAGGAAAGGAATTTATAAAAAATTATTCAAAGGGTAATATTTTTATAAATTCCTAGAAAATAAAAAGCTTTGGAGGAACATCATGTATAATTTCTTATCCTTTTTTACTGGAATATTAATAACTATAATGATTAGTCTAAATGGAGTTTTATCAAAACATTTAGGTAATTACTCATCGATTTTAGTAATTCATATTTTAGGATTTCTTATATTGACTTTAATTTTAACATTAAAAAAATATAAAATTAGATTTAGTAAAGATATTCCATTAATATTATATAGTGCCGGAATAATAGGAGTATTTACTGTTTTATTTAACAATATAAGTTTTAGTGCTCTTGGAGCAGCATTAACTATTTCACTAGGCTTATTAGGACAAACTATTTCTTCAATTATTATAGATAGTTTTGGACTAATTAAAATGCAGAAGATAAGTTTTAAAAAAGAAAAGATCTTAGGATTATTATTAATTATATTAGGAATAGTTGTAATGACTATTTACTAAAAGGAGGATAGTATTTATGTTTTATTTATATATATTAATAGCTATATTAGCTGGTGTTTCCGTAGTAATTTCAAGGATTTTCAATTCTAGAATTGCTGATGAAATAGGAACTCTGCAAGGAACTTATATAAATTACCTAACAGGATTAATTGTGGCTTTTATTTTCTTTTTAATAAGCAAAGAATACTTAAACATACAAAATACCAATTATTCAAGTCTACCTTTTTACTCCTATTTAGGTGGGGCTATAGGAATATTAGTTGTTCTACTTTCAAACTACACTACTCCTAAAGTATCTAATTTTTCTTTATCTTTATTAGTATTTATAGGACAACTTTCTATAGGAATTATAATAGATTACTATTCTTATAATAAAATTTCCATAGGGAAAATATTAGGTGGAATATTAATACTATTAGGATTATCCTATAATATGCTTGTAGATAAGAAAAATAATCTCTTAATAGAAACTAAGAGTGTTAATTCATAAAAAAGGATATAGATATTATATTCTTTGCGACCTCGCAGGCTCCAAGTCGCCAGAACATAATATCTATATCCTCGAATACTGAAGGAAAGGAATTTACAAAAAATTATTAACAGGGTAATATTTTTATAAATTCCTCGTATAATAAAAAAAGGAACTGCTTTTACAGTTCCTTTGAATATTTAAATATTAGTTTTGTCCAAAATATCTATCAAGTAATCCCTTGAATGCTTGTCCATGTCTAGCTTCATCTTTACACATTTCATGTACTGTGTCATGTATAGCATCTAAGTTTAATTGTTTAGCTAATGTAGCTAAATCTTTCTTACCTTGGCAAGCGCCGTGTTCTGCATCTACTCTAGCTTGTAAGTTAGCTTTTGTATCAGCAACTACTACTTCTCCAATTAATTCAGCAAACTTTGCAGCATGTTCTGCTTCTTCAAATGCTATTCTCTTATATGCTTCTGCAACTTCTGGGAATCCTTCTCTATCAGCTTGTCTTGACATTGCTAAGTACATTCCTACTTCTGTACATTCTCCCATAAAGTTAGCTTGTAATCCTTCCATAATTCTTGGATCTACATCTTTAGCAACTCCAACTCTATGTTCATCAGCCCAAGCTAAATCTCCTGTTTGTTCTACAAACTTGTCTGATCCAGCCTTACATATTGGGCATTGTGCTGGTGCCATTTCTCCTTCATATACATATCCACATACTGTACAAACGAATTTTTTCATTAATGAACTCCTCCTAAATTATTCAATTTATATAATTTATTTTTTCGGTGCTTTTATTATATAATAGTGATTATTATTTGTAAATACTCTATATAATTTTTTTAATAATTTCATAATAAAAATGTAAAAGATAGGAGTAAGCATATTTACCTACTCCTATCTTTTATATATTACATATATTAAATTTATTTAATTTTTATTTTAATTGATAGGTATGTCTATTTTCTTTTTTATTCTAGTTGCAATTTTATAAGGTAAATTTAAAGCTCTTTCTATATACTTGTCCTCTATTCTTTTAGTTGCAAAAATAACAATTTCAGCAATAATAATAGCTGCAACTCCATCTAGAATAAAATGTTGTTTTATAAATAATGTAGATAAAATTATTAATATACCTATTATACTTGTATAAATAAACCATGATTTATTATCTTTAATCTTTGTAAACCTAATAATAATATATGTGTTTAATACGTGAATTGAAGGAAAACAATTAAAGGGTCTATCAGCTTCATATATTAAATTAACTAATCTATTAGGTAATGTATTATTAGAAATTATAGGTCTTGATATCTCCACTGGATAAAAATAATAGAATAAATAACAAATACACATACTTATATAAATCACCATAAGAGATCTTAAATACCTTTTTCTATCTTTTGATAAAATAAATACTAATCCCAAGAAAATAAAAACATACCAATATATATATGGGAAAATAAATGCAGATACATATGGTATTTCTTTATCTAGAGTTAATGATAGATCTTTACCACTCTTAGCTAGTGCTCCAGCTATTATATAATTAATATTTATTATTGGCAAAATAATAAACCAAGCTAAATCTAGCCACTTTATTTCATTTATATTATACTTAAAGATAATATTTTTAATAAAGTTTCTCATAAAACCACCCCATTTTATGTCTTATTTATTTTTCTCTAATACATATATTTTACAATATAATAATTATATTGTGCTAATTTTTTTTATTTTTAAGGAATTTATAAGCTTTCCTTTATATCTTAAGAATTTCTTTAACTTTTACCATATCTATATTTTCCTCTAATACCTTTGATAACTTATCTAGTTCATTAAGCTTGTACTCTCTATATGTACTAACTTCATTATAGTCCTCTTCAATATTATTTTTAATTATCAAGGTTTTAATAAAACGCTTAATAAAATCCCCATTATCAAAAATTCCATGCAAGTATGTACCCATTGCATTTCCTTTGTCATTTATGGCTCCTGCAACTTCTCCATTACTTAATTTAATAAATATATTATCAGGATTATTTACTATAGTTTCTCCATTGTGGATTTCATACCCTGAAACTTCAACATTATTAATCTCTTCTATAATATTTGAAACAATTCTTCCAGAGGATTGCTTAGTTATTTTATCTTTATTAAAATTAGTTGTAGTAGGTAAAAACCCAAACCCACCTTCAACTCTTTTTTCTCCTTCAACACCTAAATCATCTATAATATAATTTCCCATCATCTGATATCCACCACAGATTCCTAAAATTATAGTTCCCTTTTCTTCTAAAGATACTATCTTGCTATATAATCCCTTTTCCTTTAGGAATCTAATATCATCAATAGTATTTTTACTTCCTGGAATTATTACTAAATGAGGGTCTCCAATTTCCTGTACTTTATCTACATATCTTATTGAAACATTCTCTAATCTGCTTAAAGAATTAAAATCTGTAAAATTAGACATATAAGGCAATCTAATAACAACTATGTCTATCCCTTTGCAATTACTAATCTTATTAGATATTCTTTCAGTAACACTATCTTCATCTTCTATATCTAAATTAAAGTAAGGCATTGCTCCAAGTACTGGAATATTTATAATTTCTTCTAGCTGTTTCATTGCAGGTTTAAAAGATTCCATATTTCCTCTAAATTTATTAATTATAATGCCCTTTACTCTATTTCTTTCTTCTTCATCTAAAAGCATTATAGTTCCTACTACAGAGGCAAATACTCCCCCCCTGTCTATATCTGCTACTAAAATTACTGGAGAATCACTTGCCTTTGCCATATGCATATTTGCAATATCGCTTTCCTTTAAATTTATTTCAGCACAACTTCCAGAGCCTTCTAAAACTATTAACTCATACTCTTTCGCTATTTCTTCGTAAGTATCTTTAACTACTTCTTTTAACTCCTTGTTAAGCTCCCTATATTTATATGAATCAATATTGCATTTTACTTTTCCCTTTACAATAACTTGTGTTTTCATATTGCCACTAGGTTTTAGTAATACTGGATTCATCCAGGCTCTTGGTTTTATTTCACAAGCATCAGCTTGAACAACTTGTGCTCTTCCCATTTCAAGGCCCTCTTCAGTTACATAGGAGTTTAAAGAAATATTTAGAGCTTTAAAGGGTGCAACCTTCATTCCTTCATTTTTGAAATATCTACAAAATGCTGTTGCTATAGTACTCTTACCAACTGAAGAAGCTGTTCCAAGAAACATTATACTTTTACTCATTAATAATACCTACTATATCTAAAAATCCATGAGTTTCATTTGTAATAATCCCATTTTCTTTAAATTTAATTGGATACTTAAATAAAGGTCCATCAAAAGCAAAGGTATGATATTCTCCATTTTCTCCACAAGCATCTGAACCTGCTGCCACTATATCTGAAACAACTTCTTTAGTTAATACTTTACCTAGGAATTCTGTTGATAATACATCTAATCTTACATTTTTAATTACTGTCTTAAATCCACTATCTATAAATTCATAAGTTAACTTTTCTCTATTTTCAAGCCATAATGGGAAAATTGCTTCCATATTAGCTTCATTGCATCTATCTGTACACCAAACTCTGTGGGCTTCTAAATCTATATCTCCAAATACACAAGCTTCTGCTCCTAGCTCATTTTTAGCTTTCTTAAGTGCCTTATTAAAAGCATATTTATATTCTTCACCTTCACACTTTACTAATAATAATGGTATATTTAAAGATTTTGAAACCTCTTCTAATAGATCCTGAGGAACACCATGGAACCAAGACCTTAATACCTTTTTATCTACAGTTATAAGTAAAGCAACTGGCTTATGGCCATTTTTTATCATTCTATATAATGCTAATGTACTATCCTTTCCACAGCTATATGACATAACAAACTTTTTACTCATAATTTACCTCCATTTATTTAAAGTTCTTAACATAAATGACTTTATATCTATTCCATAAACTTCTTCTAAGTCTCTTCCATTTAATACTTCCCTAGTATCCCCATTATTAATAAGAGTACCATCTTTAAGCATTAAAACCTTGTCTCCAAAGTTTTGGACTAAGTTTAAATCATGTAATACTGCAACAACTATTTTATTATTTTCCTTTGCCCAAAGCTTTAAATAATCTAAAATTTCTATTTGATATCTTAAATCTAAATGATTTGTTGGCTCATCTAATATAATAACATCAGGATCTTGTGCAAAGGCTCTTGCCAAAAAAACCCTCTGAAGCTGTCCACCTGATAATTCACTTATAAGTTTATCTTTTATATCTAAAATCCCAACTTTATCTAAGCTTTTATTTATTATTTCATCATCATTTTTACTTAGTCTTGAAAATACTCCATTTAAATGAGCATATCGTCCTAAAGCAACTGTTTCGTATATACTATAGGGAAATAATATGTTTGAACTTTGAGTCATTAAAGAAACCTTTGTAGCTAATTCTTTTCTTTTTAATAATTTAGTGTCCTTCCCATCTAGTAGTATTTCTCCTTTAAAAGAAAGTAAATTTGCTATAGCTTTTAAAAGGGTGCTCTTCCCACATCCATTAGGTCCAACTATGCAAATATTTTCTCCTCTATTCACTTTAAAGCTAACGTTTTTTACTACATCTTCTCCATTATAACCACAATATATATTTTTAACTTCTAACATTTAATCACCTACTTTGACTTTTTAAAATATAGGTATGCAAAGAATGGTGCCCCTATCATTGCAGTTACTGCACCTACTGGTAATTCAGATGGAACTATAATAGTTCTTGCTATTAAATCCGTAATTATCATAAGACAACCACCAAAAACCACTGACATTGGAATAACATAGGCATGTTTTGAGCCAAAAACCTTTCTTACTATATGAGGTGCAATTAAATCTACAAATCCTATAGTTCCACTTATGGACACAGCAGCACCTGTTAGTATTGATACAAAAATGAATAGAAATTTTTTTACCCTTTCTGCTTCTACTCCTATAGATTTAGCTTCTTCTTCTCCAAAAGTTAAAATATCCATTTCTTTAACAAAAGACATTACTCCTATTATTCCAATTAAGAAAAATGGAATTCCAGCTTTAAGGTAACTCCATCCCCTCATTGAAAATGATCCCATTTGCCACATAGTTATAGCTTCCATTTTCTTAGTAAATAAGGCTGTTAATGTTGTTAAAGCAGCGTTAAAGAATAATGAAAATACCATTCCGCTTAAAATAATAGTTGTATTAGATAACTTTTTATCAACCTTACTAGCAAAGGCTATAACTATAATCATAGTAATTAAACTACATAAAAATCCTACTAGGGGTAGAGAGAAATTTCCAAGGAAAGGGATAGTTATTCCTGAAACAATTAAAAGTCCTACACCTAGTGAAGCTCCTGATGATACTCCTAATGTATATGGAGAAGCTAATGGATTTTTTAATACGGATTGAACTACTGCTCCACTTGCTGCTAAAGCTCCACCAATGCAAAAAGCTAATAAAACTCTAGGTAATCTAATACTCCATATTATTGCAACATCCTTAGCTTCAATGCCTTCCATTAAATTAATATTGAATAATTTATGTGCAATTATTGATATAATATCCATAATGCTAATATTGGAACTTCCAATGGAAGTTCCAATACAAATTATTAAAAATACTAATGGCACTGATAGTATCATCAATGACTTAATTTTTTTATCTCTATTTATATTCATTTGGATAAATAGCCTTAGCCATTTCCTTTAATGCCTTAATAACATTTTGTGAAGGTCTTGAAGAAGTATTTTTATCTATACTATAGATATTACCTTCTTTAACTGCATTTAAACTATCCCATCCTTCACGGCTCTTAATTTCATCAACAGATTTTACTCCATTTTGATCTGGAACATTTGTAAATATTACGTCTGGATTTGCAGCTATAACTGATTCTGGTGTAGGTGATATCCAAGACATTTCATTTGCAAATATATTTTCTGCTCCAATTATTTCAATCATTTCATTTAAGAAAGTATCCTTACCAAAGCTATATAAAGTAGGAGTTGAACCAATTTCAAAATATACTTTTTTCTTATCAGTTATTTTTTCTCCTATCGCCTTTATTTCTTCAACTTCCTTTTTCATATTTTCAATTATTTCTTTTCCTTGCTTTTCAGTTTTAGTTATTTCAGCAATAAACTCTATATCACCATAAATTCCATCTATACTATCACTACTTGGAATATATACTACTGGTATTCCAGCTTCCTTAACTAATTTAAATGGATCTTCTTCACCAGCTTTATTATGTCCTGATGCTATAATCATATCTGGTTCTAAAGAAATTAATGTTTCTGCATCTGGATTTCTGAAATTTATTTGTGGTAAATCTGTATTAACACCTTCAATATCTGCTGAATACTTATCAATAGCAACAAGTTTATCAGAAAGGCCTAAAGCAACTAATACTTCTGTATTAGATGGTGCTGTTGATATTATTTTCTCCACCTTATTAGGCAAGGTAAATTCATTTCCTTCCCTATCTGTCATAGTTTTTGTAGTATTACTACACCCTGCAAATAATGCTAAAGAAAACATCATTGCAAAGACTAATGAAAGAATTCTACTTCTTTTTTTCATAATAAATCCTCCTAATTTTTATTAGGGCTATTTTGTAATTCTTATTACAAAATAAAAAAAGACACACCAAGAGTATGCCCTAAAATACCTTTATTATAATTTTGAATTATAAAACTAACTCAAAAATATAATAGTATTCCCATTATCCCACCCTCAGAAGATAATAGTTTTCCCATAAAAGGCAGGTCTCCCGGCTTAATTTCATCCTACTCTCTAGCCTTCCCGCTACATAAAGCAGTGGCTTAAATAGATTTCGTCCATATCACGGTTACTGGGGTAGCTCAGGATTATACCTGATTCCCTATTAAGCTTTTAAAAAAGCACCTTATATAGTTATATAGCTTAAATTTCATTTAAAATTATATTATTAATCATATAATATGTCAATTATAATATTCTATTTTATAACATCTTTTAGTGCTTGAATTAACTTTTCATTTTCCTCTCTTTTTCTTACAGCAACTCTATAATACTTATCACTTAATCCCTCATAGTTACTACAGCTTCTTATAATTATATTTCTCTTCATAAGTTCTAATTTTAAATTAATTTCTCTTTTCATTTTAAACATTATAAAGTTAACAGATGGCTTAAAAACTTTTATATCCTGAAAGCTATTTAGCTCATTATATAAGTAATTCTTTTCCTCTTCAATATATGAAATAGTCCTCTCAATATATTCTTTTTCCTTCAAAGAATATATTGCTGCCTTCTCTGCCAAAACATTAATATTCCATGGAACTGAAAGAGCTTCTATTTTATTTAGAATATCTTCATTGCTAGAAATACCATATCCTATTCTTATACCTGGTATTGCAAATAGTTTAGTCATAGATTTAATTATAAAAAGATTATCATATTCTTTTATCAATCTCATTGCTGAATAATTTTCTTCTTCCTTTATAAAATCTAAAAAGGATTCATCTACTGCAACAATTGTATTAGTAAGTTTTGCTTTCTTAATTATATTAATAATTGAATCTTTACTTGTTAGAGTTCCTGTAGGATTATTTGGATTACAAATAAAAACTATATCTATATCATTATTTATATATTTATTTATTTCTTCATCAATAATCCAATTTTTCTCCTCTTTTAAGTGATAATACTTAATTCCACTATTTACACTTAAAGCTGCTTCCTCATATTCTCCAAAGGTAGGTGCAGGTAATAATACCTTTTTAGGCTTTACAGCTCTAACTAAATTAAAAATAACTTCTGCAGCTCCATTTCCTAAAATTAAATTTTTGTTTTCTACGCCTTCAAATTCACTTATTGCTGATTTCAAATTAAAATATGTAATATCAGGATATTTTTCAACTTCATCTAAAGACTTTATTATTATGTCTTTAACTCTAGTATTAATTCCTAAAGGATTTATATTAGCAGAAAAATCAATAAGCTTACTTTTATCTAAATTAAAATTTCTAGATATCTCATCTATATTTCCACCATGAACTACCTTACTCATTTAAAATCCTCCAATTAAATTTAATACAACAGCAACTAAATAGCTTAAGATTGTAACTAAATACAATATATTATTAGTTTTATAAACATCTGAAATATCAATATTTTTTATATTATCTCCTATAGTTGGCTTTTCTACTAATTTACCAAAATAATAATTTGCTCCTCCTAGCTTTAATCCTAGAGCTCCTGCTACTGCTGCTTCAGGATGGGCACTATTTGGACTACTATGATTATTTTTATCCCTAGAATAAATTTTATAAGAATTTTTATAATCTAATTTTAATATAAAAGCTGCAATAATTATTAAATATCCTGTAATCCTAGCTGGTATGTAGTTAAATATATCATCTAACTTAGCTGGGAAAAATCCAAAATCTCTATACTTATCGTTCTTATATCCAAACATGGAATCCATTGTATTAACAGCTTTATAAACAAACGCAAAGGGTGCACCAAATAACCCTGCATATAATATTGGAGCTACTACTCCATCTGACATATTTTCTGCTATAGTTTCAACTACTGCTCTTAATATACCTTCTTTATCTAGTGAAGCAGTATCTCTTCCAACTATATATGAAAGTTGTTTTCTTGCCCCTTCTAAATCATCCTTTAATAAAAATTTTATAACTTTTAAGCCTTCTACCTTTAAGGCCTTAGCTGAAATTGTGAAGTAAATCATAATTCCACTAATAACAATACCTAAAATATAATTAATATTAAAGCTTAACTTTATAATCACAGAACTTATTATGTAAACTATTACTACAGAAAAAATCCAAGTTAATAATCCTGCAATTTTTAAGTAATTATTTAGTATTTTTCTAAATAATTTTTCCAAACTACTGCATAAGCTCCCTATAAACCTAATTGGATGAAATGGGTTTTGTGGATCTCCTATTAATAAATCTAATAAAAAACCTATAGTTAATTCCTTCATTTTCTTCTTCCTAACCTTTATATATTCTTTATATCTTCAACCTTTGTAATTTCAAATTTATTATTTAAAAACTCTACTGTAATTTTATATCCTTGTCCAAAGCTAGGTTGCCAAGTATAAAAGTTTTTACTGTTATCATAAAATTCTTCTAATATTGTACCTATAGTTCCCCCATGGGAAATCAATAAAGCTGAATTGATTTTCTTATTATTTATATCTTTAATAAAAGATATAAACTGCTCTCTTATCCTTTTTTTATAAGTATTCTTACTTTCACCCTTAGGACACCTTATTTCTCCTGACTTATCTGTTATCCACTCTATATATCTTTCATCTTCCTTTAAGTCCTCATAGGATTTCATTTCAAACTCTCCAAAGTCATATTCAAAGAAACCTCTTAATTCTATAAAATCATTATTTCCATAAAGAATCTTAAAGGTTTCATTTGCTCTCTTAGCTCCACTAGTATAGTATTTATCACATTTTGGATAATTAAGGCTTTCCTTTAATTTTTTTAATTCTTCTATTCCATTGTCGCTTAATGATAAATCTTTTTTTCCGCAATATAACCTTTTTTCATTAGCAATGGTTTTTCCATGCCTTATTAATATTACTTCAATCTTACTCATCTTTAAGCACCATTGCTATTCCACAGAAAACCCTATAAACAGTTTTAGAAGTCTTACTTATATATTGGATACACTTTCCTGTATTTTCTCTCCACATTCTATCTTCCCTTTTTAAAGGAACTATTCCCTGGGAAATATCATCACATATAATTATTTTATCTTTAAAAAGTTCCTTATTTTTCATCATATACTCTTTGGCATCAATTCCTTTTAAAGAAAGCTTATATATAAATTTATGAAATCCATTAATTACACTTTTAGTGAAATCTATATCCATGTTATTTAATTCATCATTTATTGTGTATATATCATCCTCTGTAATATTAAACTTTTCTTTTGCAAAACTTAACTTTCCGTTATAGGCTCCTCCAAAAATTAAAATCAATGCTATCACTCCTAACTAAATAATGGATAAAATCAATATTCCTAATACTTCACTTAGTACTAATCCATAGCCAGCAATATCCCCTGACATTCCTCCAAGTTCCCTAATACTTTTCTCTACAGAAAGAATAGCAATAATTATCATTGCTAAAGGTACTAAAATAAACTTTATTCCTAATAGCATAAATAAGCCTGAAGATATTATTAAAAATATATATAAAATTAATATATCAACTTTTCCAGTTCCCTTTTTAAAATAAGAGCCTAATGAACTTTCCTTCATAGCTTCTTTTTTTAGTAACATAAGCCCCATTAGACTTCTTGATATAATAGGTATGATAATAATTCCAATTATGTTAGATTTATTTTCTACTAAAGTATAGGTAGCAGCAAAATCAATTATAAATAATATTCCAAGGGAAATAACCGAAAATGCCCCAGTATTAGGATCTTTAAGAATTCTTACCTTTTCCTGCTTATCCCTTCTAGACAATAATGCATCACTTACATCCATAAACCCATCTAAATGTAACATTCCTGTTATAACAAAAGGTATAACCATTGTTATAGCTGATATTAAAATAATGGAAAGGTTAAAATACTCTGTAAGTCTAAATACTATATAATTTATAAGTCCAACAACCATACCAACTAAAGGGTATAACTTCATCATATGCCTAACTGCATCATCCTTCCATGCTTTATATGGTACTGGTAATATCGTAAACATGCTTAAAGCCATTATAAAACCATTAATTAAATTCTTCATTTTAACATTCCTACCAACTCTCTACCTTTATGTATTATTTCATTATTGAAGCTACATTCAATAACAATATCTGAAAACTTTGCTAAATTAATATTTAGCCTTCCTATTTCCTTTCTAAAGGTTTCTGTATAATTATCATAAATAATTCCATCACTAAATAAATAATCAGTAACTATTATTAAATTTTCTACCTTTTTACTTATAAAAGCTATATCTTCAAATATCTTTTCACTTATATTCTGTATAAAATTACCTTCACAAAACATCTCGTTAGTAACTAAAGAAGTAATACTATCTAATAAAATAGTATCTTTATTATTTAATTTATACACTATATCCTTTAAATCCCTATCTTTTTCTATAGTTGTAAATCCAAAGCCTTCTCTATCTAACAAATGTCTTTCTATTCTACTGTTATCCTCTAGGTCAGAAGGCTTCATAGTTGCAAGATAATATAATATTCCTTCTTTATTTTCCAACTTTTTTGCATAACCTTGAGCTGCCATAGATTTTCCACTTTTAGAACCACCAACTAATAATATAATCATTTTATTCAACCCTTTTTCTATTTATCAACAATATAATTTTTTTTATCTTTAATGTTCTCCAAATAGCTTGGATCTATTTCCGCTTCAGCAAAGGTAGCCATATTATTCATCATAGCACAAGCATAATTAACTATTGAAAAGGCTATGGGGCAACCACTCCCTTCCCCTAGTCTCATATCTAAATTTAACATTGGCTCAAGGCCTATATTATCCATAGCAATACTATAGCCTATTTCTTTTGAAAGATGTGATGGAATTAAATAATCTTTAACATTATCGCATAATTTAGTTGCTACTAAGGCTGCTACTACTGAAATAAATCCATCTATTACAATAGGAAGCTTATAATAAGCTGCTCCTAAATAAACTCCTACCATTCCAGCTAAATCAAAGCCTCCAACCTTAGCAATTACATCTATTGGATCTTCTCTATTTGGCTTATTTATCTCTATTGCCTTCTTTACTACCTTTTTCTTAAGTATGAAAGCTTCATCTGTAAGACCAGCTCCCTTACCAACCACTTCATCTATTTCACAATCTACTATGGAAGCTAAAACTGCACTACTTGTAGTAGTATTGCCAATACCCATTTCTCCAACCCCTAAGATGTCATATCCTTTTTTCTTAGCATCTCTTACTAAATCAATTCCTATATAAATAGCCTTTAAAGCTTCTTCATAACTCATAGCAGCTCCCTTTGCTATATTATATGTACCTTTTCTAATCTTTTTATTAATTGCTCCTGGAATTTCTCCTTCACAATTAACTCCAATATCTACAACAATTAAATCTGTATTATTTTCCTTTGCTAAAACTGCAACACCAGTAAGGCCTTTAGAAAAATTAATAGTTTGTGCTAATGTCACATATTGTGGAGATGATGCAACTCCTTCTTCCACTACTCCATTATCAGAAGATAATATTATTATACATTTTTTATCTATTTTATTTTTTACTTTACCAGTAATTCCAGACAACTTAATAGCTAAATCTTCAAGTTTCCCTAAGCTTCCTAAAGGCTTTGCTAAAGAACCTACTCGTTTTCTAGCATCTTCTATTGCTTTTTTATCTACCTTTTCTATATTATCAATAATGGCCTGAACTTCATTTTTATACTTCATTAAAATCACCTAATTATATTCTTCTTTTTTTGTTATAATATATTAAATTTTAACTAAAAGTCAATAAAGCTATGATTAAATAGACGTAAAAAAGGATATAGATATTATCTTCTTTGCTCCGTCGCAGGCTCCAAGTCGCCAGAAGATAATATCTATATCCTCGAATACTGAAGGAAAGGAATTTATAAAAAATTATTAACAGGGTAATATTTTTATAAATTCCTAAAAAATAAAAAATAGAGATAAAAATATAGTTAAGGTGACATATTAACCTATAAGTCACAATAACATTATATTTTTATCTCTTACATGTAAAGGCAATAATTCTTTTAAAATCAATTTATAAGTTTTTATACTTATTAACATATATTTTTTATTATTTTAATATCTGAAACCTTTGGCCATATATTGTTTTTACTTTTTATTCTTACTTTAATATAATTAACTTTAATATTATTTAGTCTAATTTCTATGTTTTCATTATTTATATTAACATTTTCACTTGATAGTATTAATATTTCTTTGTCACCTGATAAATCTATAACTTCATAACTAATGATATCATTATTAACAGATAGATATATTAATTTTTCAATTGAAATAAAGCTTGTAAATTTATATGTAAATTCTCTTAAATATGAATTATCATTTTCTAAATATGTGTCCTCTTCATTTTCCATAGTATTTGCATCATAATCTTTATATTTATAAGCTATTTTTTTTAGTTTGTTAATACTATCATTAGAAAAGTTAAAGACATTACTATAATACGCAAAGCCTTCATATAATACTGTAGTTGAAAGAATATCATTTATTTCAATAGAATCCACATTTAGCCTCCTTTTATTATATACTTGGTCTAAATTTTATTCTAATTCTAACATCTTATTTTATATCTATATTCTCGTACTAATACCTAACTTTTTAAAGTCCTTTATTAGGTTATTATGGTCATAAAATCATAGGACTAAAGTCCTTTTAATGTTATTATTATCTAATTTTTTCTTATTATTTTGTATCCAAATCCAAAAAAGCTATTTAAAGCTCCTTTGTAATTGTTATCATAGCCTTAGTATGATAAATTCTAATTATATTATCTTAAAGAGGTGTTTCCATGGCAAAAAAGAGAGTGATATATTTATCAGTTATCATTACATTTATATTAATTATTCCAGCAACAATTTTTATTTATATTAATAAAAATAATGCCCCTTATGAAAACAAAGACTTTTCTTGGGAAAACTTAAGCTTATACTTTGTTATGACAGATAGATTTTATGATGGTGACAAAAGTAACAACAATTCCTATGAACGTCTTTCAATAGATGCAAAAGGTTCAACAGTTGGTACCTTTCATGGTGGAGACTTAAAAGGATTAACAAAAAAAATAAAAGAAAATTACTTTAATGATTTAGGTATTAATGCTATTTGGATAACCTCACCTGTGGAGCAAATCCATGGATTTATTTCTGGAGATAACTCTGGTTCCTTTGCTCATTATGGATATCATGGCTATTATGCTTTAGATTGGACATCTATTGATAAAAATATGGGTACTGTAGAAGATATGAGAGAATTTGTTGATACTGCTCACTCTAAAGGTATTAGAGTTGTTCTAGATGTAGTTATTAATCATACAGGTTATTCTAATTTAAAAGACATGTCAGACTACGACTTTAAGCCTTTAAAAAATCCCTCTATTGATATTGGAAATTGGCAACCAAGTGAATTTGAAAATTATGATACTTATAATAAGACAATTGTAGATTATGCTGGCTCTAAAGAAGAGTGGGCTAAATGGTGGGGAACTGATTGGATAAGAGCTGGACTTCCTGGTTATACTTCTGGTGGAAATAATGATATTACTATGAATTTATCTGGACTACCAGATATTAAAACCGAATCAAAAGAACCAGTATCTCTTCCACCAATTCTTGAAAGAAAATGGGAAAAAGATAAAGTTGAAAATAATGAAGATTGGATAGTTCCTTCAGCAGTAAAATATAGAACTGATTTAAATGTAGATCCTTCAACATATATTATTAAATGGCTTGCTGCTTGGGTAGAGGAATTTGGAATAGATGGTTTTAGGGCTGATACCGCTAAACATATTGATATTTATAGATGGCAAGAATTAAAAGATGAAAGTAATAAAGCCTTAAAAACTTGGAGGGAAAATAATCCAGATAAACCTGGTGCCAAATGGTCAGATGACTTTTGGATGACAGGTGAAGTTTTTGGACAAGGCTTAGATAAAAATCAGTATTATGATAATGGTTTTGATTCTATAATTAACTTCGATTTTCCTAAAGGTGATAGCTTAGAATATCTTGAAGAAATATATTCTGAATATGCTAACAAAATAAATAATGATGATAAATTTAATGTTCTAAGTTATATTTCTTCCCACGATACTGGACTAACAAGAGGTAATATGATTAATCTTGGAACTAAATTAATAATGACTCCAGGTGGAATTGAAATATACTATGGTGATGAATCAAACAGAAAGGCGTCTACTAATACTGTTACTACAGCTAAGGACCAACCTTCAAGGTCAGATATGAATTGGGACTCAATGGATAAAGAAGTTTTATCACATTGGCAAAAGCTTGGCCAATTTAGATCCAATCATATTTCTATTGGAGCTGGTGAACATAAGATACTTCAAAGTTCTCCTTATGCTTTTAGTAGAACATATAATAAAAATAATATAAATGATAAGGTGGTTATATCAACTGAAGCTTATGATGAATCTGAAATAGATGTTTCTTCAGTTTGGAATGATGATACTAAGATAAAAGATTTTTATACAGGTAAAAAATATACTGTTAAAAATGGAAAAGTTAATATATCGCCTAATAAAAATGGAGTTATATTATTAGAAGAAGTAAAATGATGCTTTCGCACAATGAAAAATGGAGCTGTTACAACAGCTCCATTTCTTATTTAATATGTATTAAATTTTCCAAACTAAAATTTTACTACTTCTTTTATAGCTTCTACTACGCCATTATCATTATTGCTCTTAGCAATAAATCTAGAAACCTTCTTTAAATCATCATGGGCATTTTCCATAGCGAAACTATAATAAGCACTGCCCATCATTTCTAAATCATTAAGATAATCTCCAAATACCATAGTTTCTTTATGATCTATATCTAGCATATCTTGAATTTTATTTATTGCAACTCCCTTATTAACACCCTTAGCAGTTATATCAAGCCAGATTTCCCCTGATACTGTTACTTGAAGCTTGTCCTTATAATCATTATAATAATTATTACTATTAAATTCTGAACCTGAAAAATCACATATTGTTACCTTTAATATATCATCTTCTACTTCAGTTAAATCTTCTACTATTTCATATCTCTCATAATATTTCTTTGTTTCTTTAACTAATCTCTCATCTTTACTTTCTATATAAGCTGATCTTTTACCACATACAATAACATAAGAATTTTCTATATTTCTGCCTATTTTTATAAGCTCTATTGCAATATTTTTATCTAAAGCATTAACAAGAATTTCTTCACCCTTATATACTACAAAAGTTCCATTTTCAGCTATAAACATCATATTATCTTTAATTTTTTCAAATCTTTTTAATAAGTTATAATATTGTCTTCCACTGGCTGCTGCAAATATTATGTCCTTTTCCACAAGCTTATGATAAATATCAAAAAACTCCTGGTTTATTTCATTTTTTTCGTTTAACAATGTTCCATCCATATCTGATGCTATTAATTTTATCATTTTCAAATTCCTTCCTTCTAATACAATAGTTTAACTTTTGTTTCCTTAAGAGCTTTCATTATATTTATATCTGGCTCTTTATCAGTAATTATATATTCAATATCATTTAGTGTTGTAAATTTATATGAACCATCCTTATAAAACTTATTATTATCTCCTAATAAATAAGTTACTCTACTACAATTAATTATAGCCTTCTTTGTTTCTGCTTCGTCTAGGTTAAAGTTACTTATAAAGTTCTCTTCTATGTTAATTCCTCCAGCACCTATAAATGCTTTATCTATTTTAAACTTTCTAATTTCCTCAATAGAAAAAGCTCCAACTGTTCCTCCAAGTCTTTTATTATAGGTTCCCCCTATTTGGATTATATCTATATTAGGATTAAAATCAAATTCCATAGCTATTCTATTCATATTAGTTATTATAGTTATTTTTTTATTAAAGTTAGTAAGCATATTAGAAACCATATAATTTGTGCTAGAAATATCTAAGAAAATAACATCATCTTCTTCTATTTCATTAATTACTATGTTAGCAATACTTTCTTTTTCATCTAAATTCATAATTACCCTAGATGAAGTATTTTCATTATGCTCTATTTTTCTTTCTAAAATTGCACCACCATAGGTTCTTTTTATACCACCATATTGTTCTAATTTACATAAATCCTTACGAATCATTCCTTCAGAAACATTAAATTTTTCACTTAAGTCTTTAACTCTAACTTTTCCATCTCTTTTAATAATAGCTAATATATCCTCAAGCCTTTCTTCCATAAACACAAAAATGCACCTTCTTATAATTATTTATTATCAATTATTATCATTTATTACTATTTATTATTATTTTATAGCATTTTTTCTATATAAGCAAGAAAAAAAAAGAGCTGGGATACATTTAAAAATGTATCCCAGCTCTTTAAAATCAATTAAAATTATTAGTACTATTAAAGCTTATTATTTCTTCATCATCTATATTTTTAGTTTTAGTGAAAAATACTCCTATAATTATTCCAATAGCTCCTATTATAGCAAATAATATATAAATCATAGTTCCACCAAAACTTTGACTTAAAACATATGGTGCTATAGTTGCAATTAAATTATTAAGTATATGCATAATAACAGCTGGCCACAAGGACTTTGTCTTATAAGTAACATATCCAAATACTAAACCTAAAAGTGTTGCATACACACCTTGAATGAAATTAAAATGGAAAACCCCAAATAATATAGCTTGTATTATTATAGTCCATCTTATTGATATCTTCTTACTTAAAGTGTTATAAATAACTCCTCTAAATAAAAATTCCTCTGCAAAAGGTGCAATGATTCCAACTGTAATAATAGAAAGAATTAAACTACCACTACTAAGTGGTGCCAATAAATCTTCCATATACTGAAATTGACTTGAAAATAGTCCTGCTTCATCAATTAAACTTAATACTCCTGAATTAAATAACCAACAAGAAATACCTAAAATAATTGCAAAGCCAATATTAAAGCCACTAGTTTTTTTAAGTTGAAGCTCATCACTACAATTTTTCTTTCTTATTTTATAAATTAAAAATAGAATAAGAATAGTTAATACGGATGAAATTAACAGAAAAATATTTGTTACGCTTAAGGTAAATTGTATAAGACTATCTAAGTCTGGGTTAATAGGATTTATACCATTAGTAGTATTCCCCATTTCATTTATTACATAAAATATACCTATAATTATTCCACCAATAGTGGCTACTGATAATTGAGATAATAATGCTATAATTAAGTATCCTATAGCTGCAAAAAATGCTTTAACCTTTTCTTTCATAAAATTCTCTCCCTTCTAGCTAAAAGTATATATAAAATAATTATACCCTATTTTTACTTTTTATACCATAAATTATAATCAATATCCAATTGTATTTTATTTATAATTATACTTAATATATTATCTTTTATATAAAATTCTCTAAAAATCTACTTAATAATATATATTTTTTCATAAATACTCACAAAAGCTATCTTTTACCTTACTAATACTTTATTTTTTCTCAGCATTAGTTTAAAATTATATACATATTTATTATTTATATAATATTTGATTTAAAAGAAAAAAATAGTATATAACTATATATAATACTAAAAGATAATTTGTATAGGAGAGGTTTGCATATGTCAAATGAAAATATGTCATCTAACTTTATAAGAAATATAATTATTGAAGACTTAGAAAATAAAAAGCATGATGAAATAATAACTCGTTTCCCACCAGAACCAAACGGATACTTACACATAGGTCATGCTAAATCAATAGTTTTAAATTCAGGTCTAGCAGAAGAATTCAAAGGCAAATTTAATTTAAGATTTGATGATACTAATCCTACTAAAGAAGACACTGAATACGTTGAATCAATTAAAGAAGATGTTAAATGGTTAGGTGGTAATTGGGATAATATATATTTTGCATCTAACTATTTCGACATTATGTATGATAAAGCTAAACTATTAATTACTAAGGGATTAGCTTACGTTTGTGATTTAACGGCTGAAGAAATAAAAGAATATAGAGGAACATTAACTGAACCTGGAAAAGAAAGTCCTTACAGAAATAGATCTGTAGAAGAAAACCTTGATTTATTAGAAAGAATGAAAAAGGGTGAATTTGAAGATGGCACTAAGGTTTTAAGAGCTAAAATAGATATGTCATCCCCTAACATTAATATGAGAGATCCTATAATATATAGAATTGCTCATGCAACACACCACAATACTGGAGATAAGTGGTGCATATATCCTATGTATGATTTTGCACATCCTCTTGAAGATGCAATCGAAGGAATAACTCACTCAATTTGTACTTTAGAGTTTGAAGACCATAGACCACTTTATGATTGGTTTGTTAAAGAATGTGAAATGGAACATACTCCAAGACAAATTGAATTTGCTAGACTTAACATGACTAATACTGTTATGAGTAAGAGAAAACTGAAACAATTAGTTGATGAAAAAGTAGTTGATGGATGGGATGATCCAAGAATGCCTACTGTTTCTGGATTAAGAAGAAGAGGATATACCCCTGAAGCTATTAGAAACTTCTGTAGTGCAATTGGAGTTTCAAAAGCTAATTCAGTTGTAGATTCTCAAATGCTTGAACATTTCATAAGAGAAGATTTACAACTTAAGGCTAATGCTGCTATGGCTATTATAAGACCATTAAAAGTCGTTATAACTAACTATCCAGAAGGACAAACAGAAATGCTACCAGTTCCAAATAATGCTAAAAATGAAGAGGCTGGTACTAGAGAAGTTCCATTCTCAAGAGAAATATATATAGAACAAGAAGACTTTATGGAAGTTCCTGTTAAGAAGTACTTTAGATTATTCCCTGGAAACGAAGTAAGATTAATTGGAGCTTACTTTATTAAATGTAACGATGTAATAAAAGATGAAAATGGAAATGTAGTTGAATTACATTGCACTTATGACCCAGAAACTAAGAGTGGTTCTGGATTTACTGGAAGAAAAGTTAAAGGAACTATCCACTGGGTAGATGCAAAAACTGCAAAACCAGCTGAATTCAGACTTTATGAACCATTAATATTAGATGATGTTCCTGAAAATGAAGGAAAGCATTTCTTAGAACAAATTAATCCTAATTCATTAGAAGTACTAGAAGGATTTATTGAAGAAACTACTGCTAAGATTGCAAAACCACAAGATAAATTCCAATTAGTAAGAAACGGATTCTTTAATGTAGATCCTAAGTATACTACTGATGATAAATTAGTATTTAACAGAATAGTATCTTTAAAGAGCTCATTTAAAATTAATAATTAAAGAATGAAAAAATGAAGGAATTGTGGATGTAATTCAGTGAACTGAATTATTGGATTTTTTTGAGAGTTGCTTTGGCAACTCTCTTTTCTTATATAATTATTTATTAAAAGCTATACAGTAAAATTTTATACTGATTAGTCAATTTTTCTGTTGAAATATTTCTTTCTTGGTTATAAAATATTCTATGTGTTTTATTTGCACAATTAATATACTTTACATATTAGGAGGCACTTATGAATAATTTTACAACTATATTAATACTAACAATTGTTGGCGGACTTATTGGATGGGTAACTAATATCTTAGCAATAAAGCTTTTATTTAGACCAATTAAACCAATAAAAATTCCTATTTTAAATATTGAAATAATAGGCTTAATTCCTAAAAGGAAAAATGAAATTGCTACTAACATAGGAGAAGTTATTTCTAATGAATTACTTTCAATGGAGGATATATTAGAGCAAGCATTTAATAGCTCTAATGGTGAAAACTTCAATTCTTATTTAATAGATAAAATTAAAAATGTAATAAATGAAAAACTAAATATTATTCCTATGCCTTTTAGAATGATGGCATCACCTTATATTGATGAAATATTAAATAATGAGGTTCCTAAGGCAGTTAATGAAATTAGTGCTGATTTATTAAATAAGGCTAAGGAAAATGTTGATATTCAAAAAATTGTTGAAGAAAAAATTAATGAGTTGGATTTAGAAAAGCTAGAAGAAATAATAATTAAGGTTGCTAAAAAGGAATTAAAACATATTGAAATTCTAGGCCTTGTCCTAGGAACACTTATTGGAGTACTTCAAGGAATTTTAGTTATTTTACTATAATTGATAAATTTACATATATAAAACTTTATACTTTATTATAGTAAAAAAACGCTATTTGAATAATATTTCAATTCAAATAGCGTTAATCTTTTACTATTTAGATAAATCTATAGTTATTTTTTCATTTTCTAATATTATCTTTTTACTGTTATCTGCTGAAAAATAATACTCTTTATCACTATCTAATGGTGGTAAAGTTAAAGTAAAATTATACCCATCATTTATTCCATTAAATTGTATATCTTGAATGTCTATTGGAGTTTTTTCTTCGTACCATTTGTCATTAATTACCCAATTTGATCTATCTTCATCGTCCCTCCCGTCTTTCCAAAATCCAATTCCTATATTATCTATTCTTTCTAAATATCCTTTAACTTTAATATCCATTAAAGTTTTATCTTCTTTAAAGTCAATACCATTGACAATATACTCTCCTCCTGTTTGAATCTTTATTAATGTTTTACTGTCTTTATTTAACTCTCCTTTTAATGTGTTGCTGTCTTTATTTAGTTCTCCTTTTTCGGTACCCCACTTCTTATAATCCTCACTTATATAAGGAATAATAGTTATTGATTTTGTATTATCTGATGCATTACTAAATCTGAATGTACCATTTCCCAATAAATCTTTATTTATATTAAAACTACTACTTAGACTCATTCCTCTATTATCTATAGGCATTCCCTTATCATCTATTATAAAAAATCTTAATTTATTATCATCTGATCTTAGACCATAATTTTCAGTTGATTTTTCTGAATTAATATCATTATTAATTTTTTTTAATATATCAACATATATAAATGTATTTAGCTTACTTGTAATAACTTCTTTAATCTTATATACTCTATCTTCATAGTTAATTTCTTTATTTATATTATGTGTTTCTTTCCCCATATTTTCAGCATCTAAAGAAAGCTTAAACTTATATTTTTTAGGATAATGTCCCACCCAATTTCCATATAAATCATTTACTGTAAACTCTATTTTAGATTTGTCAGACAATTCATTTTCTGTAAATGTATAAGAGGCTAATCCAACATAAGTATTATCATTTATAAAATCACCATCATTTTCCTCATTATCATATTCTATATTTTTAAATCCACTTTTTATAATAGGAAATATTATTGGTTTATCATCAAACCCCTCTTCTGACTTTAACTCATAAGCTATAGCTAATTCAATTCCATCATAATAAAGATTTTTAATTGTCATTGTAGTGTCTTCATACTTTTTTGTAATATCTACATCTTTAGATCCTTCTATATACTGGTTTCCAATTCCTATAGCTTCATTAATACTTTTAAAAGTAGGGCCTATAATTGGTAAACTTTCTGCATAAGCAGGCATTATAATATTAAATGATAATATGCAAATTATAAAACCTGCTGCTATTTTACATGTTTTTATAAGTTTACTTCTTCTTTTTTTATCTGGTAATTCATCTAAATATTTTAATATCCTGTTTTCTAATTCTTCTGGTACATCTATATCTATATCTCTTGCTTCTTGTTTAAGACTCTCATTGAATTTATCTTTATCATATTTATACATGATAACATCCCTCACTCATAATATTATAAATTTTTTCTCTTCCCCTATTTAATCTAGACTTTACAGTTCCCTTAGGTATTTTTAATGAATAACTTATTTCCTCTATAGACATATCATTAAAATAAAATAACCACATAGTGGTTCTTAAATCTAAAGTTAATGAATTTATAGCTTTAATTAAATCTATATTTTTATATTTATCTTCGTAAGCTTCATTATTTATTTGTGAATCTTCAATATAAGTAACCTTTTTATTTTTTCTTATTATGTTATTACATTCATTTATTAAGATTCTCGTTAACCAGGTTTTAAAATACTCTTCATTTTTTAGATATTCAATTTTTTCATAAGATTTTAATATAGTATTTTGTATAGCATCTTCTATATCATATTCACTATTTAATATACCTTTTGCTACAGTGTATAAGGACTTTAAATTCTCTTTAATTAATATACTAAAAGCCTCTTTATCACCTTCTATAGCCAATCTAACATTACTTTTCTTATTTTTTTCTTCTTTTACTTTATTAAATACACCTATAGGAATAATATTAGAAATATTCATTTTCTTTCCCCTTCCACTTACCATAGCTATGTTAACATATCTTCACTTAATTAGACGTATATCTCAAACTAAAAGTTCAATCAAAATTTATATTATATATATTTATTATAAAAAAAGAGTTGCCTAGCAACTCTTTCTATTATTCTTCTAATTTAAATAATAACTCTTCTTCTAAAACTTTTCCTGTATCCTTAAATCCAAAACTTTCATAAAGTTTTCTTGCAATATTATTCTTCGGATCAAAGGAAATATATATATCCTTACAATCCTCAAATTTCTTCATTTCTTCAATTATTTTACCTAAGGCAAGCTTTCCATATCCTTTTCCTTGATATTTATGGTCTATCATAAACCTACATATTTCATAAAAAGAATATTCATAGCAATATCCATACATTGTAAAGCCAATCATTAAATCATCATCATATATTGCTTTCACAATCCAGCCCTTTTGAACTTTTGATTGTGCAATTGAAAAAGCATTTGAAGCAACAAATTCTTCAAAAACATAGTGCTTTCCATCTTTATTAGTTGTTAAAAGTGTACATTCCTCTAAATTATTTTCATCGATATCTTTTAAATATATACTCATATTATCTCTTACCCTTCATAAGACTTTTAATCCTATGTCTTTCTTGACTCTTAGCTTTTGATAAATTATAAGCTTCTTCTTTTTTAAGCTTTTTATATCTTTCTAATCTATCTAAGTCTAATTCACCATTTTCAATTGCTTCTCTTACTGCACATTTAGGTTCATTCTTATGAGTACAATCTGAAAACTTACATTGTTTTTCTAACTCTTCAATATTACTAAAGGATTTATCAACATCAGCAGAAATTAATCCAAGCTCCCTCATGCCAGGAGTATCAATTATTACTCCACCATCCTCTAATAAAAATAATTCTCTATGAGTAGTTGTATGTCTTCCTTTATCATTTTCACTAATTGAATTAGTTTTTAAAACTTCTTTATTTAATAACTTATTTATAAGTGTAGATTTTCCTACACCTGATGATCCTATAAAGGCTATTGTTGTTCCAGATTTAATATATTCTTTAACTTTTTCATATCCATTTCCATTTAAACTTGAAGTTATTAGTATGTCTATTCCTATAGCTGCTTCTTTAACTTCTCTTAGTCTTTCATCTATATCTTCACATAAATCTGACTTAGTTAGTACTACAACTGGTGTTGCCATACTATCCCAAGCCACAGCTATATATCTTTCAAGTCTATTAATATTAAAATCATTATTTAAAGCCATGCAGATAAATATATAATCAATATTTGCTGCAACAACTTGTGTATCATATCTAGTACCAGCTATCTTCCTAGAAAAATAACTTTTTCTTGTTAATACTTTGTGAATTATAGCATCGCCATTTTTATTATCTGTTCTATCTAATAATACCCAATCTCCTACTACAGGATA
>Ga0129315_1000500_pt1 | contig 31035 bp, 27 predicted proteins | sample Cm827metagenome_FD_94432 | JGI IMG/M metagenome (GOLD analysis project Ga0129315, IMG submission 94432) | Eastern black-and-white colobus group fecal microbial communities from Wisconsin, USA - Cm827 metagenome | ecosystem: Host-associated > Mammals > Digestive system > Large intestine > Fecal... | reverse complement strand
GAACTAAAAGAAAATGGTGCTTATATAGTAACTTTAGGAAGTAGAATACTTAGAACAGAAACAGCTGGTTTTGTTGCTACTTCATTAGTTCAATATGAGCTAGGAGATTTAGGAGGAAATAAATAATGAAAGTTGCATTTTCTACTCTTGGGTGTAGAGTTAACGTATATGAATCAGAAGCTATGGCTGAAAAATTTATAAGAGAAGGCTATGAAGTTGTAGAAGCAAACGAAAAAGCAGACGTATATGTAATAAATACATGTACTGTTACTAATATGGGTGATAAAAAGTCTAGACAAATAATAAGTAGAGCAAGAAGACTAAATGAGAATTCTATAATTGCTGTTGTAGGCTGTTATTCGCAAATAGCACCAAAAGAAGTATCAGATATACCTGGAGTTGATGTAGTGTTAGGTACAAGAAACAAGGGGGATGTGGTTTATTATGTTAATAAGGCCAGAGAAGAAGGTAAATCACAAGTCCATGTTGAAGGTGTACTTAAAAACAAGAAATTTGAAGAATTAAATATAGAAGAGTATCAAGATAAGACTAGAGCCTTTTTAAAAATTCAAGACGGTTGTAATAGATTCTGTACATATTGCATAATACCTTATTCAAGAGGATCAGTATGCTCAAAGGATCCTAAAAAGGTAATAGAGGAAGTAAATAAGCTAGCAGAACATGGCTTTAAAGAAATTATACTATCAGGAATACATACAGCATCCTATGGATTAGATTTAGAAGGTAATGTAAATCTTATAGATATAATTGAGGAAATAGAAAAGGTAGAAGGCATAGAAAGAATTAGAATAGGTTCTATAGAGCCTGCATTCTTTACTCCAGAAGTAATAGAAAAAATGAAGGGCTTTAAAAAACTTTGCCCTCACTTCCATTTATCATTGCAAAGTGGATGTGATGCAACACTTAAAAGAATGAATAGAAGATATACTGCAGAAGAATATGCTGCAAGTGTTGAACTATTAAGAGAAACAATGCCTGATGTTTCTATTACTACAGATGTTATAGTAGGATTCCCAGGAGAAACAGAAGAAGAATTCAATGAAACTTATAAATTCTTAGAAAGAATAAAACTTACTAAAACTCATGTATTTAAATATAGTCCTAGAAAAGGAACTAGAGCAGCTGATATGGGAGACCAAATAGATGGTACCATAAAAGAAAAGAGAAGTAAGCTTTTAATTGAATTAAGCAATAAAAATGAAAAAGAATTTATAGAAAAGTTTATAGGAAAAGAAATGGATGCCCTAATAGAAACAGAAGTAAAAGGGAAAGATGGGGTATATGAAGGCTATACAAGAAACTATATAAAGGTACACGTCCCTTGCACATGTGCCGATGTTACTGGTAAAATAGTAGATATAGAAATAGAAAAAGCAGAAAATGAATATGGAATAGCAAAACTACTATAGAATGGGAAAAATGAAACATAATTAAAAAATGAAAAAATTAGGGGAGAAACTCAGCTAGCTGAGTTTCTATAACAATTCTTTCATTCCTTCATTCTTTCATTCTTTAAATTCTATCTTGAAGGGTGGTGATTTTATGAGTTGTATTTTTTGTAAAATAGTAAATGGAGAAATTCCTAGTAAAAAGATATATGAAGACGATAAAGTCTTGGCTTTTCATGATATAAGTCCAGAGGCTCCTGTTCATTTTTTAGTAATACCTAAGGACCATATTCAAAGTGTTAATGATTTAACTGAGAAAAATTCAGAGATTATTTCACACATTTTCTTAGTAATTAATAAATTAGTAAGAGAACTAAATGTTAATGAAACAGGATATAGAATAGTAAATAACTGTGGTAAAGATGGAGGCCAAAGCGTAGATCATATGCATTTCCATGTACTAGGTCAAAGAGATTTGAAATGGCCACCAGGCTAAAATGTTTATAGCAAATAGTTGACTTTAGAGGCCACCTATTGTATAATATAGCGTGTGTTATTAAGCCCGTAGCTGAGTTAAATTAATTAATTTGAGCTAGCGGAGGGAGGGATAATAGATGTCAGAAATAAAAGTTGGAGAAAACGAAACACTTGAAAGTGCATTAAGAAGATTCAAGAGAAAATGCGCTAGAGCAGGAGTTCTTTCAGAAGTTAGAAAGAGAGAACACTATGAAAAGCCAAGCGTGAAAAGAAAGAAAAAATCAGAAGCTGCTAGAAAGAGAAAATTCAAGTAGAATAATTTTGATTTAATTTTCAATGTAACTTAATTAATTAAGTAAGCTATTATTGGAGGCTATATTAATCCAATAAGTCTAAGTGTATTTTAAATACATTAAGGTTGAGGACTATAGTTTATATGTTTATCAAAAAAGTGTAATAATGATTATACTTGAATTGAGGGAATAAATAAGATTTTGGTATAAATCTTATTAAGTACCTTCCTCAGCAGTAAAAAAAATAAAAAGATAATTATTAAAGAAACAGCTACACCATTGGTGTTAATAACATTTATAACTGCAAAGTTATGGAAAAGTCAATTTTATAAGATTAATATTAGTTGATAAATAAAAGCAAAAGGAATTTATTCCTTTTGCTTTTTGCTTTCTTGAAGTAATTTTCTATATATTTTAATCATAGAGTACTATGAGAAAAAATATAAGGAGATAAGAGTATGAAAGAAAGAATAGAAAAAACTAGAGAAATATTAGTGGAAAAATTAGATTTGCCTAAGGATGTAATGTTAAATCTTCCTAAGATAACTATTGTTGGTGACAATGAAATTACTATAGAAAATCATAAAGGGATAATATTATTTGAAAGAACCATAATTAAAATAAATACAAAAGTAAAAATTGTTAATATTGAAGGAGAAGATTTTGAAATATTATATATTGGAGATTCAACAATAACAATTAGTGGTAAATTTAAATCAATTCGTTATGAGGTGTAGTATGGCAACAGGAGTATTTGAAAGTGGTAGAGTTATAGTTGAAATTAACATATTAAGACCAGAGAAACTTTTGAACATATTGTGGAGCGAAGCTATTAATATTATTAATGTGAAGAGAATTGATGCTGCTACTATAAGGATAACTATAGATTATAGTGACTATAAAGATGTTATAGTGATTGTTAAAAAATTAAATGGCAAATGTAAAATAATAGGCAGTAAAGGAAGGTTATTTCTAATAGGAAAATTAAAGGGTAAATTTTTCTTAAGTATTGGTGGAGGAATATTTATTATTTTACTTTTATATTTTTCAACCTTCGTATGGAGTATAGAAATTACTACAAAGCAAAATGTATCTCCCTATGAAATAAGACAACAACTATATTCTTTAGGAATTAAACCTGGAATAAGGAAAAAATCAATAGATTTTAAAGAAATAGAGAAAAAGTTAGAAAGTATTAATTCTGATATACTTTGGCTTAGGGCAAGGGTAGAAGGATCTACATTAAAAATATCTATTGAAGAAAAGGTAAATCCGCCAAAAATCAAAGAAAGAAAATATGGTAATTTAATTGCAAGGATGGATGGAGAAGTTAGTAGGGTTTATGCATTTTCAGGTAGGGCAACTGTACATGCTGGAGAATATGTACATGCTGGAGATGTAATAATTGAAGGAATAAATGGAAAAGAAGAAGAACCTTATGAGGTTATACCAGATGGAGTTGTAATGGCAAATACTTTTTATGAAAAAAGTATGGTGGCGCAAATAAATGGAAGTGAAATGAAAAGAACTGGAGAAAAAGATAGTGATATATATTTATCTTTTTTCGGGAAAAAAATTTATCTTAAAAAAGCTATAAAAGATTTTCAAGAGTATGATAAAATAGAGGAAAGTAAAAAAATAATCAACAAAGTAAATTATTATGAAAAGAAGGAATTTCCAATAGAATTATCAAAAGAGGAAGTAATAAATAATTCTGTTAATGTTTTAGAAGAATCCCTTTATAATAGTTTGACAAGAGAAGCCAAAATTGTTGATAAAATAGTTACTACCAAGGAGAATTCAAGTGAAGATGTAGTAGTTAATGTAGTTTTTATAGTTGAACAAAATATTGTTAATAATGAACCAGTGGATTATTAAAGGTATGTAGTTAAAGGAGGATAAATTTGTTTTTAAAGAAAGATAAGAAGAATGATAATAAAGGATACAAAAGAGTTCTAATATACATAATAGTATTTTTAGTTACTTATATAATGTTATTAACTACAATTTCACCAAAGAAACATAACTTATCTGTTGGAGATATAGCCACTGTAGATATTAAGGCGCCAATAGATACTGTAGATGAGATAGCAACAAAAGAAAAAATAGAAGAAGCTATAGCTAAAGCTAAGGAAGATAAACAATATACGGTTAAAAGTGAAATTAAGACTCAAGCTATTGATAATATAAATAAATTATTCAATAAACTAGCAACAGAAATTTCTTCAACAAAAGATGCCAAAGAAAAGCTTACAGAAATAAAGAAAATTGATGCTTTTAGATTAACAGATGAAGAATACAATATATTACTATCTATAGATGCATCAAAGATTTCTGATATTCAAAATAAAACATTACAAGCCTTAGAAAAAGCTTATAAAAACAATATTGGAGAAAACGACTATGAAGCATTACAAAATGCAAGGGATTTAGCAAGTGAAGAACTTATTAGCTATAATTTAGACAGAAACTTGGAAGATACTTTGAAAAGTATTTTATATTCACAAATTAAGGCCAATTTCTTTATAGATACAGAGAAAATGGAGGAAAATATAAAAGAAGTACAAAAAAACGTACAAAAGGAAATAATAAAGAAAAATCAAATTATAGTTAAGGAAGGAGAACCTGTAACTGAAAGACAAATTGAAATATTAAATGAACTTGGATTACTAAATAGTGGATTAACAAAAAGCTATTTATCATCATTTATTGCGTTGGCAATTTTAGTTGCAGTAATTTTATATATTGAATATAGTTATATTTCTAGGGAAAGAGCAGATATATTTAAAAGCAATAAGTTTATAATATTAATAAGTAGTATAAATGTAATCACTCTGATGTTATCTTTAAGTTTAAATATAATATCACCATATTTAATCCCTATTGCTTGTGGGGCAATGGTTATGACTATATTGATAGAATATAAGGTATCACTTATTGTTAATTTATTGAACCTAGTTTTTGTTTCAATAATTGTGGGATTTAACCCATCTATTATAATTTTATTTGCAGTAGCTATAGTTTTAGGATCAACTGCAGTTAAAAAGGTTCAACAAAGAAATGATATTATTTATGCAACTTTATATATAGCTGTTGTAGCATCTATATTAACATTAACTGTTGGTATGATTTCATCAAGTAATTTAAAAGAGAATCTTATTCAAACAGGCTTTACTATTATTTCAGTAATGATAGCTGGAATATTATCGGTTGGACTACTACCATTTTATGAATCAATTTTTGATGTAGTTACTAATATAAAATTATTAGAATTATCTAATCCAAATCAACCTCTTATGAAAAAATTATTAATGGAGGCTCCTGGTACATACCATCATAGTATGATGGTGGCTAATTTAGCAGAAGCAGCAACAGAGGTTGTTGGGGGGAATCCGGTAATAGCAAGAGTTGGAGCATATTATCATGATATTGGTAAAACTAAAAGACCTTACTTTTTTGGAGAAAATCAAATAGGTAAAGAAAATCCTCATGATAGGATTACACCAAACTTAAGTACATTAATTATTCTATCTCATACTAAAGATGGTATAGAAATGGCTAAGGAACATAAAATTCCAAAGATTATTCAAGATATAATAGTACAACATCATGGGACAACTTTAGTTAAATATTTTTACTATAAAGTTAAGAATTCAGCGGAAAATCCTGATGATGTTAAAGAAGAAGATTTTAGATATACAGGCCCTATTCCTGATACTAAGGAATCTGGAATATTAATGCTTGCAGATAGTGTGGAAGCATCTGTGAGATCAATACCAGAACCAACTAAAGATAAAATTGAAAATATGGTAAATAATATAATTAATGATAAAATTAATAGCAACCAATTAATTAATTGTGATTTAACATTAAAAGATATTGAGTTAATTAGACAAAGCTTTTTAAAGACCTTAGATGGAATATATCATCATAGAATAGAATATCCAACTGAGAAAAAGGTAAATAATTAGTGAAGTTTCTTTAAGTAGCTTTATATAAAAATTTAAAATTATTGATGTAATTTGAATAAGATTAATAAATTTATATCTATTTTGAAACTCCTTAAGGAGTTTCTTCTTTAATTACTTTTATAATTCATTTTATATCAATAGATAAATGATTTATTTATGAATTTACATTAAAAGGAGAAAAAATATGTTATATACAGAAAACAAACAAGATAAAATAGAAGTAAGTGATGAGTTTATAAATAATATTTTAAATGTCTGTGATTTTGCTTTAAAAGAAGAAGGAGTAGATGTTGAATATCAAATATCCTTATTATTTGTTGATAATGATGAAATAAGAGAAATAAATAATGAAACTAGAGGGATTGATAGAGAAACAGACGTACTATCCTTTCCTATGTTAGATTTTGAAGAAAATAAGGTTTATAAGGATATGTATTTAGACTTTGATTTTGATGAAACCTATAAGGATGGAAATGAATTAGTTCTTGGTGATATGGTTTTATCATTAGAAAAAGCTTTAGAGCAAAGTAAGGAATACGGACATTCTTATGAAAGAGAAGTAAGTTATTTAGTAGTTCATTCAATTTTACATTTGCTAGGTTATGACCATATGATAGAAGAAGATAAAAATAAGATGAGAAAAAGGGAAGAAGAAATCTTAAATAAATTAGATATTAGAAGATAATACTATATATGGGAGGGGATTATGAAGATAAAGAAGCTAGTTGAAAGCTTTAATTATGCAGTAACAGGAATTATTCAAACCATTAGAAGTCAAAGAAATATGAAGATTCATATATTTGCAGCTTTATGTGTACTCATAGCTTGCTTTGTAATAGATATATCAAAAGTTGAATTTCTTATATTAGCAATTACAATTACTATGGTATTAGCTGCAGAAGTAGTAAATACTGCAATTGAGGCAACTATAGATATGTCTACTAATCACTATCATCCACTAGCTAAAATAGCTAAAAATGCAGCTGCAGGAGCTGTATTAATTACTGCAATAAATGCTTTAGTTGTAGGATATATTATATTTTGGGATAAGATTTCTTTAATTTCATATGATGTTATTCATAAAATGAAAGAGTCAGAGCCTTACATGGTGTTAATTGCATTGGTAGTTGTAATTATAGTAACCCTGATAGTAAAATCTTATTTTGGAGAGGGTACGCCATTAAGAGGAGGTATGCCAAGTGGACATAGTGCATTATCCTTTTCAATAGCAACTGCTATATCGTTAATTACAGAAGAACCTATATGTATAATGCTTAGCTATTTAATGGCAGTAATAACAGCGCAAAGCAGAGTAGATTCAAATATTCATTCAGTTTTTGAAGTTATTGTAGGAGCTTTATTTGGAACTTTATTAACATTATTTATATTTACTATTTTTAAAATTTAATTAAAATGATGATAAAATCTTATAACAATGCTATAATTTATTAAAGGTAAATTATAATAGAGATTTATCTTAAATATCCTAAGTAAGTGCTACTTACGGTGGATTAAACTAGGAGGAAAAATGTTTAAATCAGGATTTGTAACAATTGTTGGTAGACCGAATGTTGGAAAATCGACTTTATTAAATGAAATAATGGGTGAAAAACTTTCTATAGTATCAAATAAACCTCAAACAACTAGAAATAATATTCAAACTATATTAACTGGAGAAGATCATCAAATAGTATTCGTTGATACTCCAGGAATACATAAGCCAAAGCATAAGCTAGGTGAATATATGGTTAATTCAGCTAAGGATTCAATAAAGGAAGTTGATCTTGTATTATTTTTAATAAACCCTGACGAAGAGATAGGAAGAGGAGATAAGTTTATAATTGAGACTTTAAAAAATCAAAAAGCACCAGTATTTTTAGTGGTAAATAAAATAGATGAATTTACTCAAGATAGGGTTGCTCAAACTCTTCAAATGTATTCTCAAGAAATGGACTTCAAAGAAATAATTCCTATATCAGCTTTAAAAGGAAAAAATGTAGATAAATTAATTAGTTTAATGGTAGATGCTATGCCAGAAGGTCCTAAATATTATCCAGATGATATGATAACTGATGTTCAAGAAAGATTTGTAGTATCAGAAATTATAAGAGAAAAGGCTTTAAGAACATTAAGAGAAGAAATACCTCATGGTATAGCAGTAGATATAATTCAAATGAAACAAAGTCCTAGTGGCACTTGGCATATTGAAGTAGATATGCTTTGCGAAAAAGATTCTCATAAAGGAATAATAATAGGGAAAAATGGTCAATGCTTAAAGAAAATAGGGGAATCAGCTAGATATGAAATAGAAAGATTTCTACATGAAAAAGTTAATTTGAAAATATGGGTAAAGGTTAGAAAAGAGTGGAGAGATAATCAAAACCTATTAAAGGAACTAGGATATAAAAAGGTAAAGAAATAAGGGGATGATTTTTCTGTCACTACATAAGGTGAATGCTGTAGTTATAAAAACTATGGAATTTAAAGAAAATGATAAATTAGTATGGCTATACACAGATAAATTTGGAAAAATAACAGCTATAGCAAAGGGAGCTAGGAAAAGCAAAAACAAACTATTTTCTATTACATTACCTTTATGCTATGGGGAATATGTGTTATTTAAAGGCAAAAATTTATATAATTTACAAGAAGGTAAAATAACAAGTTCTTTCCAAGGGTTATTAGATAATTTAGATAAGCTGACTTATTCATCTTATATTTGCGAACTAATAGATATATGTGTTGAAGAAGGAGAGATAAATAACCGTTTATTTAAGAGCTTTTTAACATGTATGTATTTGTTAAATACAGATGTACTTGATTATGAAATGTTAATAAGATCCTTTGAATTAAAGCTATTAAAAGAAACAGGATATGATTTGAATTTAGATTCATGCGTAAAATGTGGCAAAAAAATATCTGTATCTAATTATATATCCCTTTCTAATTATGGTGGTGTCTGTGAGGAATGCTCTAAAGAACATGGTATTTATATTTCTAAACCAGCATATAATTCAATAAAGTTTTTACTTAAGACACCTATGGATAAGATATACAAACTAAATATAAATGATGATGTTAAAAAAGATATAAGAAAGATAACTACTTTCATAATATCTTCAAATTATTCTAAAAAACCAAAAAGTTTAGAAATGTTAAATTATATAAGGGAGTGATTATTATGGAAATAACTTTAGAAAAAGTAGATCAAGTAAGAGAAAGAACAGGCGTTACTTATGCAGAAGCTAAATATGCACTTGAGGTATCTAATGGAGATGTACTAGAAGCAATTATATACATTGAAAATATAAAAGAACAAGATGCAGAAGTAAACAATAAATTTAAAACTGAAAGTATGGACGAATTTAAGAATTGGCTTAAGGACTTAATTAATAAAGGTAATGTAACTAGAATTAGAATAAGTAAAGATGAAAAGGAAATAGTAGATGTACCTGTTAATGCTGGTATAGCTGCAGGTGTAATTGCTATTATATTCCCAGCAATTTTAGCTTTTGTAGTAATTGCAGGAGTAGTAACACAAATAAAAATTGAAATAACTAAAGCTGATGGTACTGTTGAAGTAGTTAATAAGTATATAAGCAAGGCTGTAGAAGATATAAAGGATGCAGCTAGTGGTGTAGCAGAAAAAGTAAAAAATAAAGTTGATGAAGTTAAAAAGGATAGATTTTCTTCAGATGATTATAACGTAAATACTGATAAATCTAACGATGAAAAGAAGACAGATGATAATTCCTTTACATATACTGTTAAATTTGACGAAGATGAGGAAAATAGCGTAAAATAGAGATAAACAGTATTAAAACAAGAATAAAATTAAAGCAATGGAAATATTCAGCTAATATGGGTGATTATTCAGAAAATTAAGCATAGTCAAACTTTTATAAAATGATATAATTAGTATGTAAATATCACACTAATCAAAATTATCTGAATATTTCCTATAAACCTAGAAAGAGGGATAAATTTGAAATTATCAGAAAGGCAAGAAGAAATAGTAAGGATAGTTAAAAAAGGACAGCCTGTAACTAGTGAAGCATTAGCTGAAAGGCTTGGAGTAACTAGAGCGGCTTTAAGAGCAGATTTAGCTATTTTAACTATGATAGGAATACTAGATGCTAAGCCGAAGGTTGGTTATGTATATTTAGGAGAAGCTCAGAATACTAGGGTTTTAGAAAATATATCTAAGGTCTTAGCTGGAGAGATAATGTCAAAACCAGTTACGGTTAGTGAAGAAACTACAGTATATGATGCAATCGTATTCTTATTCTTAAATGATGTAGGCACTTTATTCATAGAAAGTGATGGTGTCTTAGTTGGTGCTGTTTCTAGAAAAGACTTTTTAAAAAATGCTATTGGAGGAACAGATATAAATAAAGTTCCAGTTGGAGTAATAATGACAAGAATGCCAAACATAATTTGTGGGTATGCAGATGATAGTGCTTATGATTTGGCAAAAAAAATTATTGAACATGAAATAGATAGTATTCCTATAGTTGAAAAAATAGAAACTTCATCAAAAGAAAAAGTAAAACTAAAGATTATTGGTAAAATTTCAAAAACTAATATAACAAAACTTTTTGTTAAATTAGGAGAGGGTAATTAAATTTAAATGGGTAGCTACAGTATAAACATACTGTTAGTATATATATCAATTCGATTGAACGGAGGAGTATTGAGATGGAGAAAAAGAAGTACGTTTACCTTTTTAATGAAGGAAATGGGTCAATGAAAAACCTTCTAGGAGGTAAAGGAGCAAATTTATCAGAAATGATTCTACTAGGAATCCCTGTACCACAAGGATTCACAGTTACAACAGAAGCTTGTAATAAATATTACGAGGATGGAAAAGTAATTGCACCAGAAATTATTGAAGAAATTCATCAAAAAATATCTGATTTAGAGGAACTAACAGGCAAAGAATTTGGAAGCTTAACTAAGCCCCTATTAGTATCAGTAAGATCAGGTGCTAGGGTATCAATGCCAGGTATGATGGATACAGTTTTAAATCTTGGTCTAAATGATAAATCAGTTGTTGCTATGGCAGATTTAACAAACAATCCAAGATTTGCTTACGATTCATATAGAAGATTCATTCAAATGTTCTCTGATGTTGTTATGAATATCGAAAAGAGATTATTTGAAAATCTAATAGATGAGATGAAAGAAGAAAAAGGCGTTGAATTTGATACAGATTTAACTGCTGATGATTTAAAGGTTTTAGTTGAAAGATATAAAGCTCTTTATAAAAAGGAGAAGGGGGAAGAATTCCCACAAGATCCTAAAACTCAATTAATTGAAGCTATAACAGCTGTATTTAGATCATGGAATAATCCAAGAGCTATAGTTTATAGAAGATTAAATGATATTCCAGGTGAATGGGGTACAGCAGTAAACGTTCAAGAGATGGTATTTGGTAATAAGGGAGAAACTTCAGGAACAGGAGTTGTATTCTCAAGAGACCCTGCAACTGGAGAAAATGTAATATATGGTGAGTACTTAATGAATGCTCAAGGAGAAGATGTTGTTGCTGGTATAAGAACACCACTTCCAATATCAAGATTAGAGGAGCAAAATCCAGCTATATACAAACAATTTACAGATATAGTTCATACATTAGAGCATCACTACAGAGATATGCAAGATATGGAAATAACAATTGAAGAAGGTAAGCTATATTTCTTACAAACAAGAAATGGTAAGAGAACAGCTCAAGCTGCTTTAAAAATAGCTGTTGATTTAGTTGAAGAAGGAATGTTAACTAAAGAACAAGCAATTTTAAAAGTTGAACCAAATCAATTAGATTCATTACTTCACCCAGCTTTCCATACTGAAGATTTAAAGAGAGCTGAACCAATAGCTAAGGGACTTCCAGCATCTCCAGGAGCTGCATGTGGTAAAATTGCATTTACTGCAGAAGAAGCTAAGGAAAGACATGAAAAGGGAGAAAGCGTTGTTTTAGTAAGACTTGAAACTTCACCAGAAGACATTGAAGGTATGATAGCTGCAGAAGGTATATTAACTGTAAGAGGTGGTATGACATCTCATGCTGCAGTTGTTGCTAGAGGTATGGGAACTTGTTGTGTTGCTGGATGTGGAACATTAAAAGTTAATGAAAGTACTAAAACATTAGAAGTTAACGGAAAAGTTTATACTGATAATGATTATATATCTATAGATGGATCAACTGGTAATGTATATGGAGAAGCTGTTGCTACAGTAACACCAGAAATATCAGGACACTTTGCAACATTTATGGCATGGGCAGATGAAATAAGAAAATTAAAGGTTAGAACTAATGCGGACTCTCCAAGAGATACAATTCAAGCAGTTGAATTTGGAGCAGAAGGTATTGGATTATGTAGAACTGAGCATATGTTCTTCGCTGAAGATAGAATTATGGCAGTTAGAGAAATGATAGTTGCTAAAAATGAAGAACAAAGAAGAAAAGCTCTTGAAAAATTACTTCCAATGCAAAGAGAAGACTTTATTGGTATCTATGAAGCTTTAGAAGGAATGCCAGCAACTATAAGATTCTTAGATCCACCACTACATGAATTCTTACCTCATAATGATGAAGATATTGATGCATTAGCTAAGGAGCTTGGAATAACTTTTGAAGAATTAAAGTCAACAGTTAATGAATTACATGAATTCAATCCAATGATGGGTCATAGAGGATGTAGATTAGCGGTTTCTTATCCAGAAATAGCTGAAATGCAAACTAGAGCAGTAATAGAAGCTGCAATAGAAGTTAAAACTAATAAGGGGTATGATGTAGTTCCAGAAATAATGATTCCACTTGTTGGAGAAGTAAAAGAATTAAAATATGTTAAAGATACAGTGGTTAAGACTGCAGAAGCTGTAATGGCAGAAAAGGGAGTTAAATTAGAATACAAAATAGGTACTATGATTGAAATCCCAAGAGCTGCATTAACAGCAGATCAAATTGCTAAGGAAGCAGATTTCTTCTCATTTGGTACAAATGACTTAACACAAATGACATTTGGATTCTCAAGAGACGATGCTGCTAAGTTCTTAGGAAGCTACTATGAAAATAAAATTTACGAACAAGATCCATTTGCTAAGTTAGATCAAACTGGAGTTGGTCAATTAGTTAAAATGGCAGCTGAAAAAGGAAGATCTGTTAAGAGCGACCTTAAGCTAGGAATATGCGGAGAGCATGGTGGAGATCCATCATCAGTAGAATTCTGTCATAACATAGGATTAGACTATGTATCATGTTCACCATTCAGAGTTCCAATAGCTAGATTAGCAGCTGCACAAGCACAAGTAAGAAATAAAAGATAATGATTAAAAAAGCTACCCACAGGGTAGCTTTTTTTAATGAATAATGCATAATGCGTAATGCATAATTATGGATGTAATTCGTTCTGAATTACTAAAAGATATATATATTTTAGAAACTCCTAATGGAGTTTCTTCTTTAATTTTACATTTTACATTATTCATTTTACATTGTGCCATAGCACATTTTATATTTTAACGTTATAGTAACGTCTAAAGGTATTTATTAGTTCATAGGTAAAATCTAATTGATTCTTACTTTTATGAAGACCTTTGTCCATTAAAGAAATAAAGGAATTCTTATTGCATTTTCGAATATTTTTATAATAATCCCTAGATAATTTCCAAAACTTCTGTGGAAAAGCAATATAAGCTATGATGAACTTTAAATCAGAATCTGTTAATTCATTTTCAGTAATATATGAATCAAGTACTTCTAAGGTTAAATTAATTTGCCAATTGGTATTTTCTCTTTTTAATAATCTTCTTAAAAAATAGGATATATCTCGAGCTGAAAAGTCCATTTTACATTTATCAAAATCAATTAAAGAAATTTCATTGTTAGAAATTAAAATATTTTTATTTACATAATCTCCATGGCAAAGAGAACGTGATAAATTATCTAAATCAATTGATGAAGAAACCTCAAAGGATAATTTGGCAAGTTCTAAGTTATCTTCTATATTGTCTAAAAATAATTTTGAAAATCTATCATTATATCTATGAGCATTATTAATACTTAGTAATAATTGATTAAAATGTTTTGATATGGATTCACTATAATTTTCAAAGCCTTCTCTATTTGCACTTCCATCTATAGGTGAAAAGTTTCTGGAATATTTATGTAATTTTCCAAGAGTTTTAGAAGATAAAATGACATGATTTTTATTATCAAAATCACATTTTTCTCCATTAAGCCAAGGAGTTAAAATGAATAGCATGTCCTTATATTTTACATATCGACTGCCAGTAATAGTTGGAAGTAATTTAGGAACATTAATTCCGTTTCTATAGCACCACTCCATAGTTGAATATACGTATAAAAGATTTTCTTCATTATAATATACTTTCTTTAAGCAATAGGTTTGGTCACTATGCTCTATTTTATAAACAGCTCTTTGTTTTTCGGTATTTTTAAACTTAACATTAATAACAGAAGAATTTTCTAAGTTATAGTAAATTAATATATTATTCTTTAATTCATCTATTGGAAGTAATTCATCATTTATATTTAGCAGCAAGCTTTCCATTATTCTCTCCTTTATAATTACTTATTATTAAGATATTACTTAAAAAAAGAAAATATTCTAGGTATTAAATATATTACTTATAAATATGTTTAAATAGAGGAAAATAGAGAAAAATATAGAATATGTTATAAAGAGGTGAGATAGATGAATGTAAGAGAAAAAATGGAAGATATTGAAAGGTTGACATTAATTTCTCAAGCACAATTTAGTAGTAAAACACTAGGAAGAAAAATTGAAGAAGAAAGTGATCCAATGAGAACTTGTTTTATGGTAGATAGAGATAGGATAATTCACAGTAAATCCTTTAGACGTTTAAAGCATAAGACACAAGTTTATATAAAAACCTTTGGTGACCATTATAGAACAAGATTAACTCATACATTAGAAGTATCTCAAATAGCAAGGACAATAGGACTAGGCATAGGTTTAAATGAGCAATTAATAGAAGCAATTGCAGTAGGACATGACTTAGGGCATGCAGCCTTTGCTCATAATGGAGAAGAAGTGTTAAATTCATTTTTAGATGAAGGATTTAGGCATAATGAGCAAAGTGTTAGAGTAGTAGAAAAGTTAGAAAAGAATGGAAAAGGCTTAAATCTATCAGCGGAAGTAATAGATGGAATATTACATCATAGCGGTTTAAGTAATAACAATAATAATAAAGCTAAAACTTTAGAAGGAAGGGTTCTTAAAGTAAGTGATAAAATAGCCTATTTAAATCACGATATAGATGATTCAATAAGAGCAGGACTTTTAAGTGAAGATATATTACCTAAGGAAGTAAAAAAGGTATTAGGAGACACACATTCAAAGAGAATAAAGACTTTAGTCACAGATGTAGTAGTAAATACTAGCGAAGCTATAAAAAACAATGAGGTTGATATAGTATTTAGTAATGAAGTTTGGGAAGCTATGACAGAATTAAGAAGATTTATGTTTAAAAATGTATATCTAGGGGATATTTTAAAGGTGGAAAGAAATAAGGCGAAATTTGTACTAGAAAATTTAATTGAGCATTATTATACTCATGTAGATGAGCTACCGGAACTATATAGGGAAATAGCAGAAAAAGAAGGGATAAAAAGAGCTGTTGCAGACTATATATCAGGAATGAGCGATGATTATTGTTTAAATACCTTTAATTCTATATTTGTTCCTAAATTAGTAATATATTAATGTTCAGGATAAAATAATTTTTAAAGAATGAAGGAATTTTAACTGTGATAAAGAATATAAATAAAGAAGATTTAATAAAAAAAATAAAAAAATTTTTTTTAAAGAAGGATTTCTATAAAAAATGTCGAATTAAATATAAGTTGACGAAAATTAATAGTAAGGAGGTGAATCTCCTTGCAGATTTCTGAAGAGATTCTAGAGAAAATTAAAGAAGAAAATGACATCGTTGATGTTATATCTGAATCAGTTAGGCTGAAAAAAACTGGAAGAAGCTTTTCAGGGCTATGTCCATTTCATAATGAAAAATCACCTTCCTTTTCTGTTTCACAAGAAAAACAAATTTACAAATGTTTTGGCTGTGGTGAATCAGGAAATATAATTACTTTTGTTATGAAAAACAAAAATATGAATTTTATAGATGCCGTAAAATATTTAGCAGATAGGGCTAACATAATATTAGAAGATGAAACTAGAGTAAATCCAACTGCAAAAAAGAAAGAATTACTTTATAAAGTAAATGTAGAAGCTGGTAGGTTTTTTTACTCAAATTTAAGATCTGATAAGATAGCCATGGAATATTTTTTAAATAGAGGAATAAGGCAAGAAACTATAAAAAGATTTGGACTCGGATACGCAAAGGATAGTTGGAACAGCTTATTGTTTCATCTTAAAAAACAAGGCTTTAGTGAAGATATATTATTAGAAGCGGGATTAGTTTTAACTTCACAAAAAACTGGTAATAAATACGATAGATTTAGAAATAGAGTGATGTTTCCAGTTTTTGACTATAGAGGAAAGGTAATAGGTTTTGGAGGAAGAGTTTTAGATGATTCTAAACCTAAATATTTAAATTCTCCAGAAACTTTAGTTTTTCAAAAAGGAACTAATTTATATGGGTTAAACTTTGCTATCAAAAGTAATATGAAGGAAAGATACTTCATTATGGTAGAAGGATATATGGACTTAATTACCTTGCATCAATATGGAATTACTAATGTAGTAGCTTCATTAGGTACAGCATTAACTGTAAATCAAGCAAGGTTATTAAAACGATATGCAGATAAGGTAATAATATCTTATGATGCAGATATAGCTGGGCAAACAGCTACTCTTAGGGGATTAGAAATACTAAAGGATGCAGGCTTTGATGTAAGAGTATTAAGCATTCCACAAGGTAAGGATCCTGATGAGTATGTAAGAAGCAATGGGAAAGATGCATTTATTAAATTAATAAATGAAGCAGAAGGATTAGTAGAATACAGAATAAAAAAAGCTGGAGAAAACATAAATTTCAAAGATAGTAATGACTTAATAAAATATGGGAAAAAAGTTACGGAAATTTTAGCAAAAGTAAATCCAGTAGAAAAAGATATTTATATTAAAAAAATATCTGAAAATACAGGTATAAGAGAACAAGCTTTGTATGATTTATTATCGAGAGAAATGACAAAAAATATTCAGAATCAAGAATTTATGAATAATAAGGAAGAAAATGGAACAAAATTATATAAGGAGCCTGCTTTTGTAAAGGCTGAAAGATCCTTATTGAAATTATGTTTTAATGAAGAATATCTTGATTATATTGTTAATTTAATAAGCCAAGATGAGTTAATTCTTCCAGAACATAAAGAGATTTTTGCTATCATTAAAGATGCTAAAAAGGGAAATATAAATAATATAGAAAACTTTTTAGAATCCAAATGTACAAATATAAAAACTCTTGAGGAAATTGTTAAAATAAATGAACAACAAGTCCTTATTGGTAAAGATAATAAAAGGTTAATTCAGGATTTAATAAAACAGATAGATAGTTATAAGTTAAACGAAAGATTGAAAGAATTAAAACAAAGACAAAAGCTTTTAGAATCACAGGGAAAGATTGAAGAATCAATACAAATTGCTATTGAATTAAATAATTTGATGAGAAGCTAAAGAGAGGTGTAGGTACAGTTGGCAATAACGGAAGGAGGTCAAAATATGTTGGATGAAAAAACAAAAGCTAAGCAAGTTAAAAAGGAAAATGAAGATAGAAGTAATAAAATGAATATAGTTAAGAACTTGCTTGATAAAGGGAAGAAAAGTGGTACTTTAACATATAAAGAAATACTGGATGAACTTGAAAATATAGATTTAGGTCCAGAACAAATAGAAAAGATTTATGAAGTGTTAGAGTCTATGGGAATAGAAGTTATAGGTGAACCAAGTGGCGAAGAAGAAGTAGAAGAAGAATTAGATTTAACTATTCCAGAAGGTATTGCTATTGATGACCCAGTTAGAATGTACTTAAAAGAAATAGGAAAAGTTCCTCTATTATCATCAGAAGAAGAAATAGAGTTAGCAAATAGAATTGAACAAGGTGACCAAAGAGCTAAAAAGAAATTAGCAGAAGCTAACTTAAGATTAGTTGTAAGTATAGCTAAAAGATATGTTGGTAGAGGAATGTTATTCTTAGACCTTATTCAAGAAGGAAACTTAGGTTTAATTAAAGCTGTAGAAAAGTTTGATTACAGAAAGGGCTTTAAATTCTCAACTTATGCTACATGGTGGATAAGACAGGCAATTACAAGAGCAATTGCTGACCAAGCGAGAACTATTAGAATACCAGTTCATATGGTAGAAACTATAAATAAATTAATAAGAGTTCAAAGACAATTATTACAAGAATTAGGTAGAGATCCATTCCCAGAAGAAATTTCAAAAGTAATGGATTTACCAGTAGATAAGGTTAGAGAAATTCAAAAAATTGCTCAAGAGCCAGTATCTTTAGAAACACCTATAGGTGAAGAAGAAGATTCACATTTAGGAGATTTTATACCAGATGATGATGCTTTAGCACCTGCAGAAGCAGCTGCATTTACAATGCTTAAGGAACAACTAATAAATGTCTTAGATACTTTAACTCCAAGGGAAGAAAAAGTACTAAGATTAAGATTTGGTTTAGACGATGGTAGAGCAAGAACTCTAGAAGAAGTTGGTAAAGAATTCAACGTAACTAGAGAGAGAATAAGACAAATTGAAGCTAAGGCACTTAGAAAATTAAGACACCCTTCAAGAAGTAAAAAATTAAAGGATTATTTAGATTAGCACCTACTGGTGCTAATTTTAATTTAGCAAGGAGAAAGAAATATATGGAACTAAGCAAAAGATTAAATTTTATAATTAATAATATTGATAAAACATCAGTTTTAGCAGATATAGGAACTGACCATGGTTATATCCCTTTATATGCTACACAAAATGGTATATGTGACAAGGCTATAGCCATAGATATAAATAAAGATCCTTTAGATAAGGCAAGACTTAACGCTATTTTAGAGGGAGCAGGAGATGAATTAGAATTCAGACTTGGAGATGGATTAAATCCTCTAGAAAAAGATGAAGTGGAAGCAGTTATTATTGCTGGTATGGGTGGAAACTTAATTAGAGACATACTTGAAGAAAGCATTGATAAAGTAACTTCTTTAAATTACTTAATACTAGTTCCTGCACAAAATCCAGAAGTATTAAGAGAATATCTTTATAATAATGATTATGAAATAATATCTGAGAATCTTTGTGAAGAAGATGGGATATATTATGAATTATTTAAAGTTAGAAAAAAAGAAGGAGAATCAATGGGGTTAGATTCAATATATTATGAAATAAGCCCTAAATTATTAATGCAAAAGCATCCATTAATGAAGGATTATTTAAATTCAAAAGTAGATAATTATAAAAAAATACTTAGTTTTATAACAGAAAGTACTGTAAGTGCAAGAGATAGAAGGGCAGCAGTAGAAGAAAAAATAAATATAATTTCAAATATGATTAATTATTTATAAGGAAGATTTATTATGAAGAGGGTAAAAGATATTATTGAAATAATGGAGGATTTTGCTCCAGTTAATTTAAAAGAAGACTTTGATAATGTAGGGTTAATGGTTGGTGATAAAGAAAAAGAAGTTAAAAAAATTCTTTTAGCTTTAGATTGTACTTTAGAAGTAATTGAAGAAGCAAAGGAAAAGAATGTAGATTTAATAATTACTCATCATCCCTTATTATTTAGAAAGCCAAGCACTATAACTACTGATACTTTAGTTGGTAAAAAAATTATAGAGCTTATTAAAAATGATATAAGTCTATACTCTAGTCATACGAATTTAGATTCAGCTAGTGGTGGTTTAAATGAAACTATAGTAAATATCTTAGGATATGAATCTAAAGAACTTATTGAAGTAAATAAGAATGCCAGAAATGCAAATGAAGGGCTAGGTAGATTTATTAGATTAGATAAAGAAATATCCTTAGAAGATTTAATAAGAGAAGTTAAAGAAAAATTAAACATAAGTGGATTAAAGGTAGTTAAGGCTTCAGAAAAAGTGAAAAATATTGCTGTAATTAATGGTAGTGGAAGTGACTTTTTCAATATAGCTTATAAAAAAGGTGCTGATTGTATAATAACAGGAGATACTACTTACCACTTTGCAAGTGATTACAAGGAAATGGGAGTTTCTATAATAGATACAGGACATTTCTTATCTGAATGGATAGTTTTCTTAGAAGTAATAAATAAACTGAAAGATAAGCTTAAAGAAGTAGAAATTATTATTTCTAAACATAGTGAAGATCCATATACTTTTGCATAATTAATTTATTTAAACTAAATTACAAATAAAGACAAACTTTTTCTAAGATTGTAAAAGAAATTTCTTTTTATATATTTTAAAATAGCTGTGGACTAAAATTTATTCCACAGCTATTTTAAATTTGTTTTTTATTATAACTATTTATAACTATAACACATAGAATAATAACAGGATAACAATTTAGGAGATGTGTTATGAGTAAATCTTATTATAAAAAGAAGAAAGGATCATGGACAAAAGTATTCCAAGATGGGATTAAGGATATATTTGATGGAATAGGGAAAAATATTAGTTCAGGAGGACCAATATTTTTTAAAAATTGTATTAACCCAGGTGCAAGGTTAGTAATATTTATACTTTTAATATTGACTCTTTTACTCTCAGGAATAGGATTTTATACTTGGATTATTCTACTTATGTTAGTGTTAATACTTCAATTTGTTTAAAATGTTAAAAAATTCATTTGTATTATTTATAAAGTTATGATAATATAAGTTTTGCGAGTAAGACATGCAATCGCTGCTAGACTTAGATCTAGGAGAGGAAAGTCGGAGCTCCATAGGGCAGGGTGCTGGATAACGTCCAGTCAAGGCGACTTGAAGGAAAGTGCAACAGAGATATACCGCCTTAAGTAAGAAGGAATACATTCTAATAAATTAGAATGTATAAGTTCCACTAGCCAAATCATAGATTTGGAGTGTCACTTAAGGTAAGGGTGGAAAGGCGAGGTAAGAGCTCACCAGCATCATGGTGACATGATGGCTATGTAAACCCCACCTGGAGCAAGGTCGAATAGGGAAACATTTAGGAGTTGCCCGCTCCGTTTCCGGGTGTACCGCTTGAGCTTATTGGTAACAATAAGCCTAGATAGATGATTGCTTAATACAGAACTCCGCTTATGGCTTGTCTCGTACATGAGAAACACTAGGTTAACGCCTAGTGTTTTTCTTTTTTTTATAATAGATATAAGTACATAAGAAATTATATATGTAAAAAATGGTTAAAAATTGAATAGAAATAGTTGACTATATGTATGTTTAAAAATAAAATATAATTATGGCTTGTTAAAATATAGATAAATCCACCCATATATTTAACAGGCTATTAAAATCTACTATTAATAGATAAACACCTAGTATATTTAATATTAGGTGTTTTTCTATTAAAGAAAAGTCAGAATATGAATAAAATTTATTTTTACGTGGAATAATAATTTCATTGAAAAAATAGAGGTGAAAAAGATGTTATTTATTATACTGACAGCATGGTTATTTGGAGTAGCACTTATTTTAGTATTTTTTAAAGGAGCTAGTAAAAAAGAAAAAAATATATAAATTGATACTAATGTAAATAAAATAGAATATAAATTATTAATGAGAACTCTAGAGATAGAGTTCTTTTAATTATAAAATAAAAGTTATTTTTATAATTAAGGTTACAAATATTCTCTTCCGTAAATATGATGTATATATGAATATGTCTAAGATATGTAAGTATAGTTAATTTAGGAAGGGATATTAGTATGGAAAATTTGTTTACTATATTAATAGTTGCGTTAATAGCTGAAAGTGTGTGGGAAACATTAAAAATTACTTGGCAACAAGGTAAGATTTGTATAGATAGAATAGGAGCTTTAGTTGTATCTTTAGTTATTTGTTTTGGGGTAAGGCTAGATATATTAACCTTACTTGAAATTAAAAGTACAATACCTTATTTAGGAATAGTATTAACTTCTATTTTAATATCTAGAGGATCTAATTTTATCCATGACTTATTGGTAAAGTTAGGACAAGGTAAATCTTAATATAAAATATGATAAATAATTAAGGATTAGCTAAAAACTAATCCTTTTATATTAGTATATTTTTATAATATTAAATATAACAATGCCAGGTAGAAAAGCAGTATGTAAAAAATCTACCTGGCAAAAATAATTAACTACTAAATATATGATAAGGTAAAGACAAGTTTTGTGTCAAACTAATATTTTTTTATTCGAATAATGATTTAAATTAATTTTAATAGGTATTATTAATGGATATTAACTACTTGAATTATAAAGTTAGGATAATTATACTAAAAATATAGAATAATATAAGAAAGGTGATTTTTCATGAAAGATTTATTTACCCCTTATGAAATTAAAGGGCTTAAATTAAAAAATAGAATAGTTCTACCTCCAATGTGCCAATATTCTGTAGAAAAGAAAGATGGAATAGCTACAGATTGGCATTTCCTTCATTATGTAAGTAGAGCAGTAGGGGGAGCAGGTTTAATTATTATTGAAATGACAGACGTTGAACCTGATGGACGTATTAGTGATTATGATTTAGGATTATGGCGTGATGAACAAATAGAGCCTTTAAAGAGGATTGTTGATGAATGTCATAAATATGGAGCAAAGGTAGCTATACAAATTGCTCATGCTGGCAGAAAGGCAGAAGATGCAGAAGTTCCAGTAGCACCTTCAGCAATAGCCTTTGATTCAACTTATAAAACTCCAAGAGAATTAAGTACTGAAGAAGTAAAGGAAATGGTTGAGAAGTTTAGAATGGCAACTAGACGTGCTATAAAGGCTGGATTTGATGCCATTGAAATTCATGGAGCACATGGCTACTTAATACATCAATTCCATTCACCATTAACCAATAAGAGAAATGATGAATATGGAAAAGATTTAACTAAATTTGGGGTAGATATAATAAAAGCTGCTAAAAGTGAAATGCCAGAAGATATGCCATTATTAATGAGAATTTCTGCTGTTGAGTATGTAGAAGGTGGATATGGCATAGAAACTTCAACTAAGCTTGCTAAGGCTTATAAAGAAGCTGGAGTGGATGTATTCCATATAAGTTCTGGAGGAGAAGGTCCAATTGGATCAAATGGAGCTCCAGGAAGTAATGCAGGTTATCAAGTACCATTTGCTAGAGCAATAAAAGAAAACCTAGATATTGATGTAATTGCGGTAGGCAAATTAGATGAACCAGAACTTGCAAATTCAGTAATAGTGAATGAAGAAGCTGACTTAGTAGCTATAGGAAGAGCAATGCTTAGAAATCCTTATTGGACATTTGAGGCTGCTATTAAGCTAAAAAAGAAAACACAAATTCCAAAACAATATACAAGAGCTTTCACTAGAAATATACAAGAGGAATAGGTGATATTAATGAGAAGTATAAAGTATCCTGCAATTTATAAACATTTTAAAAATAATTATTATGCTGTAATGTCTGTAAGTAAAAAAATTAAAGATGAAGTTATAGATAATAATAAACTTTTATTACAAGGCTATCATACAGAGCTAAATAAATTAATAAATATCTATAAAATAGGAGATTTATATTATCATGACAATTTATTCGAAGATAGTTTAGTTTTGTATAAAGCTCTTTATGATGATAAAGGTATTTATGCTAGACCTATAGATATGTTTTTAAGTGAAGTAGATAGGGATAAATATCCAGATGTAGAGCAAAAATATAGATTTGAATTATTTAACTAATAGAAAGAAAGCTGTCATTTTTTATGATAGCTTTCTTTCATTGTATAAGTATATAAAATAATCAATATAATATAAAAGTTAATTATACGTTTAAAAAAAGAATTAAATTGATGTAAAATAATAGATATTATGATAAAATATATATTGATTATTTGTTGTAAAATAGTGTCAAATACAATAAAAAAAGTCTGTTATGGCGTAAAATAGGGTGCTAGAGTTTTGAATTATATATTTAGAATTATTGATAATTAGTTTTTATGAGAGGAGAAATCAATGGGATATAACAAATTTAAATTTGCTGTATGTGATGACTCAAAAAAAGATAGGGAAAATCTGATTAAACTTATTTATGAATATTTAGATCAAAATAATTTATATGGAGAAATTGATGAGTTTGAGTCTGGTAAAGATTTGTTAAAAAGTAATTTTGAACAATATTCAATTATATTTTTAGATATCTATATGGATAATATTGATGGTATTGAAGTAGCAAAAAGACTTAAGAATAGTGGAAATAATATAAATATAGTTTTTACAACAATTAGTGATGATTTTGCTGCAGAATCTTATGATGTAGCAGCTCTGTATTATATGATAAAACCTATAAATAAGAAAAAGTTATTTTTATTACTGGACAATTTCTTATATCTTTATTATTCAGTAAGATTTATAACTATAAAGGTTGGACGTATGGAAACATATATTGCTTTAGATGATATCATATTCGTAGAATCTTCAGGGAAAAAAAGCATAATACATACAAAAAGAGGAATTATAGAATCATCTACTAGCTTTGCTAAAATGAATGAAATGCTATCTAAACCAGATTTTATAAAACCAATTCGTTATGCTATAGTGTCAGTTCGTGAAATTGTAAATATTCCAACTAATGTTCTTTTAATGTCTGATGGCACCGAAATACCAATAAGTAGAAATGAAAGAAGTAATATAAAAAAGGCTTTTTGCGATTATAGATGGAAAAAGATGAGAGAGTGGATGGCAGTAAAATAAAATGAATATTATGTTATGTTTTTTTTCTATAATAGTTCATATGCCAAGTATAATATTTCGTTATATACCTTTTTCAGAGTACATCAATAAAAAACAAAAGAAAAAGCTTATTGAATTATATGCTATATTATTAATTATAAATTTTATTATATGTTTAATAGTTCAGTTAACTACAGGAATAGGTATAATATTTTACAATATAAATATATTAAGTTTTTCTATACTAATATCAGTAATTAATAGTATTATAATTAAAAATATGAATTATGAGCATTTATTTGTATTTGGTACAGTTGAAACAATAGAACTAACACTTATATCTTTTTCAATTTATATTCAAGAGTTTTTTAATATACAAGATATTTATATTAAAATAATCGTAAGTACTATAATATTAATGGTGAATTTTGCAATAGTTTATATTCCAATTAAAGAACTAATAGGTAATATATTTTCATATTTTTCAATGCAGGATAGTAAAAATTATTGGAAAAAGGTTTGGATTGTATCTAATGCACTTTTTTTGGCTAGTTTGCTTTTAACTCCTATAAACAAATATGATATAACCTTAATGGATCTTATAAGCAGGGTGTTTATTGGAATAGCTACTTTAATTATTTGTAAAGGTATTATTCATGATTATACTCAAAGCTTAAAAATGGAAAAAATTTTAGAACAGCTTCATTTTCAGAAAAATTACTATAAGGCATTATCTGATAATGTAGAAAAACTAAGAAAAGCAAGACATGATTTAAAGTATCATATTTCTGCAATTACTTGGTTTGTTGAAAATGAAGAGTTTGATGAATTGAAAAAGTACTTAGAAGAATATAAAAGTACTTATAAAATAAATTCATCTATACCGTATACTGGTAGTTCGGCTATAGATGGAATAGTTTATCATTATATGGAAATTGCAAATGAATATGGTGTACGATTCGAAGTTAACTGTTCATTTAATAATTTGAGAATTCAAGATGTTGATTTATGTACACTATTAGGAAATAGCTTAGAAAATGCAATAACTGCAAGTAAAAATGTAGAAGGAGATAAATTTATATCTCTTTATTCAGAAAATGATGATTATCAGTTTGTTTTAATAGTTGATAATAGTTTTGATGGAATTATTTTAAGAAAAAATGGGAAAATAATTTCAAAGAAGAATAATGAAGAATGTGGTATAGGTATTAGTTCTATGGAATCAATTTGCAAAAAATACAATGGCTATTGTACATTTGAAGCTCATAATAATGTTTTTCATTCTAGTTTCATTTTAAGCAATGGTATTGATAAATAAAAATAATTTATAAAGGCAGTTGTCAAAGAAGGCAATTGCCTTTTATTTTTTTGTCCGTTTCTTGTGCTACTTTTATTAAAACATTTCGTTCCCTATGCGTTAATTTTGTTCCCTAAAGATAAAAAAAAAGGTGTAATAGAGTATAAATAAAGTATAATCAAAAATAGTTTTTTAATTTTCATAATAAATATTTATTAATATATAAGTTAGAAGACTAATTTAATAAATTTACTAAGGGGATGAGGGATTATGATTAAGAAATTAATTAGTAGCATTTTGAGTGTTACTATATTAGCTAGTTGTATTACTTTTTCCAATAGTGAAGCAACGGTAAAAGCCGATAGTACAACAACTAATAGTAGTAATATGCAAATACTCTTTAATGGGGAGTTGAATGAAGTAGAGGAAGACAATGTAACTACTTTGAAAACAATTTCTGGTACAGATGTTGAAAATGAGTTTGAAATAACTCTAGAAGTAACAACAGCAGAAGATCTAAAGAATATAGCTATTGAACCAGATGCAGCAACAGTATTGGTTCTTGATAGATCAGGAAGTATGGATGAAAAAGATGGAGACTCAACTTCTCGTTTTAAAGAAATGCAGGATGCTGCAAATGCTTTTTTAGAACAGTATGCTAATGTGGAAAAAGGTATTAAGAGATTAGTTTCAATTGTTTCGTTTGCAGATGATGCAAAAAATGAAACCTACAGCAATGGAGCAAATACTTGGATTAATGTTACAGAAGAATTAAGTAACGCTACAAGTAAAATAACTAATCTTACACGACCAAATGGAGGTACAAATATTGAAGGTGCATTAATATTAGCTAATAATATTATTGCAAATGGTAAAAGTACAAAAGCACTGGATGGAATTAGTAATGTTAATATTATTTTATTAACAGATGGATGTCCTACATTCCATGCAAGTAATTCTAATTCAACGAGTATTAAATCAATAAATGGAAGTAAAGGTGGAGGAAATGTAGCTTATACAACAGACTGGAAGCCTGTAGGTGGTACAGTTAATAATATATCAGCAAATACAACTAATATTTCGAAAACCATTAAGGATGCAGGTATAAACTTATATACAATTGCTTTTTCAACAACTGAAGTATCTTTCTATACTACAGATCCAACTGACGGTTGGTGGGGAGATGATGGAACTAGTGTGAAACTGAATCCAAGTACTTGGATGTCAGGTTTTGCAACTCGTAATTTTTCAGCTAATAATGCAGATGAATTAGCTAAGCAATTTGAAAAAATTAATAAGTTAATTGCTTTAAGTGCTCAAGCTTGGAAGGTTACTGATCCTATGGGAGACAATATCATTTTTAAGAATGTTATTGATGCAAATTCTGATAATGTAAGTACCTTTAATACTGAAACTAATACTTTAATGTGGGATTTAAAAAATAGTAGTCCAGTAGAAAGTACTACAGAACAAGGAAATAAAAAATACACATATACATTGAAATATAAAGTTGTTTTAGATACAACTAATAGTAAAGCTAGTTATGATGATGTTAGCACAAATGGAACTACAATATTAGACTATTATTTATTCTCTAAGCAAGGTGATGATCAAACTGTAGAATTAAAGCATGCTAGTTTCAATGTTCCAAGAGTGCAAGGATTATTTGGAAATTTAAATTTTACTAAGGTTAATGAAGATGAACAACCAATGAAAGGTGTTACATTTACTCTTACTGGAACATCAACTGGTTCTAATAAAGAAGTTACAATATCTGCAACATCTGATGATAATGGACATGTATCTTTTAGTAATATTCCAGCAGGGGTTTATAAATTAACAGAAACTACACCAAATGGATATATTGCAGCAGGACCATGGGATGTAGTTGTATCTTATGGGAATACTACCAAAGATGTAACATTAGGAGATACAATTATTAACTATCCACAAACTAGAGATATTTCAGTTGAAAAGAAATGGGCTGGTTTACCAGAAGGTAGTAGTGATTATCCTGAAAGTGTAACAGTTAAACTTTTAGCAAATGGTATAGATACAGGAAAGACTCTAATATTAAATAGTAGTAATTCTTGGAGTGGAACCTTTGAAAAAGTACCATATGTAAATAATGAAGGTATGATAGTTTATACCTTAGAAGAAATTAATATACCAGGATATCAAGTAGGAATTATAGGAGAAAATTCAGGAGAAAACTTTACTATTACAAATACGTATAGTCCAGAAACTATGGATATAAGTGGAGTGAAATCTTGGGTTGATGAAGATGGTGAAAGTAGTATAACAGGAAGCGTTCCAGATATAACTATTACTTTACAAAGAACTCTAGCAGATAACTGGAATGATGAAACTAAGATAGAAGATGTACAAAGTGTAACATTAACTAATAGAAAAACTGATTATACTTTTGAAAATCTTCCAAAGACAGCAACTACTGGTGAAGAATATAAATATCGTGTAAAAGAAGCTCCAGTAAATGGTTATACTCCAATATATAATGAGGATTTTGATATTGTTAATAAGTATACTCCAGGAAAAACAGAAGTAACTGTTAATAAATCTTGGGTAAATATTGATTTAAATACAGATGTTGTACCTGAAGTTACAATTAATCTTTATCAAAATGGTACTTTATATACTAATACAGTTTTAACTAAAGCAACTGGTTATTCGTATATATTTAAAGAATTACCTAAATATGATAAAACTGGTACTGAATTTGAATATACAGTTCAAGAAGTATTAAAAGAAGGAACAGTTGGATATAAAACTAGTAATTCAGGTAATGTAAATGGAGTTGTTACTGTAACAAATACTTTTGATACAACAAAGATAAATGTTACAGGACAAAAACAATGGGAAGGTGTTCCAGATGGAGCTCAAGTACCTGAAGTTACACTTAAACTTTTACAAAATGGTAAAGAAGTAGAAGGTAAAGTTATTACTTTAGAGGCAGGAGTAAAAGAAAATAAAACTTATTCTTTTACAGATCTTCCTAAGTATTCAACAGATGGTAAGTTATATAATTACACAGTAGTTGAAGAAACTATACCAGGTTATGAATCAAGTGGTGAAGGAAACTCAAGCAATGAGTATGTGATTACTAATACATTTACTCCAGAAACTATAAATGTTATTGGAGATAAAACTTGGAGTAATGTAACTGATACAACTAAAGTTCCAACAATTACACTTTACCTAGAAAGTTCATTAGATGGAACTAATTGGGTAAGAGTTGAAGGACAAGTAAAACAATTAACAGCAGCAGATAAGCCTCATTATGAATTTACAAATTTACCTAAGTATGCATCTGATAGTAGAGAGTATAAATATCGTGTAGTTGAGGAACATATAGATGGATATACTACTTATAGTAATGGAAGCTACAATCTTTTAAATGTTTATACACCAGGAGAAACGGCTGTTAAAGTTACTAAAAAGTGGACCAATGTAGATCCAGCCGTAGATACAGTTCCAACAGTTAGTATTATTTTAAAACAAGATAATGTAGCAATTCAAAGTGTAGTTTTAGATTCAAGCAATAATTATACTCATACATTCACTAAGTTAGCTAGATATGCAGAAACAGGTAAAGAATATGTTTATACTGTTGAAGAGGTTCTAGGTGACGGAGTTGAAGGTTATACTCAAAATATAACACCAGAAAATGATGGATATATAGTTGAGAATATCTTTGACAATACAACAATAGATATAAACTTTACTAAGGTCTGGGAAGGTATTAATGAAGATTCAGTAGTACCAGACATAAAATTATATCTTTATCAAAATGGAAATAAGTATACAGATGAACCTGTAACCTTAAAGGGTGGAAATAGTGAAAATAGAGAATTAACTTATGTATTTAAGGAACTTCCTAAGTATTCAACAGATGGTAATAAATATACTTATAAAGTAGTTGAAGAAATTCCTGATGGATATATATCAAATGGTGAATCAACTGTAGATGCTGATAATAATGCAACTATTACTAATACATTTGATCCAGGTAGCGTAGATGTTTCAGGAATAAAGATTTGGAAGAATGTATCTAATGAAAGAATAGTACCAACTATTACTCTTGAATTACAATCTTCATTAGATGGAGAAGATTGGACAGCAGTTCCAGGAAAAACATTAGAATTAGCAGCAGGAACTACAGAATATGCATTTAAAGACTTACAAAAATACTCTCCAGATAGTAGAGAATATCAATATAGAGTAGTTGAAAAATCTGTTAACGGTTATGAAACATCTTATGGTGAAAATAATGTTATAACTAACACATATACACCTGGAGAAAAATCTATTAAGGTTACTAAGATATGGACACATGTAGATCCAAAAACAGATATTGTTCCAGAAGTTAAGATTGTATTAAAACAAGATGGATTACCTTATAAGGAAGTAACTTTAGATGAAGATAATGATTACATTCATATATTTGAAAATTTACCTGAGTATGCAGAGACAGGTGAAGCATATGTTTATACAGTTGAAGAAGTTTTACCTGAAGGTACTGTAGGTTATAGTAAAGAAATAACCCCTGAAGATGATGGTTATGTAATTGAAAATATATTTGATACATCAACTATAGAAATTCCATTTACAAAGGTCTGGGAAAATGTACCTAATGGTTCAACAGTTCCAGAAGTTACTTTACATCTTCTTCAAAATGGAGAAGAGCTTAAAGATAAAGTT
>Ga0129315_1000499_pt1 | contig 31185 bp, 30 predicted proteins | sample Cm827metagenome_FD_94432 | JGI IMG/M metagenome (GOLD analysis project Ga0129315, IMG submission 94432) | Eastern black-and-white colobus group fecal microbial communities from Wisconsin, USA - Cm827 metagenome | ecosystem: Host-associated > Mammals > Digestive system > Large intestine > Fecal... | reverse complement strand
TAATCATGCTTATGCCTGTCCTTCCTTTTCTGTCCTGCATTATACTCACGAATCGCGTCTCCAAAGCATTTTTCATAAGCTTCTTCCAATGATTCTCTTACGTAGGTCACATTCCAGGAAATACGTTCTCTGTCTATATTGTCAGCTATAAAAGATCTGTTATTATGGGTTAGACTTCCTTTTCCTTTTACAAATGATAATGTTTTCTTTCCTATAGTTGATTCCTCCTGTTTACCTTCTGTTACTCTTGCTAGAATCAGCCGTATGGCTGGGCGAACTCAAAAATCACGAAGTGATCTTCCTCTGCTGAGTTCTGCCATGCTGCCGCAGGCTTACTTTGGCACTCTGTGCCATAAGTAACGCCTTATTACTTTTGACATTGCACATCAAAAGTCGGCGCTCTTCCGAGAGGTGCTGCAGGTCCAGTGGACCTGCGTTTAGCACGGACCGAAACGGAGTGTAGACCTCTTTCAGAGAGAGCCTTCCGGCGGACTCTTGCGCAGAGAGCGTTGCGGGAGAGTTTTCTGTTTGTGCAGTAAATGCAATAAATGCAGTAAACTCATTCCCGATCATCGCTCATACCTACAGTTGCCACTTATTCGCTCATGCCAATTGTTCTTCCTTCAATGTGTCCGGATTCACAATTACCATCACATCCGCTGGTCTGCCGGTTCCTGCATATCCCGGCTGTTCCTGCCTAAGGTATCCATGTTCCTCTAAAAGTTCCAGTATCGGAAATATCTCCTCTGTCTTTTTAAAGAACTTGCCTCTGCATATCTGAAACAAATCCGATCGTTTGATCTGTGTAATGCTATGCTTTCTGATTTTGCCAAGAATCATGTATGCCTTTTTCATGTTGATATCACTGCCCATGAGAGCATATGCATACTTCACATGTTCTAGAAAATACTGTCCAATTAAAATGGCATTCTTCAATGTATCTCCAGACACTTCAATCACATCCGATCCGTATTCTGCGATATGGATCAGTGCTGCAATTCGCAGAATACTTCCAATATACTTATTCGCCCAATCTGAGATTTCCTGTCCTTCACCTGAAAGAAACCTTTCATGTTCCAGAAAATATGCGGAAATTAAATTTTTAGCTTCTTCGCTCAGACAAATTGTTTTTGTTTCTGTCTCTAAAGGAATTGTCATCAGTTCAAATATCTTAGCTTTATATGCGGCTTCCACATCAGGTGGTACTGGTGGTGTACAAAAAACTCTTTTTCCTATTCGAGAAGGGGGAGAGGAGTAAAGGAATCTCGCTATAAGTCCTCTTCCTGTCATTGCAGCGTTCGACATAATTTCATTTAATACGACTGGCTGAATCGATAGGATCGCTGTCAATGCCGGATGCGGAATGTATTCAGCCTCCCTTCCCAGTCGATCAACACGAATTGTGTCACCGCAATGACCTTTGAGCCATACATCCAGATTAGGCTTATTCGAATAACGGCCTGCCATAATATCGAAGATTCCACCCTCTGCGGAAATCACCGTCATTCGCCCATTGTTATTTGCCAAAAGGCTTGTCAGTGCTTCATTAGAACAATCATCAGCACAGTAGCGTACTTTCTTAACTTCCGTTAATTCCTCCAAGTGATCCTGCAGTCTGCCAAGTTCCGTTTCTGTCGCATTGTCTGGCTTTTTCTCCAGCTTTTTCTCAAGAAAGGCTATTCTTCGTTCCAAGGATGAACGCTCTTTCTTGTATTCTTTTATCTTGGGCTCAAGAGCTTCATTTTCTACTTTTTCATATTCCTCAATGCAGGCTGTCATATCTCTTAAAACACTGGACTTTCTTTCTCCTGGAGAGGCAATCACCACTACAAACAGGCTGAGTTGCTCCGCATATCCCGGTGTGCCTTCTATCTGAAATTTTCCCTGCAGACAGGAGGCAAGTACACCTAATCCGATCACAGCCGCCATATCCGGTGATGTCTGACTGTGCTCTGCAACAGCAAGCACATAATCGCTCAGAACGTTCGGCAAACACTCTACCGGAAATTCCGGGAGTTTACTCGCTTCTGGTTTTAATGGAACAATCTCTGCAAACGCGTTTTTCGTTTCCTGAATTTGCTCTGTCATATCGGCAGAATCAACATTTTTTACAGGTACTGGTGCAAGTCTTTTCGGCGTATAAACTTCCCTGCAAGATGCAATTGCTCTGTTAATAGTGTTTGCTCCGTAGGTACTTCCTGCTCGTGAGCTATCCCATTTCCTTCGCATAAGCCCTGATCTGCGGAATAAACGATCCATCATACCGGCATCACATCCTGTCCAGAAAGCAAGATGACTGCACAGTGCCATTTCTGCTTCTGACTGTGATGGATAGCCTGTGATATTCCCATTCCAAAGATTCTGAAAAAACTGTCCATTTTTGCTATTCATTGCCATCTGGAGCAGTTCATCCTCGTCAGGCAGGTAGTTTACTGCATTTATTGCATTTACTGCAGCTTTGTTATGTTCCATATTTTCATCTGGTCTTGCCATAAAACGATCAAGGAATACGTTAAGTTCCTCACTTCTATCACCAAATTCCAATTCCGAACCATATCTTTTTCCGGTCACTGTCACATATTTGTTTGTTGCACCTGCAACATATGCCTCAATTCCTGATGCATGATTCATAATGTAATATCTTTTGATGTCATAGCTATATCCCTCTGCAGCAAACAGAATATGAACCCCCTCACCGCTAGGACTGATCTCGGTGTAGCTATGCATCAGTTCAATGATTTCCTTTGCCACCTCAGTAATATTCCCCTCCGTATCAGTACAGTGATCCAGATCAATTGCACACACTCCATGAAAAATACCGATTCCAATTCCGTCATAATGATGGAGTTCCACTGCATTCACAGCCTGTTCAATACTACCAAAGCAGCTGATATCATTGCTTTTTGCCCTTTTTCCATCAATTGGACTATAGGGCACTTTTGTCTTCTTTTCGTTTCTCTCTTCATACTGCCAACAACAAAACAGACCTTTCTCTGCAAGTTCCTTAGGCAGCATACAATAACTATTTCTGTATCCTTTTTCTGTCATTTGTACCTCCAAAATTCCATTAATAGCTGAAAATTCACCCGACACAAACTCCAGAAGCTGTGGTATACTATACTTGTCTAGAGGTTATACCGACAGCATCTGTTGTCCGTATTCTTATGGGAGCTCTTATCTTGCCGGATAAGGGCTTTCTCCATTTTCAGGCCTCATGTTTCATTCCCTCCAATGTCTTTGCGATCTGACTGATCACTTCCATAAGTTCATCCGGCACTGCGTCTTCCGGTGAAAGTCTGGTAAGTTCGATCAAGACCTTTTCCAGTTCCTTCTTGAGTGCTCTGTATACTCGTGGATTTCCGACCACTACGATTTCTTTTTCTTCCAGCCTCTTCAGAATATAATCCTGCTTGGTAAGACCGGATAACTGCACCAGTGTGTCGATTACCTTACCTTCTTCCGGTGAAACACGAAATGCTACAATCTTGCTTCTCAATCTTCCTTTTTTATCCAGATTTTTTGCTGACATTTATGCATCCTCCTCATTCATCTTCATTTTTTCCAAATTCAATCTATCTGCCATTTCTTCCTGCCTATTAGGAAACAGATGTGAATAACGCTCCGTGATTTTTTCACTGGTATGACCTACTCGTTTCCCGATTGCCAGTGCCGTAAAGCCCATATCAATCAGAAGACTGACATGCGAGTGTCTGAGATCATGCACTCTGATTTTCTTAACTCCGGATGCCTTACAACCTCTTACCATCTCGTTATACAGATACTTCTTAGATATCGGAAACATCCTGTCCGTAGCTTTCAGATCGTAAAACTGCTGTTTAAAGTCTTTCATCTCATCGATCAGAAAATCCGGAATTGAAATCACACGATTGCTCTGCTTTGTCTTCGGTGAAGTGATCACATCTTCCCTGTCGATTCTCTGATAGGATTTGTTGATTCGAAGAGTCTTTCTCTTGAAATCAAAATCCTTCAATGTTAATGCAAGAAGTTCTCCTTCTCGGATGCCGCACCAGTACAGAAGCTCAAAAGCGTAGTAGGAAATCGGTTTATCCATCACTTCCTCAATAAACTGCCTATATTCGTCCTGAATCCAGAATTCCATCTCTTTTTCGGATTCTTCACCCATTCCACCAGCAACTCGTGCCGGATTCTCATGTAATCCGTAATATCTGACTGCATGATTAAATAATGCGCTAAGCTCTCCGTGAATTGTCTTCAGCGTGCCGGCTGCAAGTGTAGTTCCCTTTTTGCTTCCGGGAAGTTTTCTCACTTCATTCTGCCAATCCACAATATCCTTCGCTGTGATTTCAGAAAGTTTCCTTTTCCCAAGATAGGGCAATACTTTGCTTCTGATATAGCTGTCCTTGGTTTTCCATGTATTCAGCTTCACTGTTGGCTTGATATCCTTTTCATACATTTCATAGAACGATTCCAAGGTCATATTAGGATCAGCCTGTTTCTGGAGTTTAAACTGCATTTCCCATTCTTTTGCATCTTTTTCTCGTTTAAAGCCTCGTTTACATTTCTGTTTCCTTTTACCAGTCCAGTCTGTATACCAAATCATTACATACCAGGTACCATTACTTTCGTTCTTATAAACTGCCATTAACTGTCACCCCTTTCATAATCTCTTGTTCCGTAAAAGTGTTCATAGAAGAATTTGCGATCGATCTTTCCTCTAATAATGAAACAATTCTTTTCTTTCAGCTCCTTATTCATTCCCTGAATAACCTTGTAAGCATATGGAATAGAGATTCCCATTTCCTCTGCTACCTCATTAACATCCATAAACATTTTTTCCATGTTTTTTATCCTCCTTGTCTTTCATTCACTTTTTCATGGTTTCATTCTTCTCAATTACTAAATACAAAAATCTCAGAAAAAGTTTAGGCACTTTTGATATATTTTTGTATTTTTTCGTCACTAAGCATATTTGTTTAGTGCGCTTATCATTCTACTATACATATTTGTTTAAGTCAATGGCAATTTAAACTTTTATGCTTAGTTTATATTGCTTATTCTAAACATATATGTTATAGTCCAATTATCTAATAAATGTTGAAAGGACGATATCAATCATGGCTATTGGAGAACGCATTCATTTTTTTCGCACACTCAGAGGTATGACAATGAAATTTCTTGGACAATCCGTAGGCTTTCCTGAAAAATCCGCCGATGTTCGTCTTGCTCAATATGAGAATGGTGCTCGTAGTCCAAAGACAGATCTGACAGAACAACTCGCTGATGTGTTAGGTGTTGCTCCGCAGGCACTGGCAGTTCCGGATATCGATACACACATCGGACTTATGCATACCTTCTTTGCATTGGAAGATCTTTACGGCATTAAAATAGGAGAGATCGATGGAGAGATGTGTTTCCGTATGGATAAGTTCCATAAAGAATACAAATATCTTTTTGATGACTTATATGCCTGGAAACAGCAGCTTGATCTTCTGAATGCAGGACAGATCACAAAGGATCAGTATGACGAATGGCGATACAATTATCCAAAACACGACACCTATCAGAACCGCATATCTGTTCCTGATCTTGATAAATAGTCATTACTGGCTTACATAGCGACAGCAAAAAAATAAGGCCTTACCGAACTCCTCATTGGAATTCAGTAAGACCTTTTGTCTTTTATACCATATAAAATTGCGATACCTGTAAACCACCATGCCAACTTGATAATAATGGCATTTTCGGTTTATGTTATCAAATCGTTATCAACAAGCCCTAAAACATGGCTGAAACCCTTGATTTTCCTGGGAATTTCCGTTTTGGGTTCTTATTCAAATTCTATCGTTCCCGGTGGTTTACTGGTCAAATCGTAAAATACTCGATTGACTCCCTTTACTTCGTTAATAATTCGGCTCATAACTTTATTCAACACCTCATATGGTATTTCTGCCGCTTCTGCAGTCATAAAATCAACTGTTTTTACTGCTCTTAATACCACCGCATAGTCATAGGTCCTAAAATCACCCATAACCCCTACGCTTCGCATATTAGTCAATGCGGCAAAATATTGGTTGGCTTCTTTATCGAGTCCGGCTTTTGCGATTTCTTCTCTAAAAATCGCATCTGTCTCTTGTACGATTTTCACTTTTTCTGCAGTAATCTCTCCGATAATACGGATGCCAAGTCCCGGACCCGGGAACGGCTGGCGAAATACGAGTTTTTCTGGAATACCAAGTTCCAGACCGGCTTTTCGGACTTCGTCTTTAAATAAATCTCGAAGTGGTTCAATGATTTCTTTGAAATCAACATAGTCCGGCAATCCACCTACATTATGATGTGATTTTATCACTGTAGATTCTCCGCCCAGTCCGCTTTCTACGACATCTGGATAAATGGTTCCTTGTGCCAGGAAATCAACGATTCCGATTTTCTTTGCCTCTTCTTCAAAAATACGAATAAATTCTTCTCCAATAATTTTTCGTTTTTCTTCCGGCTCAGTTACACCGGCAAGTTTATCATAGTATCTCTGCTGTGCATTGACACGGATAAAATTCAGATCGAACTGGCCGTTTGGACCGAATACACTTTCTACTTCGTCACCCTCGCCTTTGCGAAGGAGTCCATGATCTACAAATACACAGGTCAACTGTTTTCCGATAGCTTTTGACAGAAGTGCTGCTGCTACAGAGGAGTCTACTCCGCCTGACAAGGCAAGAAGTACCCTTCCCTCTCCAACTTTTCCGCGAATTTCTTTGATTGCATTTTCTACAAAGGTGTCCATTTTCCAGTTTCCTGCACAGCCACAGACATCCCGTACGAAATTGGACAACATTTTCTTTCCTTCAACTGTGTGAAGAACTTCCGGATGATACTGAATGGCATACAATCCTTTTTCTTCATTTTCCGCTGCCGCCACCGGACAATCTGCCGTATGTGCAGATATTTCAAATCCCGGTGCTATTTGAGAAATATAATCTGTATGGCTCATCCAGCAAATTGTTTTTTGTGATACGTTTTTAAATATTTGGGATTCCTTTTTATCAATCAAAACTTCTGTTTTCCCATACTCACTGACATCCGCTTTCTGCACTCGTCCACCAAGTACATGCATCATGAGCTGTGCACCATAGCAAAGCCCCAGCACTGGAATACCGAGTTCAAATAACTCTCGCGAATAAGCAGGCGCACCTTCCTCATAGCAGCTATTCGGGCCGCCGGTCAGGATAATCCCCTTGGGGTTCTTACTTTTTATAAATTCAATATCTGTTTTGTATGAATATATTTCACAATATACATTACATTCACGAACACGTCTCGCGACGAGCTGATTATATTGTCCTCCGAAATCTAACACAATGACTAATTCTCTGTCCATATGTGTTCCTCCTTTAAATCTAGTATATCCTTTTGTTGTCATTTTATGGATTCATTATAAAGATGTTGAGATCAAAAGACACCGAACGGATTGTTCCGTGCTATACACTCCCACAATCCGCCCAATATTCGGACATCGTGCGGCATATGCCCCACTTTTATCCTCATATCGGGACGGGTCATTAACTCATAAAACCACTTCTGTGCAAGCACATCGTGATTTATGAGTTTTGACCTCAGCATCATTATAAATAAATCATATCCGATTTACAATATTTTCTTTTTGAAATACCAGCAGATGCCTTCACAATCACCAAAAGTGTAAAAGGAAGTCCAAACTCGGACTTCCTCTTGCTTCTTATCTGATTGATTTCTACATTTAGTTTTTATTTCTTATCTCAATCTTCCATAAATGGTAGTAATATTTCTCAATTTGTAAGCCAAGGCATGAGTAAATACCCCTGGCTTAGCTCTCCAGCACCAGTTATCGCCCAACGTGGACGGTCTGTTCATACGAGCTTCTTTCCCCAGTCCGAGAATATCCTGTGCCTGAGCAATTGTAAGGTCTGCAATACTTTCCCAGAGTTCGCTGAGCATATCCCAGTATGGTTCTTTTTCTCCCATGCGGAGATATCTTTTCGCATATTTGGCATCTTCCGGAGAAACATCTTCCAGCCATCCCATAATTGTATTGTTATCATGTGTGCCTGCATAGGCTACGCAATTTCTCACGAAATTATGTGGCAGGTATTCATTTTCGCTTTCGTCTCGGCTGTCAAATGCAAATTCCAGAACTTTCATTCCCGGGAAACCGCTTTCTTTCAACAACTGTTTTACAGAATCTGTGAGATATCCCAGATCTTCCGCAATAATATTCTGTCTTCCGATTGCTTCTTCTATCTTATGGAACAGCTTCATGCCAGGACCTTGTTTCCATTTTCCATTTTTGGCAGTTTTATCGCCATATGGAATTGCATAATAAGAATCAAAGCCTCGGAAGTGATCAATTCTGAGAACATCATATACTTCACAAATATATTTGATGCGGTCTATCCACCACTCAAATCCTGTCTGTTCCATATAATCCCATGCATAGAGTGGATTTCCCCACAACTGTCCATCTGCCGAAAATCCATCCGGCGGACATCCTGCAACTTCTGTTGGCACTTTATTTTCATCTAACTGGAACAATTCCGGGTGTGCCCACACATCTACACTGTCCAAAGATACATATATCGGAAGGTCTCCGATAATTTCGATTCCTTTTTCATTGGCATATTCTTTCAGTGCCCACCACTGTTTGAAAAAGAAGAACTGATAAACTTTCCAAAAAAGGATTTCCATTTCATGCTCTACCTGCACCTGAGCAAGTGCTTCATCCTCATGATTGCGATAGACTGTATCCCACTCACTCCACGGTTTCCCACCATGTATTTCCTTCAGTGCCATAAAAAGCGCAAAATCAGAAAGCCAATATTCATTTTCATCACAGAAACGATCATACTCTTCTGTTGGTGCTTCTAAAAATTTTTCTGCCGCTTTACGCAGAATCGGGTACCGTTTCCGATAAAGCGCACCGTAATTTACCTTGTCTGCCGCGCTCTCCCAGTCTACATTTTCATAATCTTCTGCTTCCAGAACCCCCATATTCTTCAGTTCATCTAAATCAATAAAATATGGATTGCCTGCAAAAGTTGAATATGACTGATACGGAGAATCTCCGTAGCTTGTGGGGCAAATTGGTAAAAGTTGCCAGCAGGACTGTCCACTTTCTTGTAAAAAATCCACGAAATCACGTGCCGTTTTTCCCATTGTTCCTATTCCATATGGCGATGGAACAGAAGAAAGGTGCATTAAAATCCCACTCTTCCGCAAATTATTCACGCTCCTTCTCAATAACTTTTGTTGTCTCTCCGGTCCAAAATTCAAACGGTATTCGTTCATAATGCGCCGCCATTTTGCCACCGATACAACGTAACAATAATTCTACACATTGCTTTGCAATCTCAGCACTTGGCTGTTTGATGGTCGTAAGTCTTGGAACCACATACTGTCCCAGTTCTATTCCATCGAATCCGACAACCGAAATATCTTCCGGCACGCGAAGTCCCTGATCCCGGATAGCTCGAATGGCTCCCAGTGCCGTAACATCTGAAATTGCAAATACTGCTGTAATGTCTGGCATTTTATCCATCAATCTGAGCATAGACTCATATCCACTTTCCATCGAGAAACATGCCTGTTCAAACTGTATTTCTGATGAAAATGGAATACTTTTCTGTTGAAACGCATCTCTGCATCCCAGGTATCTGCGTTTTGCCGGATTTTCATATGCCATTTCACCACCTAAGATTCCTATGTTACGATGACCCAAATCCAGCAAATATTCTATAACGGTCTTCGCTGCGCTCCCATCATCGATACTCACGCTGGAAAGATTCGCAAATCCCAATGTTTCCGCTGTATTTGTAACCATAACACAAGGGATTTTGATCGCTTCAAATCCTCTTCGAAAGTTTTCCAGGTTACTTCCCAAAAACAGTATCCCCATAGGAAGGCGCTCAACACAAATCTGAATCGCCTGCTGCACCTCGTCGTCGTCTTCATCTAAATAATAGATCAAACATGCATATCCTCTGTCTTTGATCATTCCTTGTAAAGTTTCCAACAAGTCGGCAAAAAGCATATTTTTCGCACCTTTTACAATAATTGCAATTCCATCATTATTCTGCTGCTTCAGATGTTTTGCATTACTGTTTATTCGAAAATTATATTTTTTTACCACTTCCATCACTTTTTTTCTTGTTTCCTCAGAAACATTCGGATTATTATTCAATACACGCGATGCGGTTCCTACTGCTACGCCTGCCTTTTTTGCGATATCCTTGATGGTCATATGGATCATCACTCCCGTTCTTTAACCTTTTACTGCTCCCGCAGCAACACCTTTGATAATGTACTTCTGGCAGAACAGGTAAACGATAATGACAGGAATAATACTAATCATGATAACTGCCATTGTTGCTCCCAAGTCGACGGTACCGTAACTTCCTTTCAGATACTGTACATGAATTGGAATTGTCATATATTTCGTTCTGTCTAATACGAGATATGGAAGCAGGTAATCATTCCAGATCCACATAACTTCTAACACACCTACAGAAATTAAGATAGATTTCATCATTGGAAATACAACTTTAAAATATGTAGCAATTGCTCCACAACCATCAATAGCTGCTGCCTCTTCTATTTCCAGAGGAATACTCTTGATAAACCCAGTAAACATAAACACCGCAAGTCCTGCACCAAATCCCAGATATATAATTGGAATTGTCCATGGTGTATTCAGCCTTAATTTATCTGCTGTGCTTGACAATGTAAACATTACCATCTGGAATGGCACGATCATTGAAAAGATACATAAATAGTACATAATCTTAGAAAACAAATCGTTTACTCGTACAATATACCATGCAGCCATTGATGTGCACAATAAAATTAATGCTGTAGAAACTACTGTTATGAATAAACTGAAGAAAACAGATTTCAAAAATGGGTAATTTCCAAATGTCATACCTTTGATATAATTTGCCCATCCAACAAACGATTCTGAATTTGGAAATGCAAATGTATCTGTATTTACATAAGCATTTGCCTTGAAAGAGTTAATCAATACCTCGAAAATAGGAATTAAATATACCACACTGATAACTGCAAATACAACAGTTAATATTTTATTTCCAAAGCTTCTTTTTTCTGCCATTACTGCTGCACCTCCTTCTCGCGTGTAAATCTAAGCTGAGCCAAAGCTAAAATTGCTACAAGAACAAAGAACAGTACCGCTTTCGATTGTGCAATACCTCGACTGTTTGCTCCTGTATAGAATGTCGAATAAATATTTAATGCTAACATTTCTGTTGTATTTACCATACTGCCGTCAGCGCCGAATTTCACCGGCATACCGCCTGTGAGTGCCAGGTTCTGGTCAAACAGCTTAAATGAATTTGTCAATGTCAAAAAAATACAGATAGTAAATGAAGACATTACATTTGGAATTGTGATCTTAAATAATGTCTGCCATTTATTTGCTCCGTCAATTTTAGCAGCTTCCATCATATCTTCCGGAACGCTCTGTAAACCGGCAATATAAATGATCATCATATATCCGATCTGCTGCCAGCACATAAGAATAATCAATCCCCAGAAACCATATTTTGTCTCCGCAAGAAGAAATGTGCCGTATTTTTGTAAAATACCATCAAAAATCATAGACCAAATATAACCAAGTACAATACCACCAATCAGGTTTGGCATAAAAAATACGGTACGGAAAATATTTGCACCTTTAATATTCTGTGTCAGTAAATATGCAACCGTAAATGCAAACAAGTTAATCGCAATAATTGATACAATTGCAAATATAGTTGTATATCCAAATGAATATCGGAAACCGGCATCCTGTAATGCAGAAACATAATTGCTTAAGCCAACAAACGTTGCGTTTTTAGGAATTGTGAATTTACAAAATGAAAGATATATCCCCTGCGCAAATGGCCAAATAAACCCAATACAAAACGCTATAAAAGTTGGAAGCATAAAAATAGGAAAACATCTGCGTATCGGCTTAGAAACAAGATGCCCATTTACCGCCGCTGCTGATGCTTTATTTTTTCTTTTTTTCATAACAGCTCATCCTTTACATACATAATACATACTTGTTACAACGAGATGAAACACGCTTTGGGAGTTTCACTCGTTCGCGTGCGGCGGCGAATGAAAAAGCAAGCATTTCCGCTCGCCTTGTGCCTTCGCGAACAAAAGGGGGAGCGCAACATGCCCTCCCCCTGATTTTCCAGTTATTACTGTGCCTTATACTGTGTAGCCCATCCATTTACGAATGCTGCTTCAACATTTGCCCAATCTCCACCATTAGCTGAGTACTGTAATAATGCTGACTGAACTCCAGCTCTCCACTGATCTACGTTTGGAGTATAGTTGAATGCCCATGTTACATTGTATTTTCCATCAGCAAGACACTGGTTAGCTGCTTCACAGAATACGTTAGTAGCTGTTTTAGCCTGTTTGAATGGAACTGCACCAAACTGTTCTGCCATCATTGTTGTGCCTTCATCAGATGTTACTACCCATTTAAGGAAATCTAATGTAGCCTGAATATCTTCTTCAGAAGCCTGGCTATTTACTGCCCAGCAGTTTTCTGTACCGTTGCAAAGACCTGCTTTTTCTTCCCCTTCAACACCACAGTAAATTGGAAGCATTGTAAGGTCATCTGGATTCATCTTGAATCCTTTGCTTTCATCAAGAACTAAGTTAGAATATTCCCAAGAACCATTCTGGAAAAATACTGCCTGACCCTGTCCGAATTCAGCTTCTGATTCATCACCTGTTTTATTAGCAAGTACTGTAGGTTCACATGTTGCATTGTTGATGTACAGATCCCAGATATTTTTATAGTTTTCAAGGTAAGCACCTGTAACTGTTTCCGGCTGTTCTTCTACTTTGTCATCACGGAATTCATAATATAATGGCATATTTGCAAGATGTCCTGTAAATCTCCATGCTGATGAACCATCAAGACCTGCTGAAGAGAATGCTGAGAAACCAAGTTCATCTTTACGAGCTGTAATATCTTCTACAATAGCTTTTAATGATTCAAAATCTTTAATATCAGATACTTCGTATCCAGCTTCTTTTAACAGCGCTTTGTTTGTAATGATACCAAATGATTCATAACAGTAAGCGATTGCATATACTTCTCCGTTATCGCCTTCCAGATTGTATTCTGTTGTTGACATTTCTTTATATACATCTGTGTCTGCTAAATCATAGATATAATCTTTCCATGTTGCAAGTGCGCTTTCATTACCAACCTGGAATAATGTCGGTGCGCTGCTCTTGCCCATTTCTGTTGTCAATGTAGATTCGTATTCCCCTGAAGCTGCTGTTACAACTTTAACCTCTACACCTGTTTCTTCTGTGTACTTAGTAGCCAGATCCTGCCATGCCTGATCTGCTTCCGGTTTAAAGTTTAAGTAATAAACTTTACCTTTTCCATCGTCGCTTGAAGCTTTTTTGCCCTCGCCGCAACCAGCCAATAGTGACATTACACATGTTGATGCAAGCATCAATGCCAAAAGTCTTTTTTTCATAATTTTCCTCTCCTAATCTTTCATCTGACTTCTTTTTTTGGAAACGTTTCAACGCGCGTTTTAATAACTAATTTATATATAAATCTTTTTGTCAAAATATTCAAGCACTTTTTGTCTTTTGCCCTCATTTTTGTGAATTCTTCAAAAAAACAGGGTTCTATTTTGTGCTTTTTGCACAATGAAAAACAGGTGTAAATCGCTTTAGTACTTCACTTTGCTGATTTGCACCTGTTTTTTCTCAATGTTCCATATGAAGATATTTTTCTCTGGTAGCCAGTCCGCCTCGAATATGCCGTTCAGACTTATTGGTATCCAAAACCTTTCTGGCTTCTGCGGCAAGCGACGGATTGATCTGCCCAAGGCGCTCTGTCACATCTTTATGTACCGTACTCTTGCTTATTCCAAATTTCTTCGCTGTCTGTCTGACCGTTGCATTCGTGGTAATAATATAATTTGCAATTTCGATTGCACGTTGCTCAATATAATCTTTCAATTAAGACCCTCAATGACATTGTTTTTACAATCTATGCAGACATAATGAACAATATGCGGCATCGCCCTCACATAAGACTTATCCATTACGCATTCGATAATTTTTTGTTATTTTTTATCTTCCTTTAGAGAAAATGTTTTTTCGCGAAAAATTTTCACAAAAAACAGGTATCTACGCTCCTTAAAACCGAGTGTAAATACCTGTTCATTCCTTATTTGATTTTGTAAAATCCCTCTTTCAGCTATCGCTTTCTAACCGATTCAACTGTATAATTATTATACCACATAAAGTTTATCCGTTTATTTGAGGAAAATATATTCTTTGTCATTCGACAGATCTTCTCTGAATACATATCCCTGCCTGTCAAATGTTTTGATTTCTTCTGGATTCTCAATTTCTCTTTCTGCCATAAAACGCACCATTTCTCCTCTGGCCATTTTCGCATAGGTTCCTTTCTGAGTTACTTTCCCGTCCACCAATTCTGCAAACACGCAGGTGATACAAATATCTTCTTCCGTCAAATATTTTTCTATGCACCTGGAATATTCTTTTGATGCCAGATTTATCACGATATGCGAGGTATCCATCACTTCATCATACAGTTTTGTTCCCCAGTACGCATACAAATCTCTACAACCGGCTACCGCAGCCTTTGCCTGCATCTCCAAACGATACGGAATAATACCGTCCATTGGCTTTAACACACCATAGAACCCAGAAAGAATCCGCAAATGCTCTTGCACATAGCACAGCATTTTTGACTCAAATACGGTCGGCGCCATATACTGATATTGAATTCCTTCATAGGAAAGGATTGCCGGAGTCAGATTATTGTACAGATCAAATGCTTTGACTCTCTCAAAATTTTGTTCTGCTATTTTGTCATTACAGTTCCAAAGTTTTTTCAGATTATCAAAGCTCTGACTCTGCATCCATGTCTTAATTATTTCTGTTTCTTTGATGTATATTGGCAAACCTTGTGTTTCCAGAGAATCTGTATTCCGATTCATTTTTTTCGCCGGAGAAATCATAATTTTCATTTTCTTTATCTCCCACAGCCATGTGAACAATTTTTGCAATTCCCTGTGCATCCACATGTTGCTTTATTCTTAAAAATATGTCTCACAGCAATACCGGCTGCTGCCACAATAATTGCCAACAATAAAATATCTATGATATTCATTTACATACCTCCCAATGCAATGCCGATCAATCTTACGACAAATGCCACGATCCACGCAATCACACATTGCCATACAACCACTCCTGCTGCCCATTTGCCGCCCATCTCACGTCGCACAGCAGCAATCGCTGCCACACAAGGTGTATAGAGAAGGCTGAACACAAGTACAACTGCCGCTGAAAGACTAGTAAGTGCTCCTTCCACATTTCCGGCAAAAAGAATTTCCATGGTAGAAACTACACTCTCTTTTGCCATAAATCCGGAAATAAAGGATGTACAGATTCTCCAGTCGCCGATTCCGAGTGGCTGGAAAATCGGAACGATAATTCCTGCAATCGATGCCATAATACTATTCTGAGAATCCGTCACCAGATTCAATCGGAAGTCAAAGCTCTGAAGGAACCAGATGACAATGGTTGCGACCAGAATCACCGAGAACGCTCTTTGCAGAAAATCTTTGGCTTTATCCCAGAGAAGTTGTCCCACATTCTTTGCACCAGGCATACGATAATTTGGAAGTTCCATAACAAACGGAACGGCCTCTCCTTTGAATAATGTTTTCCGATAAAGCATAGCAATGAGAATTCCCACCAAAATACCGAGAAAATATAAGCCTGTCATGATCAGACCGCCATGTCCCGGGAAAAATGCATTTACGAAAAATGCATAAATTGGCATTTTCGCTGTACAGCTCATAAACGGCGTGAGAAGAATTGTCATTCTTCGATCTCGCTCACTCGGCAGTGTACGGGTTGCCATAACAGCCGGAACCGTGCATCCAAATCCTATCAAAAGCGGAACGATACTTCTTCCGGATAAGCCGATCTTTCTAAGCAACTTATCCATCACAAACGCAACTCTGGCGATATATCCACTGTCTTCCAAAAGCGACAGGAAGAAAAATAACACAACAATAATCGGAAGGAAACTAAGCACACTTCCCACACCGGCAAAAATACCATCGATAATCAAGCCGTGAATCGCTTCATTTACGCCGGCGGCCACAAGGGCGGCATCCGTTAGTTCTGTCAAAGCTTCAATTCCCATTTCCAGAATCCCCTGAAGCCATGCTCCGACTACATTAAATGTCAGATAAAACATTGCGAGCATAATCACTGCAAACATTGGAATTGCGGTGTATTTTCCAGTAAGAATCCTGTCTAATTTTTCACTTCTGATCTTTTCTTTACTTTCATGCGGTTTCGTAACTGCCGCCTCACATACTTTAAAAATAAAGCTGAATCGCATATCCGCTATCGCCGCACTCCGGTCAAGCCCCCGCTCTTTTTCCATTTGCACAACAATATGTTCTATACTTTCGATCTCATTTTTATCAAGATCCAGTGCTTTTTCTATCAGCGGGTCGCCTTCCACCAATTTGCTTGCCGCAAAGCGGACAGAGATTCCCGCTTTTTCCGCATGATCCTGTATTAAATGGCTGACCGCATGCAGACACCGGTGTACCGCACCGCTATGACGATCTTCGTCACAGAAGTCCTGACGCAGCGGTTTTTCCTGATACCTTGCAATATGTATGGCATGGCTGATAAGTTCTTCAATTCCCTGATTTTTCGCCGCCGAAATAGGAATAACCGGAATCCCAAGCTGAGCCTCTATTTCATTTACATCAATACTTCCACTGTTTCCAATCACTTCATCCATCATATTAAGTGCAACTACCATCGGAATGTCCATTTCCAAAAGCTGCATGGTGAGATACAGGTTTCTTTCGATATTTGTAGCATCCACAATATTGATAATCGCCTTTGGTTTTTCGTTCAAAACGAAGTTACGGCTCACAATCTCTTCACTGCTGTAAGGAGACATGGAATAAATTCCCGGAAGGTCTGTAATTAAGGTATTCGGATGTCCTTTGATAGAACCATCTTTACGATCCACGGTAACTCCAGGGAAATTTCCCACATGCTGATTCGATCCTGTCAGCCGATTAAACAGCGTTGTTTTTCCACAGTTCTGATTTCCTACCAGCGCATAGGTCAGTCTTACATCATCGGGAAGTGGATTTTCCACCTTACGGTCATGGTATTTTCCGCCCTCTCCAAATCCTGGATGATGCATCGTTTTCTTTACTTTTTTTATTGACTGCGTCTGGGTCGCTTCCACTTCGGTTACTTCAATCTGAGCCGCATCCGCAAGACGCAGTGTTAATTCATAACCATGAATTTTCAGTTCCATCGGGTCTCCCATCGGAGCCAGTTTTACCACGGTAACCTCTGCTCCCGGAATGACTCCCATATCCAGAAAATGCTGTCTGAGTGATCCTTCGCCGCCGACTGCGGTTACGACCGCTGTGCCGCCAACTTTGATTTTATCTAATGTCATTGCCTCTTTCTCCTTTATGTAAAGTCAATCTATTTGTAACTTTTTCTTTTGATTAGTATAGACTAACCGTTAGTTAGTGTCAAGCACAAACTGATATTTTTTTGCTAATTGAAATACATCAATAACATAATCTGTATCACCAAAATAGCAGGAATCCCTACTTGAAACTTTCTTTTTGCTGTTTTATGTCGGAAAGAATACATCCCGGCCAACGCTCCAACAGAACCTCCCACAGCCGCCAGCAGAAACAGCGTCTTTTCCGGAACTCTGAATTTTTTCTTTATTGCTTTATACTTATCAACCCCAAATACCACAAACGTGATAATGTTAATCAAAATAAGATAAATTTCAAACACTTCATTTACTTGCATCCTTCCATTACCTTCCTGTTTCCCACAAATAGTACATGAATTCCGGAACCAGTTTCTCCCAGTCAGCCTCACAGTGTCCACCGCCGACCTGACAGTCTATTTTGACATTTCCGCCTTTTTCCTGGATCTTTTCTGCCACTTTCACGTTGCAGTCGTATGTATGATTGCTTGCTTCTTTGGTTCCCCATGACAGATAAATTCTGGTGTCCGGATTAATTTCGCTGCTTATCATATCTTTCATCAGTGACTGCATGCAAAATCCGATCGCGCTCGACAGGCACGCTGCTTTTGAAAACCATCGATTGTGATAAACAGCGCCGTATAATGCCATCAGTCCACCCATGCTGGAACCGCCGATTCCGGTACATTCCCGGAAAGGCCAAGTACGATATTCACGGTCTATAATTGGCTTAATCTCTTCAATGATCCATTGAAAAGTTTCTTCCCCCATACATTTCTCGCGTTTTGGATTACTAAAAGTCACAAAATACGGACTATATTCACAAAGTCGTTCCACACCTTCATGACCACACTCCATGCCTACAATAATCATAGATTTGCCCCATCCATCTAAAAATGTCTTCAGCCCCCAGGATTTCCCATAGGTTGCATCTTCTTCATAGAACAGATTGTGTCCATCGAAAAAATACATGACCGGATATCTTTCTTCTGTTTCATAGTAATTATCTGGAAGATAAATGTGCAGCTTCCTTTTCTTTCTCTTTGGCGTGTAAATAAAATCTCTTTTTATAATCATGTTTTCGTTCTCCATTCCTACTTTGTATCCCGTTTATTACCTCAAATAAATGTCTTCCTCCAGTTCTCGCCCCAATGCCTGTAACATCTCCTCACCTGTAATCTTGTACACTAATCCTTCTTTGGATAAATAACCTTTTTTCACAAAATCACTCATCACCGTCTCCACATGGCGATAAGACACTCCTAAACTCTCAGCGATATGTACCTTTTTCACATAAAACCGATCTCCCTGCCGATTTTCCAGTATAAAGTGAGCCAGCCGTTTTTCCAATGGATACCCAAACGCATGCAAAAGTTTCAATGATTCACTTCGTTCCTTTCCAATCAGATCAACACACACAGCCTGCAAAAACCGAATATCGTTCATCAAAAAATCTTTGTATTTGTCTAATGGAATCGCCAACATTCTGCATCGCTCCAATGCCTGCACCGTGAACGAAGAAACTTGACGAATCAATTCCATCTCCCCGATAAGGCAGGGCGCCTTTAAAGTCTGTAGAATCATAGATTTCCCGTTGACCAGCAACACTCGGACGCTGCACCGTCCCTCCACCATCAAACATAAATAGACTGGATTTTCTCCTTGCTTCAGAACATCGTCTCCCATCTCCCACTCCACAAGCAAGGTACAGTTCCGAAGTTTCTCTCCAAAATATTTTTTATAAATCTCTGAATCCAGATAACGATTCCTGCTTTTCTCATCCGTGATTATTTTCATCTTTTTGTTTGAAATAGGAGAAATCTCCTATCTCCTTTCGTTTTTTCCTATTATACTACAAGTATATTTAAAATTCACTACTCGAAAGGGAATACAAAACAAAAAGGAGAAATTTTTATGAATGATAAGATAAAAGTTATTTTAGACTGTGATGTGGGACACGATGACGCTATTGCATTGATGCTGGGAGCTGCCCATCCTCAAATTGACTTACTGGGCATCTGCGCAGTCGCCGGAAATCAGATTTTACCTAAAACACTGAAAAATACACTGCATGTAGTTCAGCACTTAAACTTGAATATTCCAGTATATGCCGGTATGAATCGCCCTATCGTGCGAGATCAGATCGTGGCTGCCGAAATCCACGGTGAAACCGGTCTGGATGGCCCAGTATTTGACCCCCTTCACATCAAAGAGCAGCCGGAGCATGCGGTAAGCTATCTGATTCGTACCCTGACAGAATCATCGGTGAAAATTACCCTGGTTCCTGTAGGTCCGCTGTCCAATATTGGCATGGCCCTTCGCTTACAGCCTGCGATAGCAGAAAAAATTGAACGAATCGTCCTGATGGGCGGCGCTTATGGTCTGGGAAATTACACTGCTGCCGCGGAATTTAATATTTTGGCGGACCCTGAGGCTGCGCACATCGTATTTTCTTCTGGCATTCCTATTGTCATGATGGGCCTGGATCTGACCAATCAGGCGCTTGCAGATATGCCCGTAATAGAGCGAATGGAACGTATCGGCAATAAGGCCGGAAAGTTATTCAGTGACATGATGCGCTTCACATTCGAATCTCAAAGACTCTTGGGACTTTCTGCAGGGCCGGTACATGATGTCACCGCCATGGCCTACCTGATGCGAGAAGATATTTTCGAGACTCAACCTGCCTATGTAAATATCTGTCTGGACAAAGGTTGTTGTTATGGACGTACCGTATGTGACTTCACTGGCATGAGTGGGAAAAAGCCAAATGCTCTCGTAGGTACAGGATTACATTTAGAAAAATTCTGGGATCTGGTGGAAGAAAATCTTCGCCGCTTGCCGTAAATACTTTCTTCGGATTCTCATTGTACTTCTTCCCGAACTCATATATAATAGACTTAGTTTAGTAAAGAGAGGTAAATACAATGGCAGAAGAATTTGAAAGAGACATTATTACTTTAGATTTGGACGACGGTACACAGATGCAGTGTGAAGTCCTTGATTTCCTTGTAGTGGAGGATCAGGAATATGTACTCCTTTACCCACTCAAAGAGGAAGAAGACGGCGAGGTTCTTGTATATCGTTATGATGAGGACGAAGAAGAAAATCCAATTCTCTCCAACATCGAAACAGATGAAGAATATGAAAAAGTTGCCGAAGCATTCGATGCCCTTGATGAAGAATGGGATGACGAATTCTTCGAGGAAGAAGAATCATAAAATTTTGCAAAAAAATAATTTTATTTCTTTAGACACAAATGGGCGAGATGATACTCGCCCATTTGTGCCCAAAGCTCACTTACATGATATAATTATCTGCATTGATCATCTTTGTAGAAAGTAAATCACCGACACCCTTTTTCATTTCGGAAAACATTCCCAAAGATTCATCGTCTTCCGTTTCTCCGATCTGGGCTACATTTTGAGCAATCGCAGCGACGGCACTTTCCTGCTCTTCACTGCAAACTACCTTTGCACAGTTTTTGATCACAAGTCGGTCCAGAATTAACTCTGTTGTAACATCAGGTGCAATTTTTAATGTAGCAGAATTTTTTACAAGTACTTTATTCGGTGAACTTTCAAGCAATACTTTATCAACTCTGACACTTGATTTATTTGCAATGACTCTGCCTTCCCACTTAAATTCTAACTGTTCATACTCTGCATTAAGCTTTTCGAGATTCGCTGCCTGATCTTTCTTTAATACAATATTTCCTTTTACAATGATTTTTTCGATCAATTTTGTCAATGCTTCCATATCGCAATCCTCCGGAATCTCTAACTTCCCATATACATAGATACGATTCCCGATTTTTTCCGGTAAATGTTCATTTAAAACGGCATCCCCATAATGAAGCGCCATTCTCTCCGGAATAATTACAAATTCTACGGTTTCATCAAACAATTCTACACATGATTCTGCCATTTCTTCAGGCACGATCAACTGGCCGGTAATAAACTGTACATTTTTCTTCACTAATTTCTCCAAATCTACAGTTTTGTCCTGAACAATCACCTTATCTTCCACATAATATTTCTTTCCCTCTTTTGCTCTCATAGGAAAATATTTGTCTATGATAAAGGTATTATCTAAAATAACACAGTCATCCGGATATATTTTAACAGAACCATTTGCAGACAATCTTGACAAATAACCCTCAAGGCTTTTTGGGCATCTGACATCTCCATTCACATGAATTTTCTCATACTTTTCCAATACATCTTCTGTTCCCGGATAAATACTCAAAGACCCGTTCACAATCAGCATGGTATGTTCCCGAACAGCCGTAGTCCCTGTGATCTCATAAGAACCATTGATTGTTTTAAACTCCATATCAATATCTTCCGCAACTTCTATTGTACAATCCTGATTGATTGTAACAGGCAGTCTGTTGAGGACACTTTTACTGGAATCACTAACCACAACAATGCCTGCATTGATCAGCATTTTTTCATAGCCATTGTAATCTTCTTCTTTGATTTTTCTGGTATCACAGACTTCACAATTTAATAAATAATTTTTCTTGTTAAACATATTTTTGCCCTCCCAAAGACTTTTTTAAATGTTGACGTGCAGAAGAAAGTTTACATCGAACCGTTCCGGGCGGCAGGGATAAAATTTCTCCGATTTGCTTCGAATTATACCCTTCCAGATAACGCAGGGTAAAAATGACACCTTCCATATCCGGCAGAGATTCCAGCAATTGTTCCCATTCTAAACGAATGATTTCTTCCGAATATTTTTGCTGATTCTCGAATTCTTCCACAATCGTTTCTTTTCTTCCGTGCCTGACGCGATCCACATACAGGTTTTTGATCGTTCGGTATAGCCATGAACGACACTGCGGTTCTTTTAATTCAGCAAGAACCTCTTCATGAAGCAGCGCCCGCAGAAAAGCTTCTTGCACCAATTCTTCCGCTGTATACAGATTTCCTGTCATGTTGCAGCACCACCCGATCAATTCCTGATGATATTTTTTATACAAATCCTCTATCATCTTTTTTGTATTCCTTTCTTTTGCCTTTCACTTATAAGACGAATGAGCTGGCAAAAGTGTTGAAAAAAAATCATATATTCTCGCAAACACTACTTTGTCTTTATATCTTTTGCTCTGATACCGGATGTTCCCCAGAAATCCAGCATCCGAATTTCCGGGACTTCACCAAATATGAACTCCCCCGGAGGGTAAAATACTTTTCCGATTTCTGTATCCTGGCATTCATAACCATTTTCCCCAAATCGCTCTTTTTCCTCAGCAATCCTTGCTGTCACCACTTTTTGGGAAGCGCCTCAGGTATGGGAACATATCGTATACAACACCAGATCCGTGCGTCCTCTTTGTTCCATATAGGCCCGCATTTCATCGTTTAATTTTATCATCGTTCTCTCCAAAATTTATGAAATCGCTTTTGATTTCCATTTCCCTCTCTTATAGAAAAATGCAGTAAGCAGCGCTCCCACCAGCCAGGATGCCAGAAGTGAGATCGGAATACATTCCTGACGTCCATATGGAAGCTCTGCTGTTCTTGTCAAAAAGGAAATTCCATATGCAATCGGTACACGAATGATAAATGTTGTACAAAGAGAAATCCACATTGGTGTGACGGTATCTCCGGCTCCGCGCATCACCCCGGAAAGGCTCTGCGTAACTCCCATCGCAATATATCCAACTGCCAGGATTGTCATCACATGCATACTCAATTCTACCAGAGCTTTTGTTGATGTAAACACACCCATTAACTGTTTTCCAAACAACAAAATAACACCTGTAATCATTGCAGAACATCCCACTGCCATCCAGGTTCCCTGCTTTGCTCCCAATGTCACACGGTCCATTCTCTTTGCACCCACATTCTGTCCAGAATACGTTGTCATTGCTGTTCCGAAAGAGAAATTTGGCATCATCGCAAATCCGTCGACACGCATGACAATCACATTTGCCGCAATAAACATTTCCCCGAAACTGTTCGTAAGTGACTGAACGACGATCATGGCGGCTGAGAAAATAGCCTGTGTAACACCCGACGGAAGTCCAAGCTCTACGATCTGTGCCACGTGATGTCTTGTCATTTTCAGTTCTTTCCAGCCAAGGTCAAAAACTGTTTTCATATTCATCAATTTCCACAAACACAGAACAGCTGAAATTCCCTGTGCAATTACAGTTGCCAGAGATACACCGGCCACGCCCATGTGGAACTTTGCCACAAAAAGTAAATCCAATCCGATATTGATCACCGTTGCGATCAGCAGATAAATGAGTGCCGAAAAGGAATCCCCCATTCCACGAAGAATACCGCTCAAAATATTGTAATATGCCATTCCGGCAATTCCGTACATCATAATGATCAGATAGGCTGTACAGTCACCAATGATCGTATCCGGTGTGTTCAGCATTCGTAAAATTGGCCGTATAATCGGTGGAGCTATGATCATCAAAACCACGGAAGTAATTGCTGTCACCGTAATGCAGGTTCCTATCGTGCTTGACAGCTCATCTCTCAGCTTTGCCCCGAAATACTGTGACACCATAATGCCAACACCAGAAGAAATCCCCACGAACAGCACCAAAAGCAGATTCAACAATGGGCTCGCGCTCCCTACTGCTGCCAGTGCATTATCACCTACATAATGCCCCACTACAATACTGTCCACGGTATTATAAAGTTGCTGTGCAATATTTCCGATCAGCATAGGAATCGAAAATATCGCAATACTTTTCCACGGTGTTCCAACCGTCATATCCGTCGGCTCAAATAGTTTCTTAATATTCGCCATCCCTTCTTTTGTCCCTCTCTTTTACTGTGATAAAATTTTCCAAAGCCTCTGCTTCACTTCATCGGATGCAAAGGAAGCTTCAATCGCATTTTCTGTCATTTTTCGCAGTTCTTCATCTGTAATTCCATAATTATCCTGAACAAATGCCATCTCTTTTGCAATCGTCGTGTTGCTTACCATGCGGTTATCCGTATTCAAGGTTACTTTAAGTCCCGCATCCAGAAATTCTCTGATTGGATATTCTTCCTTACAACTCACAGCCTTCGTCTGCATATTGCTGATCGGACACATTTCGATTGCAATCTGATGATCTTTACAGAATTTGATTGCTTGCGGATCTCCTCGAAGTGCAATTCCGTGACCGATACGCTTTGCACCTGCTTTTACCGATTCAATAACATTTTTCACGCGTCCACACTCTCCGGCATGAAGGGTGAATGGATACCCCATTTTCTTTGCCTCTGCAAATAGTTCTCTGAAATTTTCCATTGGAAATGCCGCTTCGTTTCCAGCCAAATCCAGCGCACAAAGTCCTTTTCCAAGAAATTCTCTACAATCCTTCATCATCTGAAGACTGTCTTCTACTGCATGATGGCGCATGGCACAGGCAATGACGTTATAAGAAATCTCACATTCCTTTTTCGCATCCGCCAATCCGGAAAGCACCGCCTCCATGACCTGTTTACAATTCAAATGTTCATTCACAGACAAAAGCGGTGCAAAACGAACTTCCACATAAGCAATATGATCCTTCACAAGATCCATAAGAAACGCCTTACTTCCTTTACGAAGGCCTTCTGCTGTCTGCAAATATTGTAATGGCAGGTCAAATTTTTCTAAATACTCCGCAAGATTTTGGCAGTCATCACTTACCTGCAGTTCACTCACTGCAACTTCTCGCCCACTAAGCTGACTGAGACATTCCTGTGTCAAGGAACCGTCCAAATGACAATGCAGATCTATTTTCGGCATTTTCAAAATTTCGCTACTGAGCATCCTGATTCCTCCTTTTATTTCATGAGCTCTTTCTCAAAGCCATTTAATGCATATGAAGTCAATATTTCAATAGATTTATAATATTTTTCAAGTATCACATATTCATTCGCTTTATGACATACATCTGCCTCCCCAGCTCCAAAAAGCAAAATTTTCAGTTCCGGGTTCTCCTCCAGAAGTAGCGAACCATCCGTAAAATAATTAATTCCAATATTCTCCGGTTCTATACCTTGCTTCTGAATATAATGCCTAAGTTCCAATGTAAAAGCATCCTTTACATCTGTGCTTACGGCCATCCGGTTATTCTTTACCTTTGTTTCTACTTGAAGCAACCCGCTGGTCTTTTCTCTCAATTCTGAAACAACTTCTTCCAAATATCTCAATACTTTCTCTTTTGTCTGCCCTGGAACCAGTCTCATATCCATAAGCACTTTACACCTGTCTGGTGTCATATTCGGAGCAACTCCCCCAGAAATCTCTGTAATCTGAGCAGTTGCATATCCAAGAATCTCGTGAGATTCTGCCGTCACAAATTCTTTCAGGCGACTGGCAATCTGCACCGCATAATCCACAGCATTTACTCCCTGCTCCGGATATGCCCCATGGCTTGTCTTTCCATGTACTTCAAACTCCAGCCACAGACAGCCTTTCTGTGCGACCCCGATATGAAGTCCCGTCGGTTCTCCGATCAGAACTTCTTTTACTTCAGGAACATAACCTTCCCTTAACAGTGCTCTCACACCAAGACCATCTTTTTCCTCGTCGCAGGTCCCTGTAAATGTGATATCATATGCCGGTTTCTTTCCGGATCTGACAATCTCTGCAAGTGTATATGCCATCGCGGCCAGTCCACTCTTCATATCACTGGCTCCCCTTGCATAGATCCTTCCGTCTCTTTCTGTCGGAACGGATGGGTCGGTATTCCACTCTGTACATTCACCATATGGTACCGTATCCATATGACCATTCCACAATATATGCCTGTCATGTGAGACTCCCGGAATATGCACAATAAAATTTGCGTGAGTATCATCGATTCTCTGTACCGTAGACTCTACACCAACTTCTGCAAAATAGTTCTTCAAATATTCAGCAACTTTTCCTTCATCATCACAGTGATTGACACTCTTAACTGCTAATAAATCACATAATACTTGTTTCGCTTCTTCCCTGTTCATCTCCATTCAACTCCTTTACAATTCCATAACGTAAAATCTTCTCCACACCTGTACAGATGTGGAGAAGATGATTACCTGCGGATTACTATCTCTTTGTTAAGTAAGCAAAAATATTTGCGAATAATTTATTATAATATTCCCAATTACAGAATTCCGGTGGTGCCCAATGTGGTGCACAATCTGTCGTAAATACACCAGATTTTCCTTTTCCATAATTTCCAAATGCAATAAATGGATCACCACAAATAGTAGCAACAACATCTGCGTCTTCTTTTACAATTGTTTTATTATATCCAAGAACATTCGGCCATTCTGTAGGAAGACCTTCCATAATTGCATGGTTCTTATTAATAATTTCAGGTACAACACCATCGCAATGTTCCATACGGTCATCTATAGTGAGCACTTCTACCGGAAGCACTTCCTGAACTGCTGTGTCATGCCATTTTCCTTTTCCATCAATTCCGGCAAATGTCATGTATCCACCAACCATGAGTAGTGACCCACCTTCCAAAACATAATCTCTGATCAGATTACATCTGTTCGGTTTCTTTACACTCTTTGCAAATGTTTCTGTTGGTAACAATAATGTATTGGCTCCGATATCTGACAGAATGATGCATTCATATTCTTTCAAAGCTTCTAATTCAAATGGAAATCCGTCCATCGCTTCATGGTTTGGAATAAATACAAATTCATAACCAGCTTCTTTGATCGCTTTTTCAATCCATTCCTTTCCAGTCTCATATACAGAAGTATAGAATGTATCGAAACCTTTTACATGTGTTGTAAAGCTCATCCACGATTCGCCAACTAATAAAATTTTCTTACTCATTTTTTCCTCCAAAGTTTTCTTTCCTGTTATTTCTGTGCCCACAAAAGAATCAATTGTGCATAGACAAGTATTGCTCGATAAAATAAATCAATCTCAACATATTCATTGACCGAATGACATTGTTCCTGTCTGCCCGGGCCATACTGCATAACCTGTGCGCCTGTAATGCGTTTCCAGATTCTGGAGTCACATCCTGCCGGAGAACCAAATATGCTGATTTCTTCTCCCATAACTTCCTGGTATGCCTGCTGCATCGTTTTTACGAGAGGAGCTTCCATCTCTTCTTCAAATGCGCCGCCACTCTGATACATGGTGATCTTCGGCATATGATCCCGCATCCACGGATCTGCTTTCGCAATATCATTTACTACAGAGGTAAATTCATGATACACTTTTTCATAACTGCTCTGCGGCAAATAATGAATACAGGTCTCAAAATAGCATTTGCCGGCCACCGTTGATCCGGCTGTTCCACCATGAATCGTTCCTACATTCAGGCTCGGTGACGGAAGCAACGGATGTTTATAATTCAGCAGCCATCCATGCTCCAGTTCTTCCAGAGCACGTATCACCTTCATTGCCTTCTCAATAGCTGATACGCCCAGACGTTTTTCTCCGGAATGGCAGGCTTTCCCTTCAAATTCCACTTTGAAAAAGACAAATCCCATATGAGCAATTACCAGCCCTTCATCCGTCGGTTCACAGACAATGACGCCGTCTGCCCGCTGTCCGCTCATAGCAGCCTGCATGGAACCATTTCCACCGCCTTCTTCATCACACACAGATGTAATCTTGATATCACACGGAAGATCGATTCCGGCATCCTGCAATAATTTTACTGATAATACAGATGCCATCAGTCCGGCTTTCATATCCGCTGTGCCCAGTCCGTACAATTTGCCATCTTTCACCGTCGGAGTATGTGGCGGAAACATCCACTCATTCTCATCTCCTGGAGGCATTGTATCAATATGCCCGTTAAACATCAGACTTCTGGAACTGTCTTTTCCTTTAAATGTCGCATATACATTATATCTATCATCATAATTATGTCCCAGATTTCCTTCGCCATACTGTTCATAGCACTGCTGGATCACAGATTCCGACATCGGATCTTTGACAATCTCAGAAGCACCCATTTTCTGAAAAAGCGTTTCCATATATTCCTGCCCCGCTTTTTCTCTGCCACCGGCAATTCCATGTCCCAGATCCTGCGTATCTCTTGCCACAAGGTCCTTCAAACACTGAAGATATTCTTCCTTGTGTTCTTCCAGCGTTTTTTTCAGCAAACTAACCATAATTCTTAATACCCTGTTCAATGATATCCCAGAATCGTTCTACATCAATATCATAAGCAACATCACAGTTCGGCTCCTGCTTCAGATAATTAAACATATCACAGTTTGTTCTTCCGTAGCTTTCTGTCGACCGGATATCAATACTTACATGCACATGCTTTGTTTTTAATAAATCTGGATCAATAATTGCTGCACAGGTAACAGGATCGTGCAGCGGTCCACCTTCCCATCCGAACACTTCTTTCTGACTCTTATTGAAGAATCTCATAAGATCCGCAAAAAGATGTGCGGCTGGTGTGTCTAACTTTTCCATGCGTTCTACGATTTCAGGATAGCAAAGTACCTTTCTTGTAACATCCAATCCTACCATAGTGATTGGTCTTCCTGAGTTAAATACAACATATGCTGCTTCTCCGTCAGCCATGATATTAAATTCTGCCGCCGGAGTCACATTTCCATTCTGATAAGAACCTCCCATCAGCACAATCCGCTTAATCTTTGGAACGATTCTTGGTTCCATACGCATTGCCATCGCAATATTCGTAAGCGGACCTGTAGGTACCAGAATAATATCTCCATCCGATTCCATCACTTTATCAATAATGAGCTGTACACCATGTCTTGGATCCAATTTCTTGGTAAGCGGTGCAAATGTCGGTCCATCCAGACCAGTTTCTCCATGAATATCTCCTGCGATCACTCTGTTCCGAACCATTGCCTGGCCACAGCCCGCGCAGACCGGAACATCATCCAAACCTAAATACTGACAGACATTCAATGCATTGATCGCTGTTTTCTCAATCGTCTGATTGCCTGCCACAACCGAAATTCCAACCAATTCCAATTCTGGACTGGCTCCTGCAAGCATGATCGCTATCGCATCATCATGCCCCGGATCACAATCAATCAATATTTTCTGTTTTGCCATAATTACCTCCACAATTTAATGAGAAACCAAAGAACTCTTTCTCTTCTTTTCTGCTGACATCTTCGTAGCCATTGAAATTGCAAGAACTGCAATTGTAACCACATAAGGCATCATAAGAACTAACTGACTCGGAACACCATATGCCTGTAATCTGGCACCAATAGAATCCGTGAAGCCAAATACGAGACAGCCGATTGCTGTAAATACAGGGTGTGCGCCACCAAAATACATCGCAGCAACACCCATAAAACCTCTCGAACTTGTCATATTTTCTACGAACATCGTAGAATATCCAAGAGAAAGATGTGCTCCGGCAAGACCACCTACTAAACCAGAGATCGCAATTGCCTGATATTTCATTGCATTTACATTAATACCTGCGGTCTGCGCTGCCATCGGCATACGTCCTACCGCACGCAGTCTTAAGCCCCATACCGTCTTATAAAATACAAACCAGAGTACAACGATCAGAACAATAACAAACCATTCTGTAATATACCAATCATTAAAAATATTGCCAATGATAGGAATACTACTTAATCCAGGAATATGAACCTTCGGAATAGATTTGATATCCGGGCTCATAAATGTACCGCTCTGACCAAGCCATGCATTCAGTAAAAATTTAGTGATTGCAAGAGCAAACATGTTAATACCCATACCAATTGCACAGATGTCTGACTTAAATTTAATATTTCCAACTGCCATAACCATTGCAATCACCAGTCCGGAAACCATAGCTACCAGAACACCTAATAACCAGCTTCCTGTAAGATAACTGACTGCAACAGCCATAAACGCTCCAATTAACATGATACCTTCTGTACCAATATTTAAAATATCTGCCTGCTGTGTAATTGCCGCACAAAGTGCTGCGTAAATAATAGGTGTAGCAGAGCGAAATGTCGCATAAATAAGTGACGAATTAAAAATTTTACCTAATTCCATATCTCTGCCTCCCTCCTATGCTTTCTTCTCATCAGATTTTTTCTTAGATTTTCTGATATTTCCAATAAGTTCCATACATGCAAAAATGATAAATACAGCTGTAATTGTATCTACAAGTGATTTTGGAACACTTGTCGCCTGCTGCATACCCATCGCTCCTGATTTCAGTACAGCAATGAAAAATGCAATCGCCGGCGCTGTTACAATATTGTTCTTTACAATCAGTGCTGCCAACATACCATTCGTACCAAGACCAGTTGCAAAGTTGTTCAGGAAATATCCATGAACACCAAGAATTTCGATTGCTCCGGCAATACCACCAATTGCGCCGGAAATCATCATTGCTTTAATAAAGGTATGCTTTGGATTGATTCCTGCAAATTCAGCATTCGCCGGATTCGTTCCGACCATTCGGATCTTCATACCAAGTGAAGTCTTGTTAAGTACATAAATGGTAAGTAAAGTAACGATAATCGCGATAAAAATACCAATATTTAACGAACTTGGCTTCATAATCTGCGGTAACGTCACCGTCACAGGATCAGACTGCGCATTTGCTGCACCTGCACTCATCGGCCCACTTACAAGGTAATTCGTAATGTAAAGTGCAACTGAGTTCATCAAAATTGTAG
>Ga0129315_1000496_pt1 | contig 31353 bp, 25 predicted proteins | sample Cm827metagenome_FD_94432 | JGI IMG/M metagenome (GOLD analysis project Ga0129315, IMG submission 94432) | Eastern black-and-white colobus group fecal microbial communities from Wisconsin, USA - Cm827 metagenome | ecosystem: Host-associated > Mammals > Digestive system > Large intestine > Fecal... | reverse complement strand
TTCCTCCTTGTTCGTACTCAAGTACGACTTGCTTGGCTTTTGCCCTGCATGACGGACCTTGAGCCGTCGTCCGATTGGCGGACATGGTCCATAACAGTTCCCTCACCGGCCAGTGAGCAATCTGTTACTTCATCCCCTTTGCAGACATCTGCCACATTATATTCCATTTCTTAAAAAAAAGCAACCCCTTTTTCAAAACTTTTTTCATCTTTTTTGAAGTTTTCCGCTTTTTCCTCTTTTTCCCTTCTCCGCTCAAAAATCCTTCTGCCGTCTGCTTTTTTCAGCCGTTCGTTTTCCCCGTTTTTCATCTGCATTCTATCCACTGTTCCGGGCGTATCATTTGCTTGTTCAATATCCACGCATCCGTGCGTGTCATCCCGCTTTTAAAAGATACTTTCACAAACTTTCGGCCTTCCCCATGATCTGTTTTTGTAAAATTTGTACAATCTCATCTTTCATCCCTGTACCGACTGACCTGATTTCGATTCATCTCCATCTTCGCTTTAGCGCTTTAAAGCGATTCAGTCCGTTTCATCGGTCGTCAGACGTTTCTTGCGTTATTCATTATTTCCCGGCGCAATCCGGATATAAAAAATGTCCTCCCCCGCTTGAGGGGAGAACATCCTTCTTTTATCTGCTCCGCCTGCTGCGCATCCGCCGCACCAGACACGAAAGCGTAAAGTTGATTGCGAAATAGGCCAGAAACGCAAATCCGAACAGCACAAACACATCCGTCACATGAATCGTTCCCCGGTTGAATCGATCCACCCACGTGCCGTTGTAGGCGTTCGCCTTGCTGATGATCAGCTTTGTGCAGGCCATCAGCTCGACCGTGACCAGACTCGCCATGTAGCTGCTGTCCTTGATCGTCGTAATCATCTGGGAAAGCAGCGTCGGCACAATGTTGCGCAGCGCCTGCGGCAGCACAATCAGCGTCATCGTCTGCATCATGCCAAAGCCCTGCGAATAGGCCGCTTCAAACTGTCCTTTCGCCACCGAGTTCAATCCGCCGCGGATAATTTCCGCCATGATGGCCGACGTAAACAGTGTCAAGGCGACAATCGCCTTGAAGAGCGTCTTCACTGCCACCGTCGAGCTCATACCCAGCATCTCGGCAAACGATTTGCTCACCGCCGGAGCCGGACACATCACAAAACAGACGAACATCCACAGCATCAGCGGCGTGTTGCGAAACAGCTCTATATAGATAGAAGCCATTTTTTGCAGCACGCGTGCCGGGCCGCGCGTGCAGTAGTTTCTCGCCAGCGCCAGCACCACGCCGAGCAGCAGGCTGAATACGATCGCGATCACCGAAATCACCAGCGTAAACATCAGCCCGCGCAGCAGATAACTCATCACGTCCGCGTTGGAAAGAATGCCGAAGCTGCCTTTCAGGTCTTCAAGGAAGCCGTTCATGCCGTCGCCTCCTTTTTCTCGATCTCCTCGACCGACGCGCGGTCTCTCGCTTTGAGCCTGCCTTCCCACCTGGCCGCCATCAGCGACAGCGGATAGCAGATCGCAAAGAAGAGCAGGCCGCCCACCAGATAGGCCGGGCCATACGCGCCGCCCGTGCTTTCGCCCGTCACGAAGTTATACGTCGTCGCAATCAGGTCTGCGCCGCCGATGATGAACAGGCACGATGTGTTTTTAATCAGCGCAACCACCTGATTGACCATCGGCGGCAGAATGATTTTCATCGTCTGCGGCAGAATGATGGTCTTCATCGTATCGATGTACCCGAACCCCTGAGACCACGCAGCGTCAAACTGCCCATAAGGCACAGCCTGTATCCCCGCGCGGACAACTTCCGCCACATAGGCTCCATGGTAAAATCCCAGCGCGACAAATCCGACGACCACCACCGAGATTTTGACGCCCGAATACGCCAACGCATAATAAAGAAAGCAAACCTGTAAGATGAGCGGTGTGTTCTGAAAGAATTCCACGTAAATCCGCGCGATGACACGCAGAGCTCGCTTTCCGCTCGCCGCCATCAGGCCCAGCGCAAAGCCGATGATCATGGCAATCGCCAGCCCGACAACGGCGCTTTCCAGCGTATTGAGCAGCCCGTTCAAAAACGTTGCCCGATACTGCCAGACCGTCGCCCACGCTTTTTCGCTGAAAATCGTATTCAAACCCACCACGTCCTTGCTTCAGGTTTTAAGGGGTACGTTGAGGCTCCGCCTCAAACTCCGGCAAGAACCTCAGGTTCTTGCTGGGGTTTGGGGCAAAGCCCCAACGTTCTCTTCCGTTCTTTTACTCCAGGCCCCACTCGGCGATCATGCCGTCGATCGTGCCGTCGGCCAGCCATCCGGTGATCAGCTCTTCCACCTTCGCGCTCAGCTCAGACCCCTTCTTCGTCGCCACGCCATATTCCTGCGGGCTGAACGAATCGGCAATGAAGCTGCGGCCGTCCGTCTTGTAGTTCGCCAGAATGGACTTGTCCACGCAGAAGGCGTCCACGTCGCCCGCGTCCAGCGCCATCGAGATGGCCGGATAGTCATCAAAAATCTTGAAGCTCACGCCGCCGCTGAACGTCGCCGCGTCAAACGTGTCCTCATCAAACGCATCGATCACGCCCGCCTCAGCCATCGCCTTGGCCAGCGCTTTTGCGGAAGTCGAACCGGAGGAAACGCCGACCGTCTTGTCTTTCAGACCAGCCAAATCCGTAATGCCGGATTCATCCTCGACCAGCACCGTCACAGCATCCACATAATACGGCGTGCTGAAATCCCAGCTTTCCTTGCGTTCCGGCTTGATGGTGAACGTCGCGATTACGCAGTCCAGTTCGTCGTTGTCCAGCATCTGTCCGCGCGTCGCCGCCGTCACCGCGGTGTATTCCACCTCGTCATAACCCAGCGCCTCGGCCAGCTTTTCGCCCAAGTCGATTTCCATGCCGGAGAACTCGCCCGTCGCTTCGTCGTAATAGCCAAAGCCGTAAACATCCTGCTTCACGCCCACGCGGAACGTGCCTTCGGCCAACGCCGCCGCGCCCATCGTCATGCACAGTGCCAGTGCAGCCGCCAGAATCTTTTTCATCGTTTTTTCCTCCTTTATCTTGCATAGAGGGGAGTACGTTGGGGCTTTGCCCCAAATCCCACCGGAAACCTGAGGTTTCCGGCCTTCCCACATCCGCTTCGCGGCATGCCGCGAAGCACAGGCGGAAGGTGCAGGGAACTCAGTTCCCTGCCGGGGTTTGGGGTGGAACCCCAATCGTTTTCCCCCGTAGTCACCGCAAAATCTTCGATAGAAACGCCTTCGTCCGCTCGTTCTCCGGGTTTGTAAAGAAGTGCTCAGGCGTGCCTTCTTCCAGAATGTGCCCGCCGTCACAGAAGACCACACGGTCGGCAACCTCCCGCGCAAACCCCATCTCGTGCGTGACCACAACCATCGTGATGTTGTCGTGGCCCAGCTCAATCATGATGTCCAACACCTCCTGTACCATCTCCGGGTCGAGCGCGCTCGTCGGTTCGTCGAAGTAGATCACCGGGTTCTTCATCGTCAGCGCCCGTGCAATCGCAATGCGTTGCTGCTGGCCGCCGGATAGCGTCGCCGGATAGACCAGCGCTTTCTTTTCCAGTCCCACGCGTTTCAGATTTTCCATCGCCAGCGCCTCGGCTTCATCCTTGCGCACTTTCTTGAGCTTCACCGGCCCCAGCGTCAGATTGTCCATGACCGTCAGATGCGGGTAGAGGTTGAACTGCTGAAAGACCATTGATGAGTACTGCCGGTTGAGTGCCGCGCGCGTCTTGTGCGTCATCAGCTGCCCGTCGATGTAAACCTCGCCCTTCGTGACCTCCTCCAGCCCGTTCATGCAGCGGATCAAAGTGCTCTTGCCCGAACCGCTCGGCCCGATGATGACCAGCTTCTCGCCCTTGGCCACTTCCAAATCAATGCCTTTGAGCACTTCCAGATGGCCAAACGTCTTATGCACATTCCTGAGCTTAATCATCGCTTTGCACCCCATCTCCGCCGCGCACCCTTGCGCGCGATGGTTTTTGTTTTCGCCGTCTTGCAACGTCGTAACGGCAGTATAGCATAAGCTCTCATTTTTTGCAAGTTTAATTTTGTTAAAATTCAATTTTGTTTTAGTTTTTTATTTTATAACGTTTGAGAAGAATTTTCTTTATTTTCATTTTTCATTTTCGCGTTCGGGTAAAGAAAAAGAGCCGAACGGCTCTCCGCTCGGCTCCTACTTGGGCTGACGTTATTCAATTCCAAACTTCGCCTTCACCTCGTCGGTCACTTCTGCGCCGATTTGCTCCGCTTCAAACACATATCGCTCGTAGAGCGTTTCAGGTCTGACGGGCGCGCCGCAGGAGCTGCACGGGGTCAGCTTTTTAAACTCATCTTTTTCCAGATCGCCATAGGTAAAATCGCCCGTCAGCGGCAGATACTGCGATTTTACGCCGGAGCAGTTCTCGTCCACGTGGTAGTTGCTGCCGCCGTTTGGGTTACGATAGAGCTGCAAATTGCTGTCCGGCAGTTCCGGTTCGTACATCTGCCGCCCCTGATCATCCCAGATGAACACTTTCGTCTTATTTTCGAGGTTGTCCCAGAGCCACTGCATATTCTGTCCCTGCGCGTTTGCCTTGCGCTGGATGCGGATGCATCCGTGGCTGGCTTTCATGCCCAGCTGCGGCTCGTAGGCTGTATAGATCCGCGTGCCGTCCTTCGCCGTATCATGCAGCACCTCATGCAGCAGCGTGCCGCCGTTGATGCGGATGGCAAACCGCCCGATCGTTCCGCTGCCCGCGTTGAAATCGCCGACCTTGCTCACCGTGATGTATTCGCCCGCCGGGGATTCGTTGTACGGCTGCTTTGCATTGTTCAGACCCGTGGAAACATCCAGCTCGCCGATGATCGCGCCCGCTTCAAAGATGTAAAGCTTCTGCCTCAGCTTATCCACCAGCAGCGCGTATTTGCTCGACGGCTTCACCTCGAACAGAATGCTCTTTTTCACATAGCCCTGCACTTTTTTCGCGTTCAGGGATTCCATATACGTGTCGTCCGTCTTCGTGCCGTCGTTGGAGTAGGCCTCGATCAGCACATAGCCGTCGCCGTCCGTGTCCTCTTCCAGCACATGCACGCCCTGGCTCTGCCCGTGCAGTTCGCCCGCGCAGTTCTGCTCATAGGGTTTGCGGTTCGCTCCCGGCGTAAACGTCGGATAGACGTGTTCGGTCTGCCCCACATCCATCACTGTGATGGGCTGCATCATCAAATCCCAAATGGCCTGCTGATGGTCGGGATCGGTCAGGTCGTATTCGTCCGGGTTCATGTCCCAGAAACTCGTCGCCTGTGGCACGGGACGCCTGCCGTTTTCATCCGCCGTCGGCTCCCCGTTCGCCGTCTCGCCTTCGTCCCAGACCTGCGCTTCCTCGATGCCGCCTTCCCAAATCTGCGCTTCCTGAATATCGAGACTGTTCAAATCCAGCGTGTCCGGCACGCCGGAAACCGCCGCGTTCGTTTCCCCGATGGTCAGCGGCAGCAGGCTTTCTTCGCTCTCTTCGCCCCAGTAGTTGCGCAGCTGAACCGCGACCGTGTAAACGCCGTCCGCCGCCTCGCTTCCGTCGGGCAGAACGCCGTCCCAGACCAGCTGTCCGCTCCCCGCGTCCACCTGTGTCGCGCCCAGATCGACGGTTTCGCCTTCCGTGCCGCGCAACTGCATCGCCAGCGCGCCGCCCTCCGTTGTCTCAAAGGAAACCGTCCATCCTTCTCCGGCGTGCAGGCTCTCGCCGTCCGCCGTCACATTCGTCAGCTGCGGCGCGGCCTGCGCACAGGCCGCCGTCATCAGCAGCAGGAAAACCATCCATGAAATGCTTTTTTTCATCATAAACAGATGCTCCAATGGTTCAATTTATCGCTTCGCAATAAACTCTGTGGAAAATCCCGAAACCTCCTGTTTCGGGCAGGGTCTGGGCCAGCGTCCCAGCGTCCCCTTTTCGCCTTTTTGATAAAAAAGGGCTGTAAAGTGCTCTGCCTTACAGCCTCTTTCGTAATAGTCCCTTAAACCATGCAACCGAATATATCCGGTACAATGTCCTGTCAGCGTCAGAGCAAAGCCTCTCTTTGAAGGAAGGCGTTTTTGCTCAGCCCGGCAGATCCAGAATGTCGCCCGGCGCGGCGGTAACGTCCGGAATCGGGGTCACGCCGGAAATGGTGTAGAGCTTTTCGAGCGTCTTCGCGCCCGCAATGCCGTCCACGTCCAGTCCGTTGTCCTTCTGGAAATTCTCAACCGCCGTCTTTGTGCCCGTGCCGAAGTTGCCGTCGCTTGCGCCCTTCAGATAGCCCAGCGCAACCAGCGCCTGCTGCATGGAAACAACTTCCTGACCGCGGTCGCCCCGGCGCAGCGTCTTGTATGTCGTCACCGCGGCCGCCGTCTCCTGCGGTTCCGGCGTCGGCGTAATCTCAATGTTCGGCGTCGCCGTCAGCTCAGGCGCGGGCGTGTTCGTTGCGCCGAAAACAATAAAGTTGTTTTCCTGCTGCGGCTGCTGGGTCGCCTGCGGAATCGGCGTGTTCACCACCGCGGGCGTGCCCGTTCCGAACATGGATCGCACAATCATCACAATAATCAGCACCAGAATCAAAATCAGTCCGATGGCGATAATCATCGGCGTTTTATCCTGACTGCGCTTGCTCTTCCTGCTTCCCTTGCTGTATGCGGGCTTGGCGCTCTTTTTCGGCGCGGCCTTTTGCACCGGGCGCGGCTTTTCTTCTTCTTCAAACCGTTCCGCGCTCTCCGTCTCGCGCTGTCTCACGCCGACCAGATTGGCGTAGCACAACGGGCAGAAATTGCTTCCGTCCGGGATTTTGTTATGACAATGGGGACAAAACATGGTCAGCCCTCCTTGATTTCCAATGTCTCTGATTATAGTATAAACCACAATCAAATCAAATTTCAAGTCCTTTGGCAAATTCCCTGTTCTATGGATATGTCGATGTATACCTTTTTCATGCCCGGCAGCTTTCCAGCAGCCTGCATGTGTGGATGGTGCACAGCGCCGCCATCACGCCGGAACGCAGCGCCATTTCCTGCGCGTCAATCTGTTCGTCAAACAGCTCGATGTGCCCGCCGCGCGCAGATTCCTCAATTTTCCGCGTGATCGCGCAGAATCTGCCGTATCCCGCCTGCACCCCCTCTTCGCAGAGCGCCAGCAGAATCTGGCTGATGCTTTCCATGCTCAGCGCCTGCTTGAGCACGCAGATCATCAGCAGCATGGCCAGGTGCTCCCGGTCGTATTTCTTGCCGACAGGGCGCGGAATCAGCCCAACCTTCACATAGTTGTTGACCATCGATTTGGTCATTTCCCCTTTGGGCAGCGCCGGGCTGAACGTGCGGTCCATCAGCGTGATGACCTGATCCATGTACAGCCCGATGTCCGGCAGCAGTTCCCACTGCGGCAGATCAATGTTCACGATCTCCTCCCGCTCCATCCGCTTTCCTTCTTTCGCCGCGCGTTCACTGCGCATCCATCGTCTGCGCCGTTTCAAAGAAAACGCGCTGACTTTCAATTTCATAAATGGTCATGCCGCTTTGCTCCCAGCGCTTCTGCGCGCCGCTGAGCGCCAGAAAATCGGAAAGCTGTCCGCTCTCCTGCGCCGTCAGCATCAGAAAGACCGGCTCGTCCGGCCGCTCCATCCGCCTGTCGGCCGTGGCTTCCAGCCACATGCTCGTGTGCGGCACGCCCTGCCCCTGCGCATTTGCATCGATGGAAACGGCCACCGCTTCCACGTCGCCGTCCGTCAGTTCCGTGACGACGTTCGCATTCCAGAACGTCGCATAGCCAAACGTCAGCCCGTTGTCCTGCAAATAGGCCGCCCTTTCCCGCTGAACCGACGTGATCTCCGGATTTTTCATCGATCCGGCGATCTGCATGGCAGAGGAAACCACCACCACGCCCGCTAACAACAGCACGCAGACGTTTCTGAGCGGCGCGTTGTTTTCGCGGCTCAGGCACGCGGCCATCACCGGCGCGCCCAGCGTCATCAGCGGAATCCAGTACCGGTTCAGATACAGATCTTCCAGCAGCACAAACGACAGCGCCGTAATCGCCGCGCTCATCGCCAGCGTCAGCACGCCGACGCGCAGCACGTTGTTCCCGTCCCGTTTGGCCGCTTTCAATGCGCGGCCCATCAGAATCGCCGCGGCGGCGGGCAGCAGCAGCGCGCCGACGCTCGCCAGCCCGTGGACGGAGAGCAGCACGCTCCCTTCGCTGTATCCCATCAGCCGCGCCAGTCCGCCCAGCGCCTGCTGCATCATCTCCGGCATATCCGCCGAAGTGAAGGCCGACAGCCGCACGCCGCCGTACCTTGCCGCGTCATAGTCGCAGATTTTCGGCAGAATCTTCTGCCCGATGAGAAAACCACCGACGCTGAACGCCAGCCCGGTCAACGTCAGCAGAAAACCGACCTTATCCTTCCATTCTCTCGGCGCGGACTCGTTCCCGGCAGGGAAAAGATACGCCCATACGCCCGCCGCCGCAGCGGGAATCGTCGCGCAGAACAGGTATCGAATGGAAGAAGCCCCCATCAGCACGGACAACGTGCACAGCAGCGCCAGGATGCCCCGCCGCCTGCCGCGCTTCCATTCCGTCATCAGCCGGGCCGTCAGTCCCACGTACAGGTTGGTCAGCACCGCGTGCGGCACATAGTACGCGCCGATGGTGATCATCTGCGCATAGACCACCGAGCACACGCTGATGCTCAGCCCTGCAAACAGCAGCGCAAAGCGCTTCCTCGCGCCCAGCGACCGCCCGCAGAAATACGCGCTTGCGGCCAGCGCCGCCTGCAAAATCAGGCAGCCGAGCGTGCGCACCAGCCGCCAGTTGTGCGGAAACAGCGCCATCAGCGGCGTGAAAACCAGCTGGGTGGAAAGCACGCGCACCTCCGTGGAATAGGCCCACGTCGAGGAAATCAGCGCGCCTTCCTTCGCCAGATGGCTGGCCAGCGCCAGCTCGGAAGCCATGTCCGAATCCAGATATGCGCCATATCCCGCAATCAGGTAAAACCCCGTCATCAGGGCGCAGAGCAGGAAAATGGCCGCCGCGCACAGACCGCCCAGCCGCTTTTGCTTCATCGTCGCTTTCCCTGCCTTTCATTTCGATTTTTTTATTATAGCATTGTCAAAAAAAGCTGTCAAACCGTCGGCGCGGCGCGCCCGTTCCGAAAGTCCCCGTTTAAAATAAACGGCCAGACTTGCGCCGCGTGTCAGCCTGACCGTTCCGCTCTCATTCTTTCAAAAGTTCCAAATTCGTCAGCCGGATTTCATTTTCTCCGCTCCGAATCAGGAGCATGAAGTATTTGTCGTCGTCCTCCAGCGTGAATCGAACGCTGTTTTCTCCCGGCGCAAGTTCCGCTTCGCCGATTACCTCAAAACCGCGCGTCGCAAACGCCTGCACCGTTCCGCCTTCGCCCTCGCAGTTCACCCGCAGCATATACGTGCCCTTCTCCCGCCACGAAGTCGGCACGCGCATGCGCCCTTCCGGCGAAATCGTGTATGTGCCGTCCGCAAAAACCGCGTTTTCCAGCTTCATCTTGCCCAGCAGCATGTCGCCGCAGATCTCCATCGAGGAACCGAATCCGTATATCGCATACGTGTCGTTTTCGTGAATCTTCGGCGCGCCCGTCATCACCAGCCACGGCGCGAGCTGTTCCTCTTCCGCGCGGGTCAGCAGCAGGAACGTGCGTTCCGGGCAGATATCCAGGTCGGAATAGTCGTCCGGCTCAAGCCAGCGAATTGGGTCGAGCGATACGCTCGATACCGCGCCCTCCTCTGTCTCCACCGGGGCAACGCCGGTGAACGTCAGCGCGCCCTGCGTCCGCTCCTGCATCACGCGGACATTCCAGAATGTGCCGTATCCGTGCGTGTAGCCGTTCTCCGTCAGATAGTCTGCCGCTTCCATCATGTCCGCGCCGCGCTCCTGTGCGTGAGGCTCGGCGGATTTCGCGTCGCGGAGCATCATGCCGGAAGAAAGCGCCAGCTGCGCGCAGACTGCCAGCAGCAGCAGGCTGCGCAGTCGCCCTTTTTCCAGCCCGTGCAGCACCACGGCCAGCACCGGCACAAAGAAGATCACCGCCAGAATCAGATAGCGGTTCAGATACGTTCCCTGTACGAATACAAAGCAGAACAGATTGACGAAGAACGCCGCCGCGGCATACTGCATCACCCGTCTGCCCGTCCATTCGCGTTCATCTTCAGGGTTCAGCCCCGCGTAAACGCGACGCGTCGCAATCGTGCCAAGCACGAGCACCGCGGCGATCAGCAGGTTGGCTGCGCCCTCCGGCGAAAACAGCGCCGCCCTGCCCCGCCAGCCGATGAGCTTGAGGAAATCCGCGAAGACCGTCCAAAGCGTCTGCCCCATTGCCGGGCCGTCCAGCGGGTTGAACACAAACGAGCCCGCCCCGCCGACGCCGCTGACAAACAGCCGCGGATAGACCACTTCCGACGCGGCATAACCCAGCACGCCCAGCGCAAAACCCGCCAGCGTCACGCCCAGAAAACGCGTGTGCGTGTCGCGCAGCGTGCGCCTGCCTGAGGAAAGCAGCCAGTCAAGCCCCGCCACAACGACCATCGGACACAGGAAGCAGAGCACATAGCGCACCGAGCAAAGCCCTTCCACCAGGCAGATTGCCGCAAACGCCGCCGTATTCCGCTTTCTTCTCTGCCGCGCCGCTTTCAGCCACAGCGCCGCGCCCCAGAAACCGAAAACCAGATGAATGATGTAATATCCGCCGACGGTCATGTTTTCCGCATAGACGGTGCTCGCCGCCAGCGGAAGCATTGCCGCCGCGCAGAGCGACGCGCCCAGCGACAGCCCGCACGCGCTGCACAGCCCCGCACAGGCCGCCATGCCCATGATGAAGACAAGCGTATTGCCGATGATCCGCGCCGCCTCATAGCTCGGCGTAAAAACAAACGCCAGCGCGTAAAACAGGTTCATGTGAACGCTGTGGATCTCGGTCGAATACAGCCAGTCCATCTGCACAAGGCTGTGCGTCTGCGCCTGCCGGTTGGCCAGAATGATTTCCGACGCCATGTCGCTGTTCAGATAAATCAGATATCCGGCTTTTTGCAGCAAAACGGAAACGACGAGCGTCAGCACGCAGAGCGCCGCCCCCAGCGCAATCCCTCTTTTTGATCGGCGCATGCCTTCTTCCTCCTTTCGCGCGTTCAAAACCCAAACGCCTCGTAATCTTCCTTCGTAAACCGATGATAGGTCAGGTGGCAGCCTTCGTCGGCGATGCAGTAGCGGTACGCGTCCGGCTGTCCGTCTTCAAAAGAGATGAGCCAGTCAAATTCGCCGTTGTGCAATTCCTCCACATGCACCCTGTCGCCGTATCGGTTAAAAACTGCCAGCAGCTCGTCCATCGTGCAGCCATGCCGCCCAATGGCCGCGATAAACGCCGCCAGAAAGCCGTTTGGATTCGTGTGCGCATGCACCCACGCCGCGCCCTTCGGCCCGACGGCCAGGCAGAAGCGGTCTCCTCTGCGGCTGATTTCGATTTTTCCAAGCTCTGCTTCGTCTTTCGTAAAAAAGGCTTCCAGTTCGCGCATCATCTGCGCCGCGTCCAGCTTTTTTCCGGTCAACGCACAGAGGGATTCCAGCGGATAATACAGCCGAATCGTCTCGTCGCGATAGCCCAGTTTGAGCTGTCCTTCCTCGATCGCATCGATCATGCTCTTTTTCAGCGCGTCAAACATGCTTCTTTCTTTCCTTCCTTCTTTCCATAAACAGCCCGATCAGCGTCAGCAGGGAAACCGCGTCCGTCAAACGCCACCACGTTTTCCCAGCGAACCGCACGCGCAGCGTGCCGCGCGTTCCGGCGGACAGATGAATTTCAAGCCGATTATTCTGCGCCTGATTCAGGGCGACTTCCACGTTCTGCCCGTCCACCTGCGCCCGATAGCCGTCGTAGCCGAACAGCGGAAGCAGCAGCGTTCCGTCCTGCTTTGCGTCTACGTCGGCGGTGACAGTCGATCCCCGCTTCGTCTCATTCGTCACCGAAACGCCTTCGCTCGCCGCATATTCCCGGTTGCCCGTCCGCGTCGGATACGAATCCGGAATGAGATATTCCACGTTGGTCAGGTGCGGGCTGATGCCGACGCCGCAGGCCATTCCGTCTTCTTCCACATAGGCTTGGAGCTGCGGCTGCACCGCCGCCACGGAAAGCGCCAGCGCGAGAACCACGGCCAGTTTCTGATGTTCCCCCTGCATTCCGGCAATCGGATAGGCCGCCGCAAGCGCCAGCAGCGCCGCCGTCAGCGCAAGCAGCCGCCACGGGAACTGGATGTAGTTCACCAGCCCGCCCGTCAGCGCCACCGCATAGCTCCACGGGAAAAACGAAGTGGCCGCAAGCGCCGCCGCCGCGCCGCCCAGCACCAGCGTCAGCGCCGCGCGTTCCTTCTCCCCAATCTTGCCCCGCTTGCAGACCGCCTCAGCTGCCAGCGTTGCGCCAAGCATCAGCGGCAGGCCGATTTGAACCGCAAAACGCCCGTTTGAACTCAAAAGTTCGGCGGGCCGTATGCTCGAATAACTCACGTCCCGCATCAAGTCGCTTGCGCCCAGTCCCTCCCTGATGTACATCAGCATCGGGGCCAGATGAAACAGGACGAGCAGCAGGCAAAGCCCTGCCGCTTTCAGCAGATTCGCCAGCCGCTTTTCGCGCAGAATGCGCCGCGCGTTCATCAGGCACAGCAACAGCGCCATCAGCGCGCAAAGCAGCGTCGTGATCATGTGCGAAAGGAAGATCGCCGCCGCGCTGAGCGCCAGCGCTTTCCAGCGGTTCTTGTCTCCGGCCACGCAATCCCACAGCGCCGCGATAAACAGCGGCAGAAAGACCATCGCCAGCGCTTCGCCGACAGCGAACCGCGCGTATACGTCCGTCAGCCGATACGCCGCCAGCACGTACAACGTCGAGGCCGCAGCCGCTGCCCGTCCACCGCCAAACATGCGTTTAGCCGCCGCATACATGCCCGCCGCCGCGCCGATGTTCAGGCTGATGAGCAGCATGTTGCCCACATAGGCAAGGCTCGCGCCGCACAGCCGCATCAGCGCGAAGGGATAAAGCGCATAATCCGGATAGAAAACAGAGGTCAGCGCACCGTATCCGTCGTACATATACGCGCCCAGCCGTGCCGGAAACTGCCCGCACTGCCACGCATCCACGATGTTTTCAATCCGGCAGAGATGATACTGAATGTCGTCGCCGATGTGCAGCGTCTCCTGAAACGCGGGCGCGCTGGCAAAAAGCACGGCCAGCCCGATCATCAGCATCCCTTCTATCTGTGCTGTCCGAAGCCTGCCCCTGTGCACAGCCACCCAAATCAGGCTGAACGCCAGCGATGCAAACAGCAGCGTAAAGGCGTTGTCGCTGCATCCGGGCGTATAAATCCGAACGTCGTAAATCTCCATGTACGTTCCGGCGGCAAATTCAAATTGAAGCTGCAAGCCGGATATCGCGCTGTCCAGCGTAAACTCAAATTCCCCTTCAAACTGACCGGCGGGCAGAATCACCGTCTCCGGCTCCATTTTCACGCCGTTTTCGCTGTACAGATGCAGGGCGTTGTCCCCGTCGCCGTCAACAAACCATTTGAGCCGATATGTTCCGGCGGAAAGGCTGTGTCCCGGCCCGCCGCTTGGCACCACGCCGTAAACATCCCCGTTTTCAAGGCTCACCGCCGTGCCGTTCGGGAAATCCATCGCCTGCACCTGGACTTCCAGAACGGGATGCCGGGTCAGCGCGCCCGTGGCAAACGCCGCCGCGCAGAGCAGCGCCAGCAGCACGACCGGCCCGTAGGTCAAAAGCTTTCTGTTCATGCCTGCTTCCCAAACTTTCTGCGCAGCAGCACCGCCAGCAGCGCCGCCAGCGAGACCGCGTCCGTGATCTTCCACCAGCGCTTCCCGGCGAACCATATCCGCACTTCGCCGTCCGTTCCGGCGGGAACACGAATCTGCACGCGGTTGTTGTCTCCGGTTTCGACTGCGATTTCCTGCCCGTTCAGCGTCGCCCGATAGCCGTCGTAATCAAACAGCGGGAAAGAAACCGTTCCCTCCGTCGCCGCCTCCACCTGCGCGGTGATCGTCGTTCCCCGCTTGGCGTAATCCGCAACCGCGACACCGCCCTCGATATGAAGCGAACGGTCGCGCGTTTCAAGAAAATTCGTATCCGGCAGGGTGTATTCCGCATAAGCCAGTCCCAGATGCGGGCTGACAGTCGCGCCCTGTTCAATGTATCTGGCCCCATGCAGTTCGCCGGAGAGCGTCGGCATGACGCAGACCGCCGCCATGCACAGCGCAGCGGCCGCCGCCGCGTCCGGGCGCTTCCCGCCCAGCTCGGTTACGCCATAACCTCCGGCCAGCGCCAGCAGCGGTGCGACAAACATCAGCAGCCGCCACGTGAACTGCATGTAGCCAACCTTGCCGCCCGTCAGCGTGGAAACCGGCCCCCACGGGAAGAAATCCGTCGCCGCAACGGCCAGCGCCGCGCCGCAGGCCAGCAGCCTCAGCACGGCCTTTTCATTTTCGCCGCGTTCCGGCTTTTGCAGCGCGGCATACAGCGCCAGCATCGCGCCTATCAGCAGCGGCAGGCCGATTTCAACCGAAAACGCCAACACCTTCTGATTGGCGCTGCTTCCGGAGGCCGAACCCGCCCCCATCATCAAAATCTGCCCCGGTTCCACGGCGTTGACCGTCAGATCGTTGACCAGCGTGCCCGCGCCGATCCCCTGCATGCTGTACATGCAAAACGGCGCCAGCTGAAACAGCCCCAGCAACAGGCAGAGCCCGGCTGCCTTCGCCAGCGGCACAAACCGCTTCTGCCCAATCACCCGGCGCAGACACAACAGCGCCGCGCCCGCCGCCAGCACCGCGCAGAGCATCGTAGAGAGCATGTGGCTCAAAAAAATGCCGCACGCGCTCAGCGCCAGCATGCGCCAGCATTTCGCGTCGCCGAAAAGCACCTCATACAGCCCCACGATGAACAGCGGGAAAAACGCCATCGCCATCGCCTCGCCGACGGCTACGCGCGTATACACATCCATCACGCGATACGCCGACAGCGTATAGAGCACCGACGCGCAGGTCGCCGCCCAGCGGTTTTGAAACAGCCGCTTCGCCGCCGCATACATGCCCGCCGCCGCGCCGATGTTCAGGGCGGCGAGCAGTACGTTGCCCACGTAGGCCGCGCTCGCCCCGCCCAGCAGCATCAGCGCAAAGGGATAGAGAAAAACATCCGGATAAAAGACAGACGTGATTGCGCCATAACCGTTGAAAGAAAATCCGCCCATGCGCACGGGGAACTGCCCGCTTTTCAGGCCGTCCGCCAGATTTTGCAGGCGCGCCAGATGATACGCGCCGTCGTGACCATAGTTGAACGTCGATTTAAGCGACATGGAGCACGAAAGCAGCACGGCCAGACCGATAAACAGCGCGGGCGCCATGTTCCGGCGCGTCAGCCTGCCCGTCGCCAGCAGCCCATACAGCACGCTTGCGCCGATGGCAAAAAACAGCAGCGTGAACGCGTCGTCCTGATATTTCGGCGTGTAGAGCTTTAAACCGTACACATCCAGATAACTGCCGGAGGCAAACTCGATTTCGACCGCAAAGTTTTCGCAGGCTTCCTCGATTTCAAATACGCATTCGCCTTCGCCCTCGTCGGCAGGCAGCACGAATTCATCCGGCGTAATGGCCGCGCCGTCGTCGTTTTTCAGCCGCAGCACATTGTCGCCGTCGCCGGAAATCATCCATCTCAGGCGGTATTCGCCCGCGGGCAGGTGCAGCCCCGCCATCTCGCCGGGAAGCGCGCCGTAAGCGTCGCCGTCGGCCACGGCGTAGCGCGTCTTGCCGCCCGCAAGCTGCATATACTGCCCGTTCAGCAATTCAAATTCACTCGGCTTTTTCATCGCGCCCGTCGCGAATACCAGCGCGCAGAGCAGCGCCGCCAGCAGCATCGGCCCGTACAGTTTTGCCTTGGCTTTCACGTCGTCTCTCCTTTCTGAACCGCGGTATTGGAAAAAAGGGGCTGTACGTTTGAACAGCCCCTTTCAACATCAATATGCCTTTGCGAAATAGATGACCTTCTTGGCCGGCTTGCCGCAGCAGACGCAGGTCTCGCCGATGGGCGTCTGGTCAAACGGCATGCAGCGGGAAGACGCGCTGAAACGATCCTTGATCTCGTCCTCGCACGCCTGATCGCCGCACCACATGGCCTTGGCATAGCCGCCGTCCACCTGCCTGCCCAGCTCTTCCATGTTGTGCACATCGGCGGTGTGCGCGTCGCGGAACGCGCGGGCAATTTCAAACATGTTGGTCTGAATCGCGTCCAGCATCGCCTTGATTTCGCCCTCAAGGCCTTCGATATCCAGCGGCGCTTTCTCGAACGTGTCGCGGCGCACGCTCATCACTTTGCCCTCAGCCAAATCGCGCGGGCCGATCTCGACGCGAACCGGAACGCCCTTGAGCTCCCACTCGTTGAACTTCCAGCCCGGCGTCACGTTGTCGCGGTCGTCAAACTTCACGCGCAGTCCGGCGGCGGTCAGCTTGTCGGCGACGGCCTTCGCGCCCTCCAGCACGCCTTCCTTATGCGCGGCGACCGGCACCACGACCACCTGATACGGTGCAATCATCGGCGGCAGTTTCAGGCCGCGCTCGTCACCGTGGGTCATGATAATCGCGCCGATGAGACGGGTGCTGGTGCCCCAGCTCGTCTCGTGTGCATACTTCTGCGTGCCGTCCTTGTCCAGATACTTGATTTCAAACGGCTCGGAGAAGTTCGTGCCGAAGTTGTGGCTCGTGCCGCTTTGCAGCGCCTTGCCGTCCTGCATCATCGCTTCGATGGAATACGTCGCGCGCGCGCCGGCAAACTTTTCCTTTTCGCTCTTCTGGCCGCAGTAAACCGGAATCGCGAGGTTCTTTTCGCAGAAGTCGCGGTAAACGCCCAGCATCTGCATCGTCTCTTCCTGCGCCTCTTCGGCAGTGGCATGGACGGTGTGGCCCTCCTGCCAGAGGAACTCGGCCGTGCGCAGGAACGGACGGGTCGTCTTCTCCCAGCGCATGACGGAGCACCACTGGTTGTATTTGAGCGGCAGATCGCGCCAGCTCTGCACCCACTTGGCGTACATCGTGCAGAAAATCGTCTCGCTCGTCGGGCGGATCGCCAGACGCTCGGTCAGCGGCTCGGTGCCGCCCTGCGTGACCCACGCCACTTCCGGCGCAAAGCCCTCGACGTGATCCGCTTCCTTGAGCAGCAGGCTTTCCGGAATGAGCATCGGCATACTCACGTTCTGATGGCCGGTGCGCTTAAATTCCGCGTCCATCTGCTGCTGAATCAGCTCCCAAATGCGGTAGCCGTAGGGCTTAATGGCCATGCAGCCGCGGACGGGGGTGTAATCCATCAGATCGGCCAGGCGCACCACGTCGGTGTACCACTGGGAGAAATCCTCGCTGCGCGGGGTGATGTGCTGAACGAACTCCTGCTGATTTTTCTTCGCCATGTTTTTTCCCTCACTTTACAGGTTCATGATTTCAAAAATAAGTCGCCTTTAGAACAGTATGTCCACAAAAAAGCGCCCCGTCCCATCACTGGGACGAAGCGCATTGCTTCGCGGTACCACCCGGTTTGGCGCTCTCCGCGCCCTGCTCAACCCCTTATCGCGGGGAGAACGGCGGCGTTCTTGGCGCCGCGGCTGATGGGGTTCGGAGCCTTGAACGCGCGCCCTGCCCGGCCTTGCAGCTGTTAGCCCGGCTCTCTTGAAAGGTTTTCGCGTTCCGCTTTCCCCGTTATCGCCTGATATCGCATTCATTATAAGCAAAAATCGGGGGGATGTCAACCGTTTCGCGGCTCAATTTTTCGCCTTGCGCTGTTTGCAGCTTGAATATCCGCCCGCCTTGTTTACGCCCCCAGCAATTTGCTGAGCGTACACACCGCCTGCGCTTCATCCGGCCCTTCGGCAAGAATGGTCACGGCCTGCCCGTCGCGCAAATCGGCGGAAAGCACGCCCATCAGCGATTTGGCGTTGACCGTCAAATTCTGCCGCTTGAGCAGCACGCGGCTCTCAAATTCGCTCATCCTGTGCGCGATATTGGCCGCCTGCCGGGTCATCATTTCCTTCTGAATCGCAACTTTAATCGTCAGCTCCATCGCTCACTTTCTCCTTTCGCTCTGCCCGTGTCGGGTTCAGGCCTTTTGGGCCTTCCGTCTGTGTTGAATGCGCGCGGCGATCAGCGCCAGCGCCGTCAGCAGCGATACCGCATCCGATATCCGCCACCAGCGCTTGCCCGCATACCAGAGTTTGACTTCGCCCTTCGTGCCCGCCGGAACGACAACCGTCAGCCGCTTGTTTTCGTCAAGCCCCGTTTCCAGCTCCTGCCCGTCTGCCTGCGCGCGATATCCGTCGTAGCCAAACAGCGGAACGGAAATCACGCCGTCCGTTTGCGCTTCCACCTGCATTTCGATCCGCGTGCCCTGTTTGGCATACGCCGTCAGGCTGATTTCGCCCTGTTCGACATGCGGGTTTTTGTCGAGCGTATAGCCGAAGTTCGTCCCCTGCATCGTGTATTCCGTGCCATACATATACGGGGGATACGTCTCGCCGTAGCGCAGGTAGTCGTCGCTCTGCGTTTCCGTCGTCAGCGTCGGCAGCGCCAGCGCGGAGGCCAGGCACAACGTCAGCAGCACGCCGTGTTCGGGCTTCTCCTCAAAGAAGCGCGCCACGCCGTATCCGGCCGCCAGCGCCAGCAGCACCACGGCCAGCATCAGCAGCCGCCACGTAAACTGCATATAATCCATCAGGCCGTTGTCAATCAGCGCCACATAGCTCCACGGGAAGAAATCCGTCGAAGCGACAGCGAAGAACACGCCGCCCGCAATGAACGTCAGCGCCTTTCGCTCGTTTTCATCGCGTCTGCGGCCGCGAAGGATCGCCGCCAGCGCCAATCCCGCCCCGATAATCAGCCAGAGATCCAGCCCCGCCGAAAAGCTGAGCAGGCGCAAATTCTTCGGTTTGGCAATCGTGCCGCGTCCCAGCGTCAGCAGCTGCGCCGGTTCGATGGTGTTGTAAATCAAATGCCACGCCAGATCCGCCGCGCCAATGCCCTCCGCCGCATAGGTCAGGAAAGGCACATATTGGAACGCGAGCAGCAGCGCGCAAAGCCCCGCCGCTTTCAGAATCGGCAGAATCCGCTTTTCCTTCACCACGCCGCGAATGTGAATCAAAGTGAAGAACACGGCCAGCAGCGCGCAGAGCAGGGTGCTGATGACGTGGCAGAGCGCAATGCCCGCCGCCGTCAGCGAAAGCGCCGCCCAGCGGCGCTTCTCTCCGCAGACGACCTCCCACAGCGCCCAGATGAACATCGGCAGAATCGCCATCGCCATGGCCTCGCCGACCGCGTAACGCGTGAACACGTCGGAAAGCCGATACATCGCCAGCGTGTAGCCGATGGAAGCGCAGACCGCCGCGCCGCGATGGCCGAACAGCCGCTTGGCCGCCGCATACATGCTCAGCGCCGAAGCCAGATTGATGGCGATGCTCAGCACGTTGCCCACGTAAATCAGGCTCGCGCCGCTCAGCCGCATCAGCGCGAACGGATAGAGAAAGAAATCCGGATAGAAGATGGAGGTCAGCGCGCCGTATCCGTTGTAGGAATCGCCGCCCAGCCGCACGGGGAACTGCCCTTCCCGCAGGCCGCTGGCCAGATTTTCAATGCGTGCCAGATGCCACTCGGTATCGTGGCCGATATTCAGCGTCTCCTTGAGCGCCGGGCCGGAAGCGATCAGCACCGCTATGCCGATCGCCAGCAGGATGCACGCGTCGTCCGGCTTCATGCGCCCGGTCGCATACAGCGCCCAGAGCACGCTCAGCGCCAGCGCAAAGAACGCCAGTGTCCATTCGTCGTCGGCATAAGCGGGCAAATAGAGGCGAAGATCCCCGACACGCAGGAACTCGCCCGCCGCAAACTCGAATTTGAATTGCACGTTTTCGCAGCTTTCCGGCAGCGCCAGCTCAAATTCGCCCTCGCCCTGCCCTGCGGGCAGCACAACGGCGCTTGGCTCGATGGCCGTGCCGTTGTCGCAGAGGATGTGCAGCACCGCGTCGCCGTCGTTTTCCGCCGTCCAATGCACGCGGTACGTCCCCGCCGGAAGGGTAAGCCCCGGCCCTTCGCTTTCCACCATGCCGTAAGCGCCGCCCGCGCTCAGGCTTACGTCCGTTCCATTCGGAAAGGTCATCTGCTCGGAAACGACGTTGCCGATGGCCTCCTGCTTTTGCAATCTTCCGCTGAGAATCGCCAGCACACAAAACAGTAGCGTGGCCACAATCGGCAGCCATACCGCAGTTTTGCTCCTCTTGTTCATGTCCGCTCTCCCTTGTCAGTTTGTTTCGCCCGCTCAGCCTTCATCCAGCTCTTTCGCCATGGCTTCCAGCCTGCGCAGCCTGTGGTTCACGCCGCTCTTACCGACCGGCGGATCGCACAGCCTGCCCAGCTCTTCCAGCGACATTTCCGGATGGGCCAGCCGCAGTTCCGCCGTCTCGCGAAGCAGGGGCGGCAGGCTCTCCCGCCCCTGCGCCGCCAGCACCCGCTCGATAGCCTGCGCCTGCCGCGAAGCCGCCGTCACCGCGCGCTGCACGTTGGCGCTGTCGCAGTTGACGGCGCGGTTGGCGTTGTTGCGCAGCTCTTTGCGGATATAAGCGTCCTCCATCGCGAACCGGGCGCTCTGCGCGCCGAAAATGCTGAGCATGTCCGTGATTTCGTTCTGTCCTTTGAGATAGACCAGCGTCATGGCGCGGCGCTTGGTCAAATGCGCGCTGAGCGAAAACCGCGCGATCAGCCTTTGCAGCGCCGCCGCAAACGCCTCGTCTTCCAGCACAAATTCCAAATGATATTCCTTTTCCGGGTCTGTCACCGATCCGCAGGCCAGAAACACGCCGCGCAAAAACGACATGCGGCAACATTTGCGCACCGTGATTTCGCGGGGCACGCCGCGCCGCTGGCCCATCTCGATGCCGCATCCTTCCAGCACGAAGGAAGCCTCGCTTCCGCTGATCTCGATGCGGTAGGCGCTCCGCCCGCCGAGCCGCGAGCGCTTGAGCGTCACCAGCTGAGGCTGCACGTCAAAAACCTCGCGCAGCAGCCGGAACGCACGCCGGGCGACGGCGTTGTTTTCCGTTTCGATGGAGAGCCGCTTCTCGCCGCCGCCGCGGTAGATGACCGAACCGGCGGCGCAGACGATACCGCTCAGTTCCGCCAGCAGACAGCACACGCTGTCCGGTTCAAAGCGGCAAAGCTCCTCTTTGGTCTGCGATGAATACGACATAGCGGCGGAAATCCCCTTTCATCAAGCCTTCCGCCGCCGGAACGCTTAGTCCCTGCGGCGGTTGTTGCCCGCAATGAGCACCAGTCTGAGCAGCTGCAACAGCGATTGCAGCGCGGCGGCAACATATGTCAGCGCAGCCGCGGAAAGCACTGCCTTCACGCCGCGCACCTCGTCTTCCGGCAGATAGCCGCTTTCCAGCACCTGAACCGCGCGGCCGGAAGCGTTAAATTCCACCGGCAGCGTCACCACGTAAAACAGAACGGCCAGCGCAAAACAGAAGATGCCGATCTTCACCAGCGGTTCCCACGAAAGAATCAGACCGAGCATGAACAGCGGAATCGACGCGCCCGAACCGATGTTGGCAATCGGCACCATCGTCGAGCGGATGCGCAGCGGCGCGTAATCCTGCGCGTCCTGAATGGCGTGTCCCGCTTCGTGCGCGGCCACGCCCAGCGCCGCGACGGAATCCGAACCGTAGACCTCGCTGGACAGGCGGAGCACGCCGTTTTCCGGGTCATAGTGATCGGTCAGCTTGCCGGAAATGCGCTCAATGCGCACATTCTCGCAGCCGTTGCCATCCAAAATCTGCCGCGCCATCTGCGCGCCCGTCATCCGCGTGGAGGAAGGCACCTCCGACCATTTGGAATACGTCGTCGAGACCTTGATCTGCGCATACAGCGCCACAATCGCCCCAAGGATAATCATCCAATACGTCGGATCATAATAATAAAACATGGCGTACCTCCTGTTTTGTTTCTAACGTCCTGTCTATACTGTCAATTTAAAAGCGTATGCTTTTCTAGCGTCTATGATACGCGTTTTGCCCCTGCCGCGCAAGCCTTCCCGCATAAAAACCCGATTTTGCCGCTTGATTTGTCCTTCTGGCCCGTTATTCTTCCATCTCCGAAAACTTCACCAGCACCGCGCCGTCCGCCCATCGGACGGAGCCTTTCTTCGGGAAGCCGTCCATGTTTTCAGCCGCTTCCCTCTGCGCTTCGCTGAGATCGGCCGTGTTCAGGCGCGCCATCGGGTAGGCCATCACATCGCCCAGATACATCCAGATCATGTTCTCATCCGTAACAGCGAACAGCTTGTCCGCGCCCGTGAAATAGACGTAATCCTCAAACCCCGCCCGCGTCATCGCGATGGGCGAACGGCTGATGTTGCCGATGAAACACACGGGCGTTTCACCCGGCTCATAGCCGTCCAGCTGCTCGACGCGGTCGAGCACGCGCGTCATCACGGACTGCGTCGCGTCGTATTCCAGATCCTTTTTGAGATACAGCCGATTGGCGTAGATCGTTCGATCCAGCAGCAGCAGGCAGACGGCCAGCGGCAGGGCATACGCCAGCGCGCGCTTTCGCGTTGAAACGAACTGCACGTCCGCCAGCGCCAAATCCCACGCGATTTCGCTGACAACCACCGCGTAAATCGGCGCGGCGACGTAGGCATACATCATCAAATCATGGATAAATTCCTTGGAAAACAGGTAAATCCAGTTCATGCCCGCCGGAAGCAGCAGCAAAATGAGCGTCGCGGCCATTCGGCTCCCCCGGTCAAGCCCGCTTCTGCGCATGACATAGGCCGTCGCGCCGACGCCATAGAGCAGCGCAAAGATCAGCGCCGCACGCGCCCAAAACGGATTGGCGCCTTGCATGGAAAACAGATGTTCAATCGGATAGAGCCACGTGTTCAGCAGCAGCTTCGGCACAAAGACGCCCTCAAAATCACCGAGGTTCGCCATGCCGTTCTGTCCCGCCTCCGGCGCAATGCCCGTCGCCGCCAGCACGATGTGATAGACCGCGAAGAACAGGCCCATGCCCATGCCGAGCGCCGCAATGCTCCCGCTGCACCGGGGATACAGGCGCATCAACGCATCCCGCAGACCGTCGCCCTCCAGCAGCCGGATCGCGGCCCAAACCATCACCAGCGCGGTGAAGACCTGCAAATACGCCTGATACAGCCCCGCCGAAGCCATCAGCAGCACCGCCGCGCAGACATACGTGGTCAGGCGCTTTCTCCCCCGCAGGCAGAGCCACGCCGCCGATACGTTCAGCAGCAGCGCCAGCGCGTAAATATCCGTCAGATAGACATACGTCGCATCCGCACAGATGAGCGCCAGACTGCCGCACATCAGCCCCGCCAACAGGAACAGCGTCAGCCGTGAGCGCACTTTCAGCAGGCTGGCCGTGCCGTAAACCGAAAGCGTCATATACACGCAGGTCAGCAGCCCGACGAGGAACGGCGCGCCGACGCTCCCGCGAAACGCCCAATAGACCGGCTGCACAAACCGGCCGAGCGAAAGCTGCCACGTCAAATCATCCGGCCACGCAAACGCCAGCGAATCATGGGAAAAGCCCAGCGACACATAGCGGTAGCCGTGCAGAATCAGCATAAAAAACAGGGTGCACAGCGCCGCGTCGCGAAGCCGTCTGCTGATGTGAATTTCGAGTTTATTCATGTCCTTCCTTTACCCAAAGCGGCCTGAGGCCGCCTGCCCTTCCGCCGCAATCTGCAAAACCTCAAATTTCCGCACACGCGGATGATTGTTGCGCCGTTTCCCGTGTGTCGAAAAAGCAGCAGAAAAACTCGCGCTTTTCTGCTGCTTGACTGTTTCGTCCTGTTACGCCTTGATGCCGTTGTAGATGAATCCCTCGTCCGCATCGACGGTAATCATCATGCCGCTCTTGAGCATATGCACCGCCTGATAGGTGCGGTCCATCATCATCGGAATGCCCATCGCCTGGCAGGCCACGGCCGCGTGGCACTCCGGATTGGTGCTTTCCACGACGACGGCGCTCGCGCGGCGCATATAGGGCAGCATCTCGCTCGAAGTCATCTTGGTGACGATCACATCGCCATCCTTGAAGTCGCTCTCCAGATCGCTGAGCGTGTTGACGGTGCAGACATTGCCGCTCGCGCAGCCGCTGCCCACGCCGATGCCGCGCAGCAGCACGTTGCCGACGATATGCGCCTTGATCAGGTTGGTCGTGCCGGAAACGCCCGTCGGCACGCCCGCGGAAATGATCACCACGTCGCCGGTCTTAATCAGGCCGGTCTGCTGCGCCGCCTCAACGGCCGTATTGATGAGTTCGTCGGTATCGCCGCTCACGCCCATGTGCGCCGGCATAACGCCATAGCTCAGGCCCAGCTGATGATACGCATGTTCGCTCGGCGTCGGCGCGATGATCGGGCAGTCCGGGCGGAAACGGGCGACCATGCGCGCCGTCGTGCCGGAGTTGCTCGGCGTGATGATGGCGTTGGCGTTCAAATCGCGCGCCATCTGGCAGCAGGAATAGGAAACCGCGTTCGCCACCGTGCGGACGGTCGCGTTGCGCACCGCCTCCTGCTGGAGCAGCTGGGTGTTGTCGTGCAGCTGATGCGCTTCGATGTAGGTCGCAATGCGCACCATCGTGCCGACGGCCTCGATCGGGTACTTGCCTGCGGCGGTCTCGCCGGAGAGCATGATCGCGTCCGTACCGTCGATGATGGCGTTGGCCACGTCGCTGGCTTCCGCGCGGGTCGGGCGCGGGTTGCGGATCATGGAATCGAGCATCTGCGTCGCGGTGATGACCGGCTTGGCCGCCACGTTGCACTTGTGGATGAACTGCTTTTGCAGCACCGGAACTTCTTCCATATCGACTTCCACGCCCAGGTCGCCGCGCGCCACCATGATGCCGTCGGAAACCTTGAGGATTTCGTCAAAGTTATTCACGCCCATGCGGTTTTCGATCTTGGAGAAAATCTGCACATGGCTGCCGCCGTTGTCGGCGCAGAGCTTGCGGATGGTCAGCACGTCGCTGGGACGGCAGACGAAGGACGCAGCGATGAGGTCAATGCCCTTTTCAATGCCGAAGATGATGTCGCTGCGATCCTTTTCGCCGATGGAAGGCATCTGCAAATCCACATCCGGCACGGAAATGCCCTTGCGGCCGCCAAGCACGCCGCCGTTGATGACCGTGCAGACGATGTCCGTGCCGTTCACGATCTGCTTAACGTCCAGCGCGATCAGGCCGTCGTCAATCAGAACGCGCGTGCCGGCATGCACCAGATCGACCATCTTCGGATAGGTGATGGACACCTGCGTTTCGTCGCCCTCGATGTCGCGGCTGGTCAGGATGAAATCCTGCCCGGCCTGGAGCGTCACCTTGTCGCCCTTGAGGGTTTTGGTGCGCACTTCCGGGCCCTTGGTATCCAGCATGATGGCGACCGGGATATTCTTTTCCGCACGCAGACGCTTGATGCGGTCAATGCGCGCGCCCTGCTCTTCGTAAGAGCCGTGTGACATATTCAGACGGCACACGTTCATGCCCGCGTCCATCAGCTTGGAGATCATCTCTTCGCTGTCGCTGGCCGGGCCGAGCGTACACACGATTTTGGTCTTTCTGATCATTTTGTTTTCCTCCTTGAACGGCCGCCACTCCCAGACGGCCAGGCACACTCCGCTTTTTTGCAAACGTACCTATTTTACATGGAAAGCAGCGCGCTGTCAACGTCCGCCCCTGCTCCCTCTTCAAGTTATTTTCTTCACGAAAAGGCAGGCCGCATAAGGATTTTCAAGCCTTACAAAACCGCGGCGCATCTTCTGTTTAAAGTGTCGAATTCATAACTTTTACGGGGATTTTACGAGCCAACCGATTCAAACACTTCGCAGACGCGCAATGCACGTTCCCATATTAAGTTTTGAGCTTTATATTACCGTTTCAGTTTAAAATGTCTCTTCGTTTCTTCTTCGGGAATCCAGTCTTTCTCATCCTTAATCGAATCTCTGCCCCTTTGAGTTTCTTCTTTATCATTCTTTTGCGGCCATTTCTTTTTCATTGTTTTTCTCAATCGCCCTGCACTCCATATAATACCGCTTTTCCGTCGCCTCGCCCATGGAGAACGTCTTCCGGGGCAGCACGCCGCCCGCAGCGATCGCCGGGAAGAGCGCGCGCTTATCCATCGCGCCGAGCAGCGCCGCCGTCGCGCCGTTTTGGGCAAGACTCGCCGCGTCTGCGTCGCCATGCACGTAGTCCAGCGACCAGCCGCTCTTTTCGCCGCACGCCTGATCGAGGTATTTCTGCAAAACGTCCACCGGCAGGCGGTCTCCTCGCCCGCTGATGGCAAAGCCGCGCCACTCGCCGCCCTGCACGAGCGTCACTTCGCCGCCATCCGTGAGCGTCATGCCGTGGGCGCGCAGATACAGTTCAAAGCCGCTTTGCAACGCGTCGATATCCGCGCCGAAAACCACGCGGTGAACCGGTCGGAAGACCAGCGCCGGGCTGTGCAGATTGACCAATTCGCAGAGCGCAAACCGCGCGGGATGGTTCTCCCGCTCCGCTTCGGAAAGCGTCGGCTTGATCTGCTCCCAGCAGGCTTTCGCCGTCGCCAGCGAGTGGTTGCCGTCGCCGACCGCGAGGAAGAAGCCGCCGCTCTCCCGCTGCATCTGCGCAATCAGCTCCGCCGTCCGCGCAGCCGGTTCGCCCTCGACCGCAAAGCCGCTGATGTGTCCGCCGCCGAGCATCAACTGTGTGTCATAGAGCTTGGGCAGATCCATCTGCGCCAACGGCTCGATCAGGCGCATGGCCGCGTCATCGACGAGCATCATCACATGTGGGCTTTCAATCGGCGCGCCCTGACGGATGCGCACGCGCGGCGGAATGCGCGAGAGAATCGTTCCCTCCGTCGCGCGGACGGGCGCGGATGTACCGGGCGTGAAATCATACTGCTCCAAATCCAGCTTACCAACCAGCCCAAGGCGTTCGCCGCTCTCTGTCACGCGGCGCACAAACACAAAGCCGTTTTTTACGCGCGTTTGCAGCACGCCGCGCTGCATGTAATCCGCCATCGCCCGCCGAATGCGCTCGATTCGCGCGTCGCCCTCGGCGAGATAGACTTCCGGGTAGACGATGTTCAGCGTGCTCGGCGCGTCGCCGACGATCTGCGCCGCCTTCTGCCAATACTCCATCTGGCTGGTGAACTGGTCGCAGGCGACGACCGCCCATTTTTCAACATCTGCCACCGCATCGGGCAAAAGAATATCTGCCGGGAGAAAACAGGCCTGCATCTCGCTCATTCCTTTCGTATTTCAAACCCCGGTGCCGTCAAACGCCGGGATGAACGCGCCATCCGCCGAGCCAAGCTCCTGCCGATAGCCGTCCAGCCCAACGGCCTCCATATAAGCCAGCACGCGGGCATATTCTTTTTTCCTGATCTTTCTGTCCATGCCGGGCATGGTCAGCGCCCTGCCGCACGGCGTGTACTGCCCCATCAGCGAAACGGGAATGCCGGGGAAATCGTCGCAAATCCGTTCCAGAATGCGGATGCTATCGCCCGTCAGCCCCGGCAGGACGAGATGACGGATCAGCGTGCCGCGCGTCATCATGCCGTTTTCGTCATAGACGGGCGCGCCCGTCTGCCGCACCATCTCGGCAATGGCCGCGTGCGCCACATCCGGATAATCCCGCGCGCCGGAGAGCATCGCCGCCATGTTCGGATCGATGTATTTGTAATCCGGCAGATAGATATCCACTGCGCCATCCAGCATGCGCAGCGTCTCCACGCTTTCATAGCCGCTGCTGTTGTAGACGATGGGCAGATTCGGTCTGTACAGCGCCAGCGCGTCAAGCACGGCCGGCACAAAATGCGCCGCCGTCACAAGGTTGATGTTGTGCGCGCCCTGCTCTTCCAACTCGCGGAAGATTTCCGAAAGCCGCTTCGGCGTGACCTGTTTTCCCTCGCCTTTCTGGCTGATGCGCTCATTCTGGCAGAACACACACCTCAGCCCGCAGCCAGAAAAGAACACCGCGCCGCTGCCGCGCGTGCCGCTGATGCAGGGCTCTTCCCACATGTGCAGCGCCGCTCGCGCGATTCTGGGCATCGTGCCCATGCGGCAGACGCCCGCGCCCGTTTCTTCCGCGCGTTCCGCCTTACAGTTTCGGGGGCAAAGCGTGCAAATCATAGGTCGATGAACTCCTCAAACCGCGGCAGAATACCAATACCATCCGGAAAGTGCGCGGCAAACTGCGGAATCGCGTGGCTGGGGAAGGAATTGCCCTCGATGAACACCGGCCCGTCCGGCGTAATCGCCACATCCCACGCAACGAAGCGCACTTGCGGCACGACGTGCATCGCCTTCAGACACATCGCCTTGACCTCTTCCCAATAGGGAATCTGCGTGCCGGGGATGCGCTTGCCCGTCATCGGGTGGAACTCATAGGTTTCGCCCGCCTTGTTCGCGCCCACGCCGCTGATGACGCCCGTATCCAGGTTGATCGGTGCGGCCATGCCGCCGCAATCAACGTTATCCATCACCTTGCCGTTGCCGATGCGGATATAGGCGTAGACAATGCCCTCTTTTTTGTCGCCAGCAGCGTCGCCACGCGGATCGTGTTGACCGAAGTCGGACAAAGAGCCGCAATCGCCCCGTGCTGGATGACCTTGTCCTCCACAATGCCGATGCCCGCCGCTTTCAGCCGCTCATAGAGCGCCTTCACATCCTTGTAATCCTCCGGCGTACACTTGCAGATGCCCTGCCCGCTCGAACCGTCGATCGGCTTGCAGATGATGTCGCCGCGCCCCTGCACAAACTCGGCGAACTGTGATTCCGTCGCATCGGCAAAGTTGAGCCACTCGCGCTTCACCTGCTCATGAAAGAGTTGGTTGAACTCGGTTTTATTATCAAAGAAATGCCAGAACTTTTTGTCGTTCATCCGCGCAACGATGCTGTTGGAGATGCCGCGCGTAATCTGCGTCGCGCGCTGCGCGTCGTTCAGGCGGTACATCTCCGTGATCTTATAATCGACATATCCCGCGTTGTATTTGGCGGCGCACTTGGCCATATCGGCCATCAGCCAGACGCGGCTTTTGCCCGTCTTTTTATGCAGCATATCGGCAGTTTTAAACATTGCGCGGTAATCCATCTTACGGGCGCGCTTGAGCGCATAGGACAGCTTTCCCATGATTGACCCCTCTCGTTTTCTATGTTGGATTTGGTTTCTTTTTTATTTTCTTTGAAAACGCTAAAAGCCATACGGGCGCATTTTCATGCTCTGATTATATTCCATTTGGCGCTTTTTGGCAAGAAAAACGGAGACGCACTCCGCCGAATGCATCTCCGTTTTGCCGTTTGCAGCCGTTTATTTCGTCGCAAGCGCTTCCAGCGCGTCGGTCGCGACATAAATCGCCGGGCGGACGCTCAGCCGCGCGTTATCCACGCGGCCCATGCTGTTGCCGCCGCAGGTCATTACGCCGCCGCTGCCCGCGACATAAGCGCCGCGGTGCTTTTCCTCCCAGCTGTGGGAGCGCAGCCACCACTGCGCGTTGCCGGGGCCATACTTCTGGCTCTGCCACGCGCCCTGCGCGATGGCGTAGGCCGTCGGCACGGTCATGCGGTCCGCATGATTTTCAAACAGGGTTTTAGCCTCGTCGTTATCCAGCAGGGAAACCGTGTCCTGAGTGTTCACGTCCTTCCAGTTTTCCAGCTCCTTGGTCACGATGCCCTGCTTTTCCGTGTCGTTGAAGGCCGCGTCGTAAAAAGCCGTATTGAGCCACGTGCGCAGCGTGCATTCGCTCCATAGCGCAACGGCGTATTTTTCGTTATACGGCTGGCTGTCCAGCGCATACTGGCTGATCAGCAGGGCTTCGCCGTTCTCCGCCTTGAGCACGCGCCACTCGATCGCCTCCGCGCCGTTGGTCAAATCGTTATCCTGTTCATAATGGCCAAAGAAAACATGATCGTTGACCGCGACTTCCGCCGTCGCGCCGGTCGCTGCGCCGACCGCCAGAAGCAGCGCCGCAAGCGCAGCCCATTTTTTCATCTTCATGCGTGTTTACCCTCTTTCCCGTTTTATAAGTTGTATTATAGTCTATACAGAAGATTCTGGCAATGCTTAAAACGCACAAAAAGGGTTCGCGCCGCGAAAGCGTGAACCCTTTCAAATGGAATTGTGTGAAACACCTTACTGGTTGTCCGCCTCGATCGCCTGCGCCGCGGTACGGCCGGAGACGATGATTTCGGTCACAGCGTTGCCGCCCAGACGGTTGCCCGCATGGATGCCGCCGGTGATTTCGCCCGCCGCGTAGAGACCCGCGATGGCGTTGCCGTCGTTATCCAGCACGTGGCGCCGTGCCAGCCGCCACCGCCATGGTGACGCCGTCGCCGGTCAGAGAAGAACTTCGGTATTTCATGTTGTTTATTTTCCTCAATCCAAAAGGGGCTGATCCTGCCTGCATTTCCGCCGCAGTCTGCAAACCTTCAAAACTTTTACGCGCGGGCAGCCTTTATGCCGTTTTCCTTGCGCAAAAAAGCCCTCCCAAAAGGAGGGCCTTGCTGCCGCCGCTTACAGATTGGCCTTGATCTTTTCGATCATCTCGGCATACTGCGCATCGGTCAGCTTCGTCTGGCCGGGATTCATCGCGAACACGCCGCCCCACTCGAAGCCGTCCCTGTATTTCGGCACGAGATGCACATGCAGGTGGCAGCCCGTGTCGCCATACGCGCCGTAGTTCAGCTTGTCCGGGTGGAAGGCCGCATGAATCGCCTTTGCCGCGCGATTTACATCGGCCATGAACGCATTGCGCTCTTCGTCGGTCAGATCGACAATCTCGCTCACGTGGTCTTTATACGCGACAACGCAGCGGCCGGGATGGCTCTGCTCTTTGAAGAGAATCAGCGTGCTGACGTTCAGTTCACAGATGACGATGCCGAACGCATCCAGCAATTCGCCGCGCGCGCAGTAGCCGCAATTCGGGTCTTTCATGGAAATAACCTCCTGTCGATTTAAACTGAAATTATTATACACCCTGCAAAGCCGAGGGGCAACGCCCAAAAAACAAACTGAGCCCGCCTGCTTTTCCGTCGCAGTCTGTCAAGCTTCAAAGACCGATACGCGCGCAGCCTTTGTTCAATTCCCTATGGAGCAAAAAGAGGACTTCCTATCGGAAGTCCTCTCTGTATGATCGTGTTCGACCGGGTATCACTCAAGGATCTTGGTGACAACGCCGGAGCCGACGGTGCGGCCGCCCTCGCGGATAGCGAAGCGCAGCTTCTCGTCCATAGCG